>ENA-OREN01002354-OREN01002354.1-marine-metagenome-genome-assembly--contig:-NODE-2354-length-19443-cov-8.924817_pt1 | contig 19443 bp, 7 predicted proteins | sample MGYA00248624_ERZ508555 | MGnify/ENA primary metagenome ERZ508555 (study PRJEB26222, sample SAMN06267773) | marine metagenome | isolation source: Saanich Inlet, British Columbia, Canada | place...
TGACTTGCATGTGTTAAGCACGCCGCCAGCGTTCGTCCTGAGCCAGGATCAAACTCTCCATTGTATGTAATAAAGATGTTTGTCGTTTTGGCCAGAATCAACGTTAGACTCGTCGCATACCAAATTTTCAAAAATCATACTGTATAAAGCCGACAAAATTAAATACTCATTTTTGCCATAGCAATATTTATTCTACTAAAAACTTACTTTTTTATAAGAATTATTCTTCCCTTACAATGAGGGTTGGTTCCGGAAAATCTAGAAAACGGGACGGGGAGATTTTATCTATTCTTTCTTCAATATAAAATTCGACTAATCTTTCATTTTTAGTCTGTGTATCTATAAAAGATTTCCATGTGCTTCCGATAAATATACCTGCACCAATTAATAAGGGTGGGATACTATATTTTAAAGATGATGATCTGACGTTCATCTTTTTTGGGATATGGTCCCCGTTAGCCAAATCTTTATGGGAATTATTATCTTCATAATTATTATACAATGGTATTGACGTCCCTTCAAAATCTATGAATCGATTCTTCCCATCAACAAAGGATTCAACTTTACTCCAAGATCCGATTAGGACCATTAGCCCTACACTGGTTAAGATGCCTTGACCTTTGTCCCATTCCCGTAGCATGAATTGGCCACCTCCTGGCATAAGTGATCCTGATAAAAAGACAAGGTACCGATTATGTCTTGGAACAGAGCCTACATTTTCAATTGTTTGGTATAATGGTCCCATTAATTTATTATAGTGTGAATGATTGAATAGTGCTTGCGCATTAATGAATGATAGCCGAGCTTCTTCCCACTTCAATTTCTTCATTTGCGCATATCCTCGGAATGTAATCATATAAGGATCTTCAGTATTTTCGGTAGCTTCCAGAAGTTCACTTACTTCACCTGCTAATAAATTGACATAAATATCTCGGTAATTTGCTGCTTTATAGATTAATGATGATTCAGGTTCCTTTTGGATCACTTGCCGATAATATTGATGTGCCAAGTTATAAATTTGCATCTCCTCATAACATCTGGCGATATAATAATTGATGGTCGGACTTATTGGATCGTCAGGGAATTGGTACAAAAGTTGGAATGCTGTAAGCAGACACCGTTCATAGTGCCCTTGCTTGAAAAGAAAATCGCAGAAAGAGACTCTCTCGTCTTTTTGGTAAGACGTGTATTCGTTCCATTCAGATTGGATACTTTCCACAGACCTGTAAGCCTGTTGAGACAACACCCAACTGAACAAGAACCCTAAAAGAATTTGTTTTTTTGTGTTCCGCATAAAAAAATTCCCCTATCAAAGATAGGGGAATTTAGTTAAAAGTTACAGTTTGGGAATAGTTTTAGCGAATCAATAACATTTTCTTTCTTGCAGTGAAAGAATTGCCCCGCAATTCATAAAAATAGATTCCTGAAGCAACAGCATTTCCCATAAAATCTGTTGCATTCCAATCTACAGTGTAGGAACCAGGACTCAGGACTTCATTCACTAGTGTATTCACATTCTGACCTAAGATGTTATAGACATTGATCATCACATGGTCTGCACCCGCAGGTACATCAAAAGAAATCTGTGTGGATGGATTAAAGGGGTTAGGATAATTCTGATTCAATGCAAATGCATCCGGAAAAATTTCACCATTATCGGTTGCAACGTTGGATGTATTAATTACCATAGGATTATCTTCATCGGGATAGCCACAAACAACATTTAGGATATTTGGATCCATGGATGTACCAGGCAGATTCGTTGTTCCAAAATGGAATGCGATTTCAGCAGGTAGCACACCAGCACCTTGGGGTAATCCATAAGTAATGAAAAATAAATCGCCTTCTTCACCATTGCCTTCAGTCTCGACACGGTTAAGACTGTAAGCTATAACTTTCACAAAACCATCCAAGCGGTTACTTGTAAGAGTCATAGTCCCGTTGGTAACATTCAATAATTTGCTCCCTCTGTTAACACACGGGGAGCAAAATGGGCTAGATGACCATTCACCATCACCGTCTAAATCAGTAAATGATTCTCCAGAATCGTAATTCCCATTACCATTTGCATCTTCATAGGCTTCGGGACCGTAATGAAGCACATCACCAGCATTATGATATACATCCAATTCAATACCACGAATTGGTTCGTTATCAACCATCCGCACAGTAAAAGTGATTGTATTTTCATCTATTTGCACACCATTGACAAAACCGAGACAACCACAAATACCGGTTGCTATTTCTAGCCCGTAGGTTGGGTTTGGAGTACCATCAGGCAACATAGTTCGCATATCAAAATGAAGGGCTGAATCCGCCGGGCAATCAATGTCTGCCCAAACGTTTGTCATTAGCAATCCGCTTGTTAAAATTAATCCAAATATTTTTCTCACAATTAACTCCATTATGGGTTGGTCTGAAATTTAATTAATCTGATACCTATTTTGCAATCGTCTATTCTATTTCACAAAAGCTATTTTTTGATTATGACTATTTTTGCCGGAGACTACTTTCATAATATAAACACCTGTTGGTAGCAATCGTCCGTTTTGATCTTTTCCATTCCATTCAACAGAATATAGTCCCGCTTCTAATTTATTATTAATCAACGTGTTAATTAAACGCCCGGTCACATCAAAAATACTCACAATTAAATTATTAGTTTCAGCTAATTGGATCTCGATGGTTGTTGACGGGTTAAATGGATTTGGATAATTTTGACTCACAAAAAATTTGTCTGGTACAATTTGATCTTTTGGCTGGACAGAAGTCAGGGTAACATTATATAATCCAGTTCTCATCATATTCCCCCGATGCAACTTCCATGAACTTCTTTCCCCACTCGGTGATTTAATATCAATTACCTGTAGTCCCGATGTCGTACCAAAAACGATTTCAAAATCATTATCGTCATCTAATTTTCCAATAGCGGGAGTTGTCTCAATATTCCCGGCAACGGTATAAGGAAAATTATTAAAAAATGATCCGTCATGATGGAAAATATAAATCGTACCTGATTTCATGGCGGTAACAATTTCCAAATCACCATCATTATCTAAATCTGCTGTTACCGGGCATGATAGAGCATTGGTTCCCATATCGTAGGGCCAACCATCCAATTCTGATTCTGTTGTGGGATTCCAAATATGAATTTTATCATCATAACCAACAAATAATAATTCATTACTGCCATCATCGTTAATATCGGCGACTGAAATACCGCCACGAATATCATTCCCCACATCATAGGTTGTCATGACTGTACCATCATGGTGAAGGATATAAAGATTCCCATCGTCATTTCCCGCCACAATTTCTAGATCATTATCACCATCTAAATCAACCAGAGTAGCAGGTGATTTAAATCGATGAGACGCTACATATGGAAAACCGGATTTAATTGATCCATCGCTATTTATTGCGTAAATATTGTCTTCATACGTGGTAACGACAATATCCAGCAATCCATCTCCTTCTAAATCGCCAAGTGCAGGACCCACAACCATTTTTTCATCCAGATCGATCGGAAATCCATCCATATTCTCACCCGTATGATGAATGGCATACAGTTTTCCTGATGTACCACTTTGCGTTGTAAAAACAATTTCCAAATCAGTATCGCCATCAAAATCACCCAATGCGGGAGCACCAATGATAAAACCGGATTGGGAATAAGCTAATTCCTGATTTCCATTTGTACTCAAGATGTAAAGCTTTCCATCATAAGATCCGAAGACAATTTCATTATTACCATCCCCATCAACATCACCTGCGGCAGGACTAGATTGAATTTTATCACCAGTCTCAAAAGGAAATCCTGTAACAGGGGTACCGGTAAACATGTAACCGTACATGTTATCATCTTCGCTGCCAAAATATATTTCTCCATAAGAATTATTATCTAGATCTGCAATAAGGGGAGATGATTTGATGGAAACGCCTGCTAATGGAAATCCATATTGGTTTAAGGAAAGAGAAACAGCAATATCAAAATCGATTTCATAGTAAGGCTCACTTGCTCCTGCTTGTATATGAACTGTGCAGGGAATATTCCCCAGATGGGCATTACTAAGTGAAGATAGTAAAAAATGATCAATCAAGGTAAAGGACGAATTACCTGCAGATATGGGATTATTAAATGTGATTGTACTATCTAAAATCGTAATTCGATTATCATCTGTTTTGAGAGTCGCAATTATATTTTCTGCATCGGCCCAACCATCTCCATTTGCAATCACAAGTTTAACTTTTACCTGTTCGCCAGGGTTGAATACACCATCTCCATCTGAATCATTTTGATAATTGACATTCTGAATAGACAGGCTTGGATATATTCCTGAAGTTAATGCTTTATTAATATTCAATCGTCCAGAGCCTAACATACCTACCAAGCTAGTGCCATCACAGGACCCCGTCATATCGGAGAATTCATCAGTGGAAGTAATGATTCTTTCTTCCACCCATGCTTGATCCGCTGTTGGAAATTTTGACCATAAAAGTGCAACTGCACCAGCCGTTATGGGTGATGCGAATGAAGTACCCCAGGCAGAATAGTACCCACCTCCCAGGTTCGTAGTATATACACTTTCTCCCGGTGCACACAGGTCAACTGTTTGTCCGGCTGTTGCCCAACATCCAAAATTATCGCCTGGGCCAGTTGCCGACACAGAGATTACATGATTTAACCCGGAAGGAGCATGCATTCCAAAATCTGTATTCCCATCATCATCACCATTTCCCGAACTTGCAACGATGATACAGCCATAAGTATTATAAGCGGTATTGATCACAGATTGATTTCCCCCTCCTGTACTTCCCCAACTGCAATTGATCACATCAGCACCCATTTGAGCTGCAGCCAATATGCCATTATACCCGTGGGTAACAAACCCGGGATCATTGGTAGAATTAATGCCCATGAGCTTTACTGACCAACCCACCGAAGAAATCCCATTGTTATTGTTTGTAACAGCGGATACACATCCTGAAACTGACGTGCCATGGTCGTATTGACTGCTTGGTGGTACAGGGTCATTATCATCAAAGGCCACATCCCAGCCAATAAAATTGTCAATATAGCCATCGTTATCATCATCCACACCATTTTCATCACCGGGATCAAAAACCCATGTATTCCCTGATTGAACGATCACTATACCATCTCCGTCAGCATCTTCGCCCAAATTTTGCCAAAGATTTCCAACTAAGTCTGAATGGTCCCAATCCAAAGCATTATCGACAATACCGACTACCATTTCACCATCAGACATTTGCCCGGGAATCTCACCACTATCATCAATATCCCAAAGATCAAAAGCATGATCTGCTTCAATATTTTGCATATGCCATTCTTGGTTCCAATATGAATCATTCGGAATATAGTCAGGACGGTTAATAGCCATGGTTTCAGAAAAACGAATTGAAGGTAATAATTCAACATCTTTAACTAACGCTAAAATATTCGTTCGAGGGGAAGATAATTCAATCACATAGTATCGATTTAAATAAATATCCCCGTCTCGATCTGTTGGCCTTGCATTGGGTAGCCATTGCCGAATTTTATCTACCGCTAAATCATCCAATTTTTGATTTAACTCTTCCAGGTTTGTGCGACCCGTATTTTCATGAATCTGAAAACTAGAAATGGAATTATCAATATAGACCAGAATACGATCAGAATAGATATCACCATAGATAGCACTTATAATAAATAGATTAAATAAAAAAATGATTTTTTTCATTGAGTTTTTTTATCTTTTCAGATAAAGAAGATGAGTATTCACCCATCTTCTTTCAATTAGTGATTTATTTCATTAATACCATTTTTTTGGTTGATGAAAATATCATTTGACCATCGAAGTTTTGGGCTGTCAATTTATAAAAGTACATACCAGATGATAACTCACTTGCATTCAAGTCGAATGCATAATGGCCTGCTTGAAGGTTACTATTCATAAGTGTTTTTACTTCCCGCCCGGTTACATCATAAAGTATTATGGAAGCAAATGCACCTGATGCCAAATCAAATTCGATCGTAGTTGTTGGATTAAATGGATTTGGGAAATTCTGTTTGAGCCCGAAAGATTCTGGAATATTCCCAGTTAAATCATCTTCAAACCCCAGAGGATTTATAGAATCCAATTCTGCACGAACCAAAAATGCACCCGGATTATAATTACCTAAGGGTTCCCAACCACTCCCAATATTAACAACACTATATGTGCCAGGACTATCCGTATCTATACCGATGGGTGGCGGTTGTGGATTTAATTCTTGCATTCCAATATAAAAACTACCGTCATAAATGGTAATATCAAATCCTGATAAAGAAAAATATTTCCAGTTATCACCAATAAATGAGGTGGGAATTCCATTTAACAATATGTCCCCAGGCGATCCATTCTCACCATTATCGTCCCAAACAAAAACTAGCCCAGTACCATTATTAGGTCCAGCAGCGTAAAAACTAGCTCGGTCTAGATAAGCAGGATAACCGGATGGTGTGAATTTCACGGCAATATAATTTAGGAAACCGAAACTATAGCTTGTTTCTGCACTGCCATCATCATAGGCAATCTCATAAATCGTATTTGATTCCGTAGTAGCACACACCGGACCAGCATGGTCACTTTCTTCAGCTCCATAAATTGCAGAAACTTTATAACAATATTCTATGCCATTTTGTATTTGAAGATTATCAACATATTCATTCGTGCTGATATTCGATCCATTGAACATGAGTTGCCATTGGCTACCATCCACACCAGGATCACGATAAACATTAAATCCAGGTTCAGTGGCCGTACCGGTTGTGGTGACGACGGAACGGATCAACCATTCACCGCCTATATCCAGAATATCATTAATCGGAGACCAATCACTCGAAGTGGTGATGTAAGAATATGCAGTAGTTGCATCCTCATCAATACTCATATAAACTGTAGAGTCAACTTCCATTGCAATGAGAAAGTCACCTGCAAAAGTCCAGTTTGGAAAATCAACCGTGGTCCATGCTTCATCTTCTAGCGTAGCAATTATAGAATAAACAGGTACCGTTTCAGGGATACCTATTGAAGACACATCATATGCTGAAATCCTAGTTGAAATGGATTGATCATCTCCGGAGTTTGGAAAAAAGCTGGCAGAATGAACTACCACTGATTCGGTCCCATAGGGCATATCAAAAACAGATCCATACTTGACTGATCCTGCGCTGAAAGCCCAACTATTTTCAGGTGAACCATCATCATTTGCAACTTCATCGTTATCGTAAGGTTCAGATGGTGGCATGTCCCAAGTGAGTGAGATCTGGCTGTCTCCACCATAAATATTTAGATTTTGAACCATGGGAATAAAATTGTATGCAATTTGAGTCACTTCAAAATCGTCAATATGAAAGCCAATCGTTGTAGGAGTATCAGCATTCGAATGTAGACCAACTCGAAAACGAATCGTTTGTCCTGCTAATTCAGTAATATTATTATATCCATAAGATTCGCTCCATTTACTCCAAACCGTTGCATCCCCTGTAAACACATAGTTAGATAAATTAGGATCTCCTGTTGGATTACTTACTGAGTACCAGGTTCCATCATTTTCTACTTCTACATAAAGATAGTCAGCATCAGGAAAATCGCCAGTATCTAAACCAGATTTGAAACTAAAATCAAAAAAGAAAAAAGCATCACTTTGATCTGGAAGCGTAATCTCTGGTGAGATAAAATAATTCTCCATCCCAGGATTATAGGTGTTTGTGGAAGGATCAAAACATCCAACGGCATGACTAGGAGATGGGGCAGTAGCATCTTCATAAACATGCCAAAGATTGCCAGCAACGGGTACCATACTTTCTGACACCATAGTGCCATCGTCCACGCCACCATTATCAAATTCACCAAGAACGATATTATCAACAATTACACCAAACAACGAAGGATCATCTGTAGTGCATAATCCACCATCGGAAGCAAAGGCAAAACGGATTTTTACAGTCTGACCACTGTAGGATGAAAGATCAAAATCGGCACTGACCCATCCATTACTACTGCCGCCCCAACCCGCAATATTCGGACCTTCGCCATGTGTAGAACCAAAACTATAAAGAGAAGAACTGTTGTAACTTGGCGAGCCAGCAATGACAGACCAGCTTGCTCCACCATTAGTTGAGATTCGCACATTAGAACCATCCCACCCATTATAAGGAGTTTCAGCGCCTGCGGTTCCTTCAACATTATAGTTGAGATCGAAGGTTAAATGTCCACCTTGTGGAACTAAGATTTCAGGTGTATCTAAAATGAGATAAGTGTGGTCCAAATATCCATTGATAACAGTATCTCCCATCCACCAAGCCATGCCTGTTCCATCGGGTGTATCAAAATCATCAACATGCCACATACCTGAAGCCATTGTCAAATCTAGGGATGTCCACTCAAGGGTGCCTTCAAAATCATAGAATTTGATGGATGTAGTATCATTTCTAAAACTCATCTGAGAATCAATTTGGAACGCATTTTGCGAATCAGGTTGATGCTTTGCCATCATAAGCGAAACCATCAACATGAAGGGTAAAAGATATTTCATTACTTTTTCCTCTTATTATGTATTAACGAAAAAGATGAGCATTGTCCTTACAAACATTACTCCACTTTTTTCATCAATTTTTTTTAATGAAGTTAGAATTATTTCATTAAGACAAGTTTACGGGTCTTGGTAAACCCGTTTGCTGTCATGCTGTAGAAATATATACCACTAGATAATTGTAAACCATCAAAAGTGAATTCATATGAACCTGCAGGTTTTTGTTCATTGATGAGGGTTCGAACTTTTGCGCCCCGAATATCAAATAGTTCCATGTTTACTTGACCAGCAGATTTCATTTCATATTGAATCTGCGTAATCGGGTTAAATGGGTTCGGATAGTTTTGCTTGAGAGTAAAAGCTGAAGGTATGTTTTCTTTACCAATGGCTACGTCCTCCCAATGAATGCCGTAGACACCCACATAGACCCAATTCTTGTAATCTTCATAGCCATCATTATCGTCAATTGTGTTTACATTAGGATCCATCATTTGATAGAAAACACCTACAGATTCATCCATACCCTGATTGGCCAAATGGATACCTGATTCTAAGGCTGCTTCGGATGGATATCCCCCTCCCGTCGTCGGCGTCGTAGGAACTAGTTCTCCGGTCGTTGGTGTATTGGTCACATTTTCAACTTCCGACCAATGATGGCCATTGTCTGTTGATTTTGCCATCCAAATGTCAATATCTGTCGGTATATATGTTTCTGAACTATCTGCATCATATTCAATTTCATAATCAGACATCCCAGAAATTGCAAACCACATAGTCTCTTCAGATTCTGCACTCATAGTAATATTTGGATAGAAGTATTGCATGGTTCCCAAGTAATCACTACCATCACCATCATGAAATAATGTTGCAATATCTGATGCAAACCAATCTGCTTCATAATCAAGCGCCATATCATGTACTAAAGAAGCAGTCCAATTATCTTCACCCGACATGGGATCAGGACTGTAAATATGCCAGATGCCTGATCCGCCTAGGGTCCAAGTGTAATACAATGAATCAGCATAGCCGTCATCATCTCCTGAATTTGGAATGTCATCGGGCCCATCATTATCATCACATCCGCCATTTTTATCGTAACAAATACTCCTCAAAGTTGGAAAGACAATATGTAATCCACCTTCAGAATCTGTTCTCATTTCACAGGTGTAAAATGGCCGCCAGCCCGGTGTCATTAAATAAGGAATATAGTCACCATCTTCTGTTGTGTCACCTTCGAACCATAATGAATCTCCATAATGGTGATAATATTCATTTTCTTCTTCGGTCCATACAGTATAGAGTGAGTCAGTCAAGCGTAGCGAAACTGCGTCAGGAATCACATGGTAACCGGAACCTTTGAATCCTCCTACGTCAGTCCAAGAATCACCATAATCATCCGTCATTTTGTAGAAAATGCCCTGATTCTGCCCTGAGTGCAAATCAACATCATCATCATTTCCAGCTATATCGGTTATATTACCCCAGCCAACCTGGACCATATATCCGACACCATCAGCGTTGATGTGAAAATCAGGATTGGAAATATAACCGGCACCTAACCATAGTGAGTCTCCATCAGCGGTCATTTCCAAATCATCCGCCCATAAAGAAGGCGGATTCATCACATTATATCCATTCCAATGATAACTACTTGTGATCATATAGGTTTTTTCTGGAGAAGCACCTTCAGGTACAGCCCAGCTTGTATAGGCGCCTAAGAATTTATAATCTCCCTGGTTAGGAACGGCATTATTATTACCATTTGGAATCAGCATTGCATTTCCATTCCAAAGATCAGGCGGATCACAGGGGCTGATCCCGTTGCAGCCTGTATTGGATACAACTGGATCAATCCAATAGGCATCTTCTGGAACACTTATTCCTAGTGTATTGTAGGTATGGAGCGGAAATCCGCCAGTAGAACCGCCGCCAAAAGATGCATTGGTATATTCATTCCAGATAGCAGTAGGGTTTGCACCTTCCACAAATCCCGCACTTGGATACCTTCCTTGTGGTGTCCCCGTGCCTGTTGGAAGATTAGGTGATTCATAAATCGGGTCCCCATTATTATCAACAGGCTCTGGATATACCATATTCAATTCCTGGAATGGGGACCAATATACTCCATCTTCGCTTATTTGAGCTGCGCCAATGATACCGTGGGTATCCATGCCTTCAATCCACTGACGATAGACAGCAAAATAGCCTTCATCCACACCATAAGCCAATGGGTTTGTAGTCTTATTATAAGCACCATATCCATTTTTAGATGAATCGATGAGGATGGAATGAAAATTGTTATCACGACTATTTAACTGTGGTGCTTTTCCGTGATTATATGTTACACCGTGGGTGTTAAAGGACCTTTGTCCATCCTTGATTCTTACGCGTCCTTCAATAAGTTTTGAAATATCCTTTTGCTGTGCAACAAGTGATGTTGATGCACACAGGAATACTAGTAATACTAAAAATGAATTAGCTTTTATTTGCATTGTTATTTTCTCTATTTATTTTTTGTCACAAAAATCTGAAATATTATTAAAAGAATCGTATGTAGAAGGGGAGAATTTAATCATTCTCATTCCTGAATTTCTATAATTAAAATTCCAGTCCAATAGCGATCTGATTGGTCTGTTTCAATACATCATAATTCACGTAGGCGTAATCCACACGTAAGGCCATTCTGCCAAGACGCAGGTTTACACCCACCCCCGCACTGAACCCTGCTGTGTCATGATTTATATGACTGCCGGCACGGATAAATGCCAGGTTTTCCCAGCCATACTCCATTCCCATACTCCCATAAACTATATAATCACTGGGCTTGATCCCATCCATACTCAAAATAAGTCTATGCTTATCGCTCTTCTTAAATGCACTGTTGGGACCCAGTAGCTCATTTTCAATCCCTAACCGGAAAATAAGCGGTAAGGGGAACTTAGTGGTGATCCGTTCTAAACTCCCTTCCACATCTATGGTGTCCGGAACCTGAACACCTAGATCCTCTCCTGCATATTCAACATCAGGACCAAAATTTGTAATACTCATTCCCAGAATGGTACCATAGATCCCTGTATTAAAGTTGGACCCAATATCATAGGAAACGGCCTGCATCCCTGTCTCTGCAATCTTATCCCTGATATAATTGATGGAACCACCAATCTTTAACCGGTCTGTTAAGGAACGGGCATAAGTGGCACGGGCGGCCATGGAGATCACACTAAAATCTTCACCAGTGCCATCCGGAAATAATTCTGTTGTTACTTTCATAGGACCACTGTCTAAATAGAAAAGGTGGAACCCTACAAAGTCCGAAGGTCCAATCCGTGTGCCATAGGTAAATACACCATGTTTAATGCCGGCTAAATAATTGACTTGAGAAAAATAGGCTTCACTCTTTTGGATAAAACCAATACTGGATGGATTATAGGGTATCCCGGATACGCCGCGGCCCGAAGCCACATTAGCACCGCCCATTCCGATTGCTCTAGCAGAAGTCTCCAGCTTTAAGAAACTTCCTGCAGCAGTGGCAACCTTGGTTACCACATCAGGAATGTCTCGGTATTGGCCCAATACAAAGGATGTAATCAAAAACAGGGCTATGCATAGATTTTTCATCGAACTACCGCAAATTTACCGATATGATCTTTTGTTTTTTCATCGTCAAATTGAACAATATAGAAATACAATCCAGGAGCAATTTCTGGACCATCCTGATTATTACCAGAACGAAGATTCCACCAAGCATTTCCATCAAAGTCCTTTTCATGGTCAAAAGTTGTTACATGTTCGCCCGTGAGAGTATAAACCGAAATTCTACATTTTTTAGGTAAATGAGTAAATCGTATTTTTCGATTATTTTTTGATTCATTGAACCGAGAGCTTGCCTTGTAGGGGTTAGGGACCACTTGTATTGTATCCAATTTGATCGAGTCAGCGATCCCCACTTCTCTCCCCAAAGCGGACATATCTGAGAACCAATTGTCACCATCTACAAAAAATTTTGGTTGGCTTAAAACAAGTTTTACACTATCTGGCCACGGATAAACCAGGCTCCAGGGATTATTTCTTTCACTGTCATCGGCTAAATCGTTATGCTTAGACAAAGGAATTGTCCCCACATCAACGGGAAGAGTGGCTACCCAAGACATTTGTTTAAAAGACACTGTATCGTCGATATTATAGGATTTGAGCTCATCATATTCCTTCATGCTAAATCCGGATCCGGGTTCACGGAAAAAATTCAAATTGAAGTTATAGTTATATTTGCTTTCCCATTCACCGGCAACTTTTATAGTATCTTTCTGCATTAAAATATCTTCACCCCGGGTCCATACATAATCTCCTGCACCGTCATTAAATGCTAGTGGTGACGTATTATTAATACCAAAATCGTTGCAGTTTAAGCCAACCTTTTTATTTGTCAATAGGTTGGTAATCCTAAACGGAGTATACATATAAATTGGGCCATTATTATCTTCACCTAGTTTTATTGAATCTCCTACCGGTGAATCAAAGAATTCAACCATATAATCCGAGTTTAACCGCCGTTTGTAACTGGCAATATTTGTATAACTTAACTCTGGAATTACAGTGTTGTTTAGGACAAAGACAGTTGCACTGTCCAGCGTCTGCCCTGTGTCAACATGAGTCCAGATTAAGGTATCCATTTCAATATCTGGAGCGGAAGATGGATTTAGTTTAAGTTTATTTTGAATTTTAAAGCGAATACCTTTGAATTGATTGCTCCACTGCCCAATCGGCGTAATAATATCATATTCTGGAACAAAATAAGATCCATCTTCAAGAATAGTACCCGGTAGTCCAGAAATAGAATCTTCTTCAAGAAATCCAAGATCATCCTGCACAAAAGATTTGGTCGTTAATGGCGTTCCAGCCGTATCCGTTACAACATAGCCAAACACATAGGGGTCTTCGCAGGCCATGCCTTCCACGGCATCACTCCCTTGTTCAGCCTGTATTTCATAAACAAGCTGGTCCTGAACAATTTTTGTTCTGTCAACAATAAAATACTCCCGTATCCCGGTGCCTATATTCTGTGATCCAGTTTTAAATAATGCTTCTATATTGGATGCATCCGGAAATGAAATATCCAGAGCTGTATATCCGGGAATGACAGTGATAAAATTATTGTCACTGTTACCACCCTTTGCCGACTCTAAACTATAATAACCACGGTTTGGATTCCCTGCTTTTCGAATAGCGTCCCCAGCTTCATTATAATATATGATCGAATCCGGTCCCAGGAATTCATCTGGGTTTGTAGTTGTCCATAAAGTATCCATCATAATGATTTCATTATAGGAAATGATACTATGATAAACACACCCGCCTGCATAATAGATTGAATCCACAACATAGGAATAGGGAATATTTTCAATGGTATCAATCAATACAGTATCGGTAGCAATGCCCAGGTTGTCCATCTCTAAATCAAATGGGTCAAATCCAATATCATAGGCTGTGATAGTGTATGAATACTTTACCCCATCTATCACATTAGAGTCTACAAAAGAATATTCAATCCCAGAGTCATACCCGAGAGAGAAACGAGGCGCCAGTGGATCCAGTCCATTAATAGAAATGTCACGAGTTAGTCCGGATTCACACCCTTCTTCATCATAGATGCAATGGTCTTCGTCTTCTTCAAATGATAAATCAAATTGGGCATAAGGCATCCAACCCACAAAATGACCGTTAAAATCATAGAGTTTATCTCCATTTCCACCCCATGTAGTCCCACCATCTGTTGATCGATAAAGTTTGTAGCCTTCAAAATCTGCATATCCGGTCAGCGAGTCAACCGATGATTCTGATGTGGCGTCCCAAGACACAAGCACCCTGTTATGATCTGCTACGGCATAAATGGCTGGTGCTTCAGGGGCTGAAAAATTGCTGAATATCACTTCAACTGAATCTTCGGAGATTGAATTTTCTTCATCCATGACCTTTAAGGTATATATATACCGTGAATACCGTTTGTTGGGTTCCAAATCTTCTACGGTCACAACTGAATCTGTAATGATTTCTCCCGTGGGCGTTGTCCATTCAAATACAAGATCTGAACTGTCGGGATCAAAGGAGCCTCCGGCATTTAATTCAACAGGCCTTGTACTAAATTTTGGGATCCTTACTGTTTCACCCGCTATCGCAACGGGACAGATATTATCTGAAATAGTAATTAAAAGAGTGTCATAATCTGAACAATAGCCATCATTCACTTCCAACACAACACGATAAGTGCTATCTGTTTCTAGATCTATGGGGCTTGAAATTATGGGCGTTATAGAAGATAGACTGCTTAAATTGAGACCATCCAAAGATTCCCAACTATAGGACATCTCATTTTTGTTAATATCATAGGATCGGGATGCATTCAGTAAAAATTGATATTCGCAAGTTGAAATGTCATTCCCCGCCACAGCCACAGGAGCGTCATTTAAAATATAGTTAACAAAAACAGAATCGGTACCAAAGTTGACACCATCACTGACAGATAATAAAAAAGTGAAAACCATATCATCGGGTACATCTGGAATTGTAAATAAAGCTGTATCTGAATCGCTGTTTGAGATCAGGTTGGTGTATCCATCCAAGGATGTCCAGGCATAAATAAGTGTGGAATCTTCCGGATCATAGGAGTTTTCACTGATAAGATCTAAGGTGGCATTACAGCCACTGGGGATCTCTAAATCATCACCTGCATCTGCAGTAGGGCATTTGTCAGCGAGCAGTGTGACAGAAACTGTATCAAAATCTTCACAATATTCTTCAGAATCATAGACACGCAATTGAAAAATGACTTCTGAATTCTCCGTTACGCTGGATGGATATTTAAAATAGGGTGTTTCTTTTCTGGACTGGGAACTGGATAAATTGACATCAATCCCTTCAAGCTGTACCCATTTAAACTTAATGGTACCATCTATATCTGATGAACCTGATCCATTCAAATAAACACGATAACTACTCCCACTTTTAACATATTCACAAGCTTCAAAATTGACTCCCGCGTCAGCGACAGGAGGAATATCATCCAATATAGTGACTGCCACGGAATCCATATCTGAAAGCCCTGCCACATCTGTCACGGTTAAATAAAAAGTAACCTTTTCTCCAATGACCATATCATTGATGGTAAACATGGCAGAGTCGGCAAAAGTGTTGGATAAATACGCAGATAAACTATCTACTACGGACCACACATAAGTCAAACTGTCTCCTTCAGGATCATCAGAATCGGTACCATCCAAATAAAATATCGATTGGCAGCCACCGCTCAAAGAAAAGTTATTTCCTGCTTCAGCATTTGGATTCATATTATCTAAAACAGTTATCGTCACTGTATCAGTATGGGAACAATAGCCATCATCCACTTCCAATTCAAACCGATAGGAGCTATCCGTATGGGTTTCATTAAAATTTGCAGTTGCAACTGATTGATTTGAACTGGATATGGAAGGCCCATCATCTAATGAAGTCCAGTCATAATCTAAATTCGATATGTTATCATCTGTTGAACCGGATCCATCCAATATTACTGAAATTAAATTTGTGGAAATATCTTCTCCTGCATCCGCAACTGGCGCTTCATCAAATTTGAATTCAACTTCCAGCGTATCCTTGTCTTCATTTGTCCCATCGGATACAGTAAGTTCAAATCTCAAATCTTTATCAACTGTAAAACCCGGGATATTAAAAGTGGCTGAATCTGACGTCCCATTTTGAATATTGGAGATGTAGCCATCCAAAGAGACCCAATTGTAAGTTAAAGATCCTCCATCTGGATCCAATGAATTGGAACCATCCAAAATAAAATTTGCATTACAACCACTGCTTAATTCAAAATCATTTCCTGCGTTGGCAAGAGGGCACATATTTGCCAGACAAGTCACTCTCACCGTATCATATCCGAAACAAAATCCACTGCCATCGGTAACCATCAATTCAATTCTGAAATCTGTATCTTCAGATAGATCAAATGGATGATTAAAATACGGATTGGATTTTGTTGATTCACCTGTTGAAATTGTAATTCCTGTATCTAAAACTGTCCACAAAAAATCTATATCAGTACCATCTTCTTGATCAAAGGAATTACTGCCATTTAAATAAACACGATAATCATCTCCGCTTGCCATTAAATCACAAGCAGTAAAATTTGGGCCTGCATCTGCTGCTGGGATATTGTCACTTAATACTGTCACTGTTACTGTATCCGTACTAGTGTCTCCGCTACCGTCAGTCACAGTGAGTGAAAAATAATAATCATAATCAAAATCTGTCTGTGGAATTTCAAAAATCAAGGAGTCTTCGTCAAAATCCGTTAAAACGGTACAATTAATTGCCAGCCAAAGAAAGTTCAGGTTATCGCCACTGGATAAACTTCCATCCAGAATAACCGATTCTGTACACCCTGAACTAACGGTAATATCATCACCCGCATCAGCAACAGGAGGATCCTGAGCTAATAGGAAATTTGCAAATAGCAGAATGAGTAATGGAATAATTCTATTTTTTTTCATTAAAAGAGTCATTTAAAATTCCAGTCCAATAGCGATCTGATTGGTCTGTTTCAATACATCATAATTCACGTAGGCGTAATCCACACGTAAGGCCATTCTGCCAAGACGCAGGTTTACACCCACCCCCGCACTGAACCCTGCTGTGTCATGATTTATATGACTGCCGGCACGGATAAATGCCAGGTTTTCCCAGCCATACTCCATTCCCATACTCCCATAAACTATATAATCACTGGGCTTGATCCCATCCATACTCAAAATAAGTCTATGCTTATCGCTCTTCTTAAATGCACTGTTGGGACCCAGTAGCTCATTTTCAATCCCTAACCGGAAAATAAGCGGTAAGGGGAACTTAGTGGTGATCCGTTCTAAACTCCCTTCCACATCTATGGTGTCCGGAACCTGAACACCTAGATCCTCTCCTGCATATTCAACATCAGGACCAAAATTTGTAATACTCATTCCCAGAATGGTACCATAGATCCCTGTATTAAAGTTGGACCCAATATCATAGGAAACGGCCTGCATCCCTGTCTCTGCAATCTTATCCCTGATATAATTGATGGAACCACCAATCTTTAACCGGTCTGTTAAGGAACGGGCATAAGTGGCACGGGCGGCCATGGAGATCACACTAAAATCTTCACCAGTGCCATCCGGAAATAATTCTGTTGTTACTTTCATAGGACCACTGTCTAAATAGAAAAGGTGGAACCCTACAAAGTCCGAAGGTCCAATCCGTGTGCCATAGGTAAATACACCATGTTTAATGCCGGCTAAATAATTGACTTGAGAAAAATAGGCTTCACTCTTTTGGATAAAACCAATACTGGATGGATTATAGGGTATCCCGGATACGCCGCGGCCCGAAGCCACATTAGCACCGCCCATTCCGATTGCTCTGGCGGAAGTCTCCAACTTTAAGAAACTTCCTGCAGCAGTGGCAACCTTGGTCACTACATCAGGTATATCTCGGTATTGACCCAATACAAAGGATGTAATCAAAAACAGGGCTAGGGATAGATTTTTCATCGAACTACTGCGAATTTACCAACAAAGGAATCGTTAGAATTTCCCAATTGTTTTACATGAAATAGATAGAGTCCCGGTGCTACTTCCTGGTTATTCACGGTTCGCATATCCCACCATACATTTCCTGATTCTGCATTTTCGTGCTGGATGGTACTTACATGTTCACCTGTTAATGTAAAAATTTTGATGGTGCATTTTTCAGGGAGATTTGTAAACCTGATTTGTCTTAAATGTTCATTCTCCTTGAATCCAGATTGTACCTTATATGGATTGGGAACCACACCTATATCACTTACATCACTAGCAGGCATCACTCCGGGATAAACCTGAACAAAATTCCGATCAAGTATGGTTGTGCCTTTTGAATTTTCAATAGAAGCATATCCATCCGGATCAGCCCATTTATCCGGATTTGAGTAATTGGTATCAACCACAGCTTCAAAAGTACCGTTTCCAATATCTTTATAAGTTGTTTTATAGGGTGGTTCAACGCCCATATCATACGCAACGACTGAATAGGTGTATTCTAAACCATCAGTGACATTGGTATCAATATAAACATAGCTCATTGTATCGCCATCAATGATCTTTGGAAGATCTGCAGCATCTAAGACTTCTTCAATATCAATCCCTTCTAAACCTGTATCATTTCCAAGGCTAAACCAAGGGAAATAGGGGTCTTCGCCATTAATGGCATGTCCTCGTTGCTGCAAGGGATCATCTATACAATCTTCGGGATCGCTGGAATAAATACAATGGAGCGAATCTTGTTCCGCAGACAGGTCGTATTGTTTAAAGGGACGCCAGCCGGCAAAAATACCATCTGTGTCAAAGATCATATCATTGGCTTCGCCCCAGGCACCTCCACCATCAAAACTTTTAAAAATTTTATATCCTTCAAAATCAGCATAACCCGTTACCACATCCCTGGCAGTTTCAGCCCTTTTATCCCAATAAACTCTGACCTCTCCCTGACCTGTTTCAGCATAAACGGTGGGCCTAGTCGGTGGTGTGAATCCTTGATATCGTGAATTATACATAACTTGAGCAAACCGTGCGTTATTAATCAAGTCACTTTCAGTTTGTCCAAAAATAATGCAGAAAGAAAATGGCACTTCCCGACCAACGGGTAAATCAAATGGTCCACAACTCATAATCAATACACAATCCAGACCAGGGTTATTCCGTAGATATACAGGCTCTTCCTTCAGCCCAATAACCGAGTCAAAATGAGGATTGAGTTCCGTCCCAAAATCCGTTCCAGGATTTTTTGTGTGAAAATGCCAAG
>ENA-OREN01002357-OREN01002357.1-marine-metagenome-genome-assembly--contig:-NODE-2357-length-19428-cov-14.270787_pt1 | contig 19428 bp, 19 predicted proteins | sample MGYA00248624_ERZ508555 | MGnify/ENA primary metagenome ERZ508555 (study PRJEB26222, sample SAMN06267773) | marine metagenome | isolation source: Saanich Inlet, British Columbia, Canada | place...
TACTTAATGCAAGACCCTGAAGGCCAAATAATTGAGACACATTCTGTATCTGCGGGTCTTGATTATCCTGGCGTTGGCCCTGAACACTCATGGCTTAAAGATTCAGGAAGAGCAAGCTATGTCGCAATTAAAGATGGTGAAGCTTTGGAAGCTTTTCATAATTTATGTCGTGTTGAGGGCATCATTCCAGCACTTGAAACAAGCCATGCACTTGCTTATGCACAAAAATTGGCCGCTGATATGTCGCCAGAAGCAGTTATCTTGGTTAATTTATCAGGAAGAGGCGACAAGGACATTAATACTGTAGCTAGCATTTCAGGAATTTCTTTATAAATATGTCGAAAATAAAAATTACATTTGAAAAATTAAAAGAGTTAAATAAAAGTGCTCTGATTCCTTTTATTACTGCTGGTGATCCATCCCCAGATGACACAGTCGCATTAATGAATACTTTAGTAGAAAATGGGGCTGATATGATTGAATTAGGCATTCCCTTTTCAGATCCAATGGCAGATGGACCAGTCATTCAAAGGGCTAGTGAGCGTGCGCTTAAAAATAAGGTTGGAATTAAAGATACTATAAAACTCGCAAAAAGATTTAGAAAAACAAATGAAAAAACACCTTTAATATTGATGGGGTATGCAAATCCTATTGAAGCTATTGGCGTAGATAATTTTATTAGTTTAATCAAAGAGGCACAGATAGATGGAGTTATTACCGTTGATTACCCTCCCGAAGAGTCTGGGGAGTTTGTAAAAAGACTGAATGAGGAAGAAATTGACAGCATTTTTTTGCTTTCACCCACCACAGAAGATGAGAGAATCAAATTAATTGCAAAGCAAGCATCAGGTTTTTTATATTATGTTTCATTAAAAGGGGTAACAGGTGCTGCGAATATTGATATTGAGCAAGTATCTGAAAATGTTAAGAATATTAAAAAATATTCAGACCTGCCTGTGGCGGTAGGTTTTGGGGTAAGAGACCCAAAAACGGCAAAAGCTGTTTCCAAAATCTCAGATGGCGTTGTTATTGGAAGTAGGATTGTCAAAGAGATTGAAGAGTCTGACAAAGTTGAAATTATTCCAAATGTAAAAAAATTGATGCATAGTATGAAGGCAGCAATTGATTCCAAGAGCGCTTAAATACATATGAGCTGGTTAAAAAAAGCAATCCCTCCTAAAATCAAGAATATCTTAGGAAAGGTTAAGAAAAATATCCCTGAAGGACTTTGGCAAAAATGTCCGTCATGCCAAACAGTTTTATACGGTACTGACCTAGAAAAGAATAACTACGTTTGTCCTAATTGCGATTTTCATCATCGTATTAACTCCAGAAAAAGAATTAGCCTTCTTTTAGACACCCCTGACCAGATAGAGCTTGGAAAAGATATTAAACCTATTGATCCATTATCTTTCAAGGATTCCAAACCATATAAAGACAGAATTAAATCATCTCAAAAAAAAACTAACGAGAATGATGCATTAGTGACTGTTAAAGGACATTTAGAGTCATTGGATGTAGTAATTGCATGTTTTGAGTTTAAATTTATGGGTGGGTCAATGGGGTCGGTTGTTGGAGAAAAGTTTGTAGAGGCAGTAAATACTGCAATCAAGTTTAAATGTCCTTTCATCTGTGTCTCCTCAAGTGGAGGTGCAAGAATGCAAGAGGGATTATTATCTTTGTTTCAGATGGCAAAAACTAGTGCTGCCTTAACAAAGTTAAGCAAAGCAAAACAACCCTTTATATCCGTGTTGACCGACCCAACTATGGGCGGTGTCTCAGCCAGCTTTGCAATGCTCGGAGATATAATAATTGCCGAGCCAAAAGCATTAATTGGATTTGCTGGCCCTAGAGTTATTGAGCAGACGGTAAGAGAAAAATTACCTGAAGGATTCCAAACGTCCGAGTTTTTGTTAACCCACGGTGCTATTGACATGATTGTGGACAGAAGGCAGCTAAGAAAGACCTTGGCAGACCTTATTGTTAACCTTAAAAATTGAAGTGACTCGTGAGTTAAATCAGTCAGACTCTCTTGGTGAATGGTTGGATTTCATTGATCAAATAACCCTAGATGAAATAGAGCTGGGCCTTGATCGAGTCCGTCAAGCTTTTAAAAACTTAAACATAAAACAATCATTCCCTATCATAATGGTTGGTGGGACAAATGGTAAGGGCTCTACGTGTGCTTTTCTTGAATCTATTTATCATAGCGCTAACTATAAGGTTGCAAGTTATTCATCCCCACATTTTTTTAAATTTAATGAAAGAGTAAGGATTAATAAGGCTGCTTGCTCAGATAAAGTAATTGTTAACGCCCTCTTTAGGGTTAATGAGGCAAGAAAAAATATACCATTAACCTATTTTGAAATGACTACATTGGCAGCAATGCTTATATTTGTTGAGAGTGATATCGACATTGCCATAATGGAGGTTGGATTAGGAGGTAGGCTAGATGCTGTGAATATTTTTGATCCAGAAGTTTCATTAATCACCTCTGTATCAATAGATCACCAAGAGTTTTTAGGAGACTCCATTGAAAAAATATTTAAAGAAAAAGTAGGGATTTTTAGGGAAAATAAGAATGCCATTTTAAATTTTGGCAGTCAGGAACCATTCATAAAAAAGTTTAAAGAAGCCTCTAAGGCCTTTGTGTCCCAAATTAATTCTGACTATTTTATAAAGGTAGATAGCTCAAAAATAGACTTCTTTGGCCAAAGAAAAAATTTTTTAAACCTACCACTACCAAAGCTTTTTGGTAAAACACAACTTCAAAACTTATCTGGAGCTCTAGGGGTTATTGAGCTTACCTATGAAAAGTATCCAATAACTCAAAGTAGCTTAAAAAAAGGTATAAAACAAACAGACATAATTGGCAGATTGCATTGTATAAATAAAAATCCATTTATTATTTTAGATGTTGCGCATAATAAAGAATCTGCTGAATCATTAAATCAATTTTTTATGAAACAAAGGCTTAAAGGAAAAGTTCGTTGTGTTTTTTCACTTCTTAAAGAAAAAAATATCATGGATATTGCTGAGAAATTTATAGATTATGTAGATGAATGGTATATTTCAGAGATTGATTCACCAAGAGCATTAGAAGCAAAAGAGATAATTTTATCGCTTCAAAAGCTTAGAAAGGATGTTACCTATCATTCTTTTAAAAATACCGAAAAGGCCTTTTCTGTTGCATACAAAAATAGTGATGATAATGATAATATAATAGCGTTTGGTTCCTTTTTTATTGTAAGTGAAATTTTAAAAGATAATTCAATATGTCAAATTCAAAAGACTCAGTAAGCAACCAACTTCTTATCAAAAGAGCAAAAAGAAGGCTTGTAGGAGCGATAATAATTTTAATAATTTTATTTTCCTTATCTATTTTTTTTGTAAAAACTAAAACAGAAGCTATCAAGAGTAACCCAAAAATTTCTTTCTTAGAGACAACTCAGCAATATGCTGCCTCTGAAAATTTAACAACTAAAGCTGAAAGTGAGCATTCGCCTGAAAAAGAAGAACTAACAATTGAACATAATTCTTCAAAAAAAAAAGGCTTTACAGTTCAGCTAGGCATTTTTTCGGATGAAATAAATATGAAAAGGGTGAAAAATAAAGTTAATTCAATGGGCTACAAAACAAATATACAATCAATAAAGATCGATGATGAGGTCAAAATAAGATTAACAACAGAATTTTTTTCAAAGGAAAAACAGGCACGTTTAATTCTTCAAGAAATTAAGAAGGCAAATTTATCAGGTTTTATCAGAAAGCACCCATAGACTTATGTCATTTATTGATATCATAGTTTTAATAGTTTTATTTTCCTCTCTAATTTTTGGTTTTTTTAGGGGTTTTGTTAAGGAGCTACTCAGCCTGATGGCCTGGGCATTTGCTTTCTTTGTAGCGTATTATTTTTCTTCAAGTGTCGCAATAATTCTTCCTTTTGAAGCTGAATTCTCAATAAAGTATGTCGGTAGCTTTGTTCTAATATTTATATTCGTTCTAATTATTTCATCTATGTTGATAAAATTTTTAAGTACGTTTATTCATAAAATTGGCTTAGGCGCATCAAATATTATTCTCGGTGGATTGTTTGGTATATTAAGAGGCATTGTTGTTGTGTATTTATTGATTTTTGTGATCGAAAAAACTTCCTTCGTTGAAGAGCCATCATGGCAACAGGCAAATTCAATAGTTCTTATAAAACTGTTAGTAGAAAAAACATTTCCTTATTTGCCCCAGGACTGGGTTAACAATGTAAAATATGAAGAGAATTCAATCTAGATGAGAATTATATGTGCGGGATAATTGGAATAGTTTCAAATAGCCCTGTAAATCAGATGCTCTATGATGGATTATTAGTCCTTCAACATAGAGGCCAAGATGCTGCCGGCATCGCTACATGTGATAATGGTCGAATTAAAATGTACAAAAATAATGGCCTTGTTAAAGATGTTTTTCATACGAGACATATGAGGCATTTATCAGGAAATATTGGCATTGGTCATGTTAGGTACCCCACAGCAGGATCCTCTTCTGCTGCAGAAGCGCAACCATTTTATGTGAACTCACCTTACGGTTTGGTCCTTGGGCATAATGGAAATTTAACTAATTCTGAAAAGCTGAAGGGTGATATGTTCAAACAAGATTTAAGACATATTAATACAAACTCAGATTCAGAGGTGCTGCTAAATGTTTTAGCCGATGCTATTGAAAAATCAACAAAAAAAAATGTATTAACTTCAGATATTATTTTTGATTCTGTTAGCTCTGTATATAAGAGATGTAAGGGTGCTTATGCTGTAGTTTCAATGATAAATAATTTCGGCCTGCTCGCTTTTAGGGATCCTCATGGAATAAGACCGTTGGTTGTTGGAATAAAACAGTCTGAAGATGGTCCAGAATATGTTGTTGCCTCCGAAACAGTCGCGCTTGATATTTTAGGGTTTAAATTACTCAGAGATGTAGAGCCTGGAGAAGCAATTTTTATTGACCTCGATGGAAATTTTTACTCTAAAATTTGCTGTGAAGTGGTGAAAAAAACACCATGTATATTTGAATATGTTTACTTAGCGCGTCCGGACTCTATGATTGATAATATATCGGTCTACCAAACAAGATTAAATATGGGCAGGTCACTGGCTAAAAAAATTAAGAGTGTATGGGCAGATCTTAATATAGACGTTGTGATACCCATCCCAGATACCAGTAGGCCAAGTGCATATGAAGTAGCACTGATGCTTAACGCTGAATTTAGAGAAGGTTTTATTAAAAATAGGTATATTGGGAGAACTTTCATTATGCCAGGTCAAGAATTAAGAAAAAAATCTGTCAGACAGAAACTTAATCCAATAAAAATTGAATTTAAAGACAAAAATGTGCTTTTGATAGATGATTCAATTGTTCGCGGGACAACATCAAGGGAGATAATTCAAATGGCAAGGGATGCTGGGGCAAAAAATGTATTTTTTGCATCTGCTGCTCCACCGGTAAGATATCCCAATGTGTACGGGATTGATATGCCATCGAGAGACGAGCTGGTAGCTTTTAATAAAGATGATGAGCAAATTTGCAGAGAGATTGGAGCCGATGCTCTGATCTACCAAGATCTTGAGGAACTCAAGAGAAACATTCTCCAAGAGGGAAATATAATTGAAGACTTTGATTGTTCATGTTTTGACGGTAAATATGTTACTAATGATATTGATGATGCTTATCTTAATAGAATCGAAATGCTCAGGTCAGATAAAAATTTGAATGAGCCATCAAAAAGTACATCTCAACTTGATTTGATGCTTGATCCAACATCTGAAGAGGAAGAGCCTGCATAAGAATGCCTTGCTATTGTCTTTTGTAAGGTTGTATAATTTGTATTAATAAATAAATAATTTTAAGTTAAGTTAATTTAAGTTATTTTTGGGTGAATTTAGTCCAAATTGCTCCACCCGATGCTAAAAAAAGAAGCTAAAAAGGAAATTAATGAATAAAAAAAAATCACGAAGTAGTAAATTTGAAACAAATGCCGTTAGAGCTGGGACAATACGTTCAAGTCAGGGCGAACATTCTGAATCTCTTTTTTTAACCTCAAGTTTTATTTTTGAAAGTGCTGAAGAGGCCGCCGAAAGATTCTTGAATCAAGAAACAGGTAATGTTTATTCTAGATTCACTAATCCCTCAGTTAAGATGTTTGAAGATAGGCTGGCTATCCTTGAAGAGGTTGAGGAATGTGTTGCCACCTCAACTGGGATGTCAGCAATTTTGTCATGCATTATGAGTTTATGTAAAGCAGGAGACCATGTCATTGTCTCTAGAAGTGTATTCGGTACGACGGTTAAGTTATTCGATAATATTTTATCTGAATGGGGATTAGAGGTTAGTTACGTTTCTCTTTCAAGTAAAGATGAGTGGCAGAATTCATTAAAGAAAAATACAAAACTTTTCTTTGTTGAAACTCCTTCGAATCCACTTATGGAAGTATGTGATATCCAATTTTTAGCAGACCTAGCCCATGAAAATAAAAGTTTATTGGTTGTAGATAATTGTTTTTGCACTCCGGCTCATCAAATTCCCGCTAGATTCGGAGCAGATATAATAATCCACTCAGCAACCAAGTATCTTGATGGACAAGGTAGATGCCTTGGAGGAGCTGTTTTAGGCGATAGTTCTCTTATGAAAAAAGTAAGGGGTTTTTTAAGGTCGGGCGGGACATCAATGAGCCCTTTTAATGCATGGGTTTTTTTAAAAGGCCTTGAAACGCTTAAGATAAGAATGGATGCTCATTCAAGTAATGCAAATAAATTAGCAGTTTGGTTAGAACAAAATAAAAAAGTTGAACAAGTTTACTATCCTGGTTTGGACTCACATCCTCAGTTTGAATTAGTAAAAAAACAACAAAATACTGGTGGAGGTATTGTTTCATTCAAGGTCAAGGGTGGAAAATCAGAGGCTTGGAATTTAATTAATAACACCAAATTATTATCAATAACAGCAAATTTAGGTGATACCAGATCTACGATAACTCATCCGGCAACAACAACTCATTCAAGGTTAAATCAAGACCAAAGAGATCTTGCAGGAATTACTGACAACCTTATAAGAATTGCAGTTGGTCTTGAAGATATTGACGACATTAAAGCGGATATTAACTAAATATTAAGTGAGCAATTTGCACTTAGTAGCCATGCTATACATGGTAAAATATACATAAAGTAAACGAAAGAATTTATAAATTATGGACGATCAATTCGCAAAAGAAACAATTCCAGTAAGCCTTGATGGAGAAATGAAAAAATCGTACCTAGATTACGCAATGAGCGTAATCGTTGGACGAGCTTTACCTGATGTCAGGGATGGATTAAAGCCTGTTCATCGACGCGTTTTATATGCCATGCACGAACTAAGCAATAGCTTTAATCGACCCTATAAAAAATCTGCCAGAATTGTAGGTGATGTAATTGGTAAATATCATCCACATGGAGACACAGCAGTTTATGACACCATTGTTAGGATGGCACAAGATTTTAGTCTCAGATATATGCTAATTGATGGCCAAGGAAATTTTGGTTCTGTTGATGGAGACAACGCTGCGGCAATGCGATATACCGAAATTAGAATGTCCAAAATATCACATGAATTATTATCTGATATCGAAAAAGAGACAGTTGATTTTGGTCCTAATTATGATGGTTCAGAGCATGAGCCGCTTATCATGCCAACAAAGCTTCCTAACCTTCTTATTAACGGAAGCTCTGGAATTGCTGTTGGTATGGCAACTAACATACCACCACATAATCTGAAAGAGGTTATTGATGGATTGAAGGAGCTTTTAAAGAAACCTGAAATTACTATAGATGAACTTATCGAGAAAATACCAGCTCCAGACTTTCCAACAGCAGGAATAATTCATGGAATATCTGGAGTAAGAGATGGGTATAGAACAGGACGTGGCAGGGTTGTGATGAGAGGAAGGACCCATATCGAAGAGCTTGATAGAGGAAAAAGAGAGGCCATTATTGTCGATGAGCTCCCGTACCAGGTAAATAAGAAAAATTTTATTGAAAAAATTGCCGAACTTGTAAATGGTAAGAAAATTGATGGAATCTCAGACCTAAGAGATGAGTCTGACAAATCAGGGATGAGAGTGGTAATTGAGTTAAAACGTGGCGAAATTCCAGATGTTGTGCTCAATAACTTGTATAAACAGACTCAACTTCAGGATAGCTTTGGAATGAATATGGTTGCCTTAATTGATGGACAGCCAAAACTTCTAAATCTAAAAGAAATTCTAGATGCTTTTCTTAGGCATAGAAGAGAAGTTATTACACGAAGAACTGTTTATGATCTAAGAAAGGCTAGAGATAGAGGTCATGTTTTGGAAGGTCTTGCAGTGGCGTTAGAAAATGTCGATGAAATGATTAAGATTATCAAATCAGCAAAAACGCCTCCAGAGGCAAAAATTGAATTAATGAAACAAACATGGAAATCAACGGTGGTTGAAGGGATGCTTCAAAAAACTACATCAGGCCTCTCAAAGCCTGATGGTTTATCTGATAAATTTGGTCTTACAGAAAAGGGGTATAAACTCTCCGATAACCAAGCTCAAGAAATACTTCAACTAAGATTACAAAGGCTAACAGGGCTTGAGCAAGAAAAAATTGTTAGTGAGTATAAAAATATTCTTGAAGTAATTAGTGACCTTTTAGATATATTAGGAAATGCTGAGAGAGTTACTAAGATAATTGAAACAGAGCTTGATGAAATTAAAGCTCAATATGGTGATGATAGAAGGAGTGAGATTGTTGAAGATGCATTTGATTTATCAATCGAGGACCTAATTACACCTCAAGACTTAGTCGTTACCATATCTAATACAGGGTATATAAAAGCCCAAGTGCTTGATGAATATCGAGCTCAGCGAAGAGGTGGACGAGGAAAGCAGGCAATGACTGCTAAGGAAGATGACTTCATTGAGCAGATGTTTGTTGCCAATACCCATGACAATATTTTATGCTTTTCAAGCAGAGGTCAGGTTTATTGGTTAAAAGTTTATGAGGTGCCCCAGGGAAGCAGGGTAAGTAAAGGAAAGCCAATTGTAAACTTGTTCCCGTTAATGCCAGGAGAAAAAATAAATGCAACACTGGTAGTTAAAGACTTTGTTGATGATAAGTTTATTTTTATGGCAACTTCTAAAGGTACCGTCAAGAAAACACCTCTCTCTGATTTTTCGAATCCTAGAAAGAACGGGATCATCGCAATCAAGCTTGATAATGGAGATTATTTAATTGGCGCTGAAATTACCAATGGGGAAAATGATATCGTCCTTGTCTCTAATGGTGGTAAGGCAGTATGGTTTGATGAAAATGGTGTTAGAAGTATGGGGAGAAATGCAAGAGGTGTAAGAGGTATGAAGATTCCAGATGAAAATCAAGCTCTTTCACTTTTAATTGCATCCTCGGAAGATGAATCTGTGTTAGTCGCAACAGAAAATGGCTATGGCAAGAGAACAGTCTTATCTGATTTTAGAAAGTCAGGGAGAGGTACGCAAGGTGTTAAAGCAATTCAGGTAAGCGATCGAAATGGCATTGTAGTTGCTGCAAGATTAGTTGGTGATTCCGATGAAATCATGTTAATTACCACTGGAGGGGTATTAATTAGAACCCGTGTCTCAGAAATTAGAGAGCTAGGAAGAGCGACACAAGGCGTAACTTTAATAAACTTAACTAAAGATGAGAAGCTTTCGGGGCTTGCCAAGATAGTTGAACCTGAACAAATAGACATGAATCAAGATGAGTTACCAATATAATTTTTCTGCTGGTCCGGCAATGCTTCCAAAAGAGGTAATGCTAAAAGCTCAACATGAATTTTTAAATTTAAACAATACTGGGATTTCCGTGATGGAAATGTCACACAGAAGTAAAGAATACCTTCCTATTGTTGAGGAAGCAGAGACAAATTTAAGAATAACACTCAACATACCTGATAATTATAAAGTACTTTTTCTTCAGGGTGGAGCCATTACACAAAACTTCATGGTTCCGATGAATTTACTCAACAATCGGTCTGCAAGCTATGTAGTATCAGGATATTGGTCAAACCGCTCCTACAAAGACGCCCAACCCTTTGGTACCATAAAGTTGGCTGCTTCATCAGAGCCAAGTAATTTTAAAAAAATACCAAACGTTGATTCTTGGAGTTTTGATAAAGATGATGCTTATGTGCACTTTTGTCAAAATGAAACAATCCATGGCGCTGAGTATTTTGATTCAATTAAATTACCAAAAGTACCATTAGTATGTGATATGTCCTCAACGATTTTATCAAGACCAATCAACGTAAATGATTATGGAGTGATATATGCAGGAGCTCAAAAAAATATTGGGCCATCTGGGTTAACCATTGTGGTTGTGAGAGAGGATTTGCTGGCATTTGCAGATATAAAAACACCTTCAACATTTAATTGGAAAATTCAATCAGAGAATAATTCAATGATAAATACTCCCTCCACGTTTAGTATTTATATGGCAGGCTTGGTCTTTGATTGGATTTTAAAATTAGGTGGTTTAGAGGAAATGGAAAAGTTAAATAAAAAAAAATCTAAATATCTTTATGATTACATTGATGAAGATGATTTTTATACCAATGATATTGAGATTAAAAATAGATCTAGAATGAATATACCTTTTAGGTTAGCTAACGATGATCTAACGAAAATTTTTGTTGAGAAAGCAGAGCAAGAGGGCCTTTATGCTCTAAAAGGGCATAGGTTGGTAGGTGGTTTAAGAGCTTCTTTATACAATGCTATGCCATTTGATGGGGTAGAATGTTTAGTTGAATTTATGAAAGATTTTAAAAAATATAATACATGACAAAAAAATTAGATAAATTAAGAAAAAACATTGACGATATAGACAAAAAGCTTCTAGAACTTATATCTAATAGGGGGCTGTTAGCAAAAGAAATAGGACTTCTAAAAGATGATGGTGTAATTTATAAACCAGAAAGGGAAGCTCAGGTTATAACAAAGCTTATTAAAGAAAATAAAGGGCCACTTTCAAATGATAGCGTCACAAACATTTACAAAGCAATTATTTCAAATTGCAGAGCATTAGAAAAAAAATTAGCTATTTCATTTTTAGGCCCATCAGGCACTTTTAGTGAAGAAGCAACGATTAAACATTTTGGTGAGAATGTAAAATCAATACCCACCAATAGTATCGATGAGGTATTTAATAATGTTCAATCAGAAAAAGTACATTATGGTGTGGTGCCTATAGAGAATTCGACGGAGGGCGGCATTAGCCGAACTCTTGATCTATTATTGATGAAAGACTTGAAAATTTGTGGAGAAATCACATTACCTGTTCATCATTGTTTAATATCAAAATCTAAAGATTTAAAAAAAATAACAAGCATATATGCCCATGGTCAATCACTAGCTCAATGTCATGACTGGATAGCCAACAACCTTCCTAACGCTGAGAAAATTACAGTTTTAAGTAATGCTGAAGGCGCAAAAATTGCATCAAAGGAAAAATATTCTGCTGCAATTGCGAGTGCTAGAGCAGCCAGTATATTTAAACTTAACATTCTACAAAATCATATTGAAGATGAACCAAACAATACTACAAGGTTTTTAATCCTATCTGATCAAGAGATTTCACCTTCAGGCAATGATAAGACATCAATAGTGGTTGCTACAAAAAATAAACCGGGTGCGATTGTTGATTTAATCCAACCATTCGCCTCAAGAAAAGTTAGTTTAACTAAGTTAGAATCAAGACCCTCAAAAATTGGTATGTGGGAATATGTTTTTTTTATCGACATTGAAGGACATAGGGATGATTCTAAAATTAAATTATGCCTCAAGGATATTGAAAAGAAATCTTCGTTCATGAAATTTTTAGGGTCCTATCCAAAAAATTAAATCTTATTTACCTATGGATATAACCACTCCAAAATATATTGCTGAATTGGAGCCCTATGAAGGCGGGAGACCAATAAAAGAAGTTTCAAGGGAGCTTGGAATACCTCCAAATAAAATTGTAAAGCTCGCTTCAAATGAAAATCCTCTTGGGGTAAGCCCAAAAGCTAAGTTAGCAATTGATGAAAGTGTCAATGAAACTCATAGATATCCTGATGGAAATGGATATTATTTAAAACAAGCTCTGTGCAATAAATTTTCACTAAATTCCGACCAAATTATATTAGGCAATGGATCTAATGATGTCCTTGAGCTTGCAGCAAGAACTTTTATCTCACCAGGAGAAGAAGTTATATACTCAAAACATGCGTTTGCTGTCTATGAGATAGTCACGAAAGCTGTTGGTGGTATTGGCGTTAAAGCAAAGCCACTGGAAGATTTTGGTCATAATTTAGATGAATTCACAAAGCTCATTTCAGAGAAGACGAAACTAATCTTTATTGCCAACCCAAATAACCCTACTGGAAACTTGATTAAAAAATCAAAAATTTCAGCTTTTTTATCAAAAGTGCCAAAGCATATTTTGGTTGTCCTGGATGAGGCCTATGATGAATACTTAAGAGATGAAGACAAATCAATTGCTTTCAATTGGCTTGCAGAATATAAAAACTTATTAATATCCCGAAGTTTTTCTAAAGCACATGGCTTGGCTGGTTTAAGAATTGGTTATGGTGTTGGAAGTAAAAAAGTTATTAATTTAATGAATAGGGTTAGGCAGCCCTTCAATGTAAATAGCATTGCTCAAGCTGCTGCAATTGCCTCTCTTGAGGATGATGACTTTATTAACAGAAGCAGGCTTATTAATGACCAAGGAAGATTGCAGCTAGAAGATGCATTTAAGGAGCTTAAAATTGAATACATACTCTCTTATGGAAATTTTATTAGTTTTAATTTAGGAGACGAAACAAAAGCAATGATGTATTATCAGCATTTGTTGAAAAATGGCGTTATTGTTAGGCCTGTTCAAAACTATGAGATGCCCTCATGGTTGAGGGTGAGCATAGGGCTTAAAGATGAAAATTATACTTTTATTAAATATTTAAAAAGTTTTACGTAATAGGATAATTATGATTATTGTAATGAACAACTCAGCAACGGACGAAGAAATCAGTTTTGTTGTCTCAAGGATAAAAGAGAAGGGCTTAGATGCAAGCATCTCTAAAGGCACAGAAAAAACGGTCATTGGTGCTGTTGGTGATGAGAGACTTTTAGACCCTAAACTCCTAGATAATCTTCCCGGTGTAGAGCAAGCTCTAAGGATAGTTAAGCCATATAAAATAGTTGCAAGAGAGTGGCATCCTGAAGACACTGTTATTGAAATTAATGGTCACCCAATTGGTGGAAAAAATATACAAGTTATTTCGGGTCCTTGTTCCGTAGAGACTCCTGGTCAAATGAAAAATGCAGCTGAAGGTGTGAAAGCAGCTGGAGTAAAGATTATGAGAGGGGGAGCATTTAAACCAAGAACAAGCCCTTATAGTTTTCAAGGAACTGGATTTGAAGGTTTAGAGATGTTTCGAGAGGCTGCAGATAATGCAGGCCTACCTATAGTTACTGAGCTTTTAGACGTTAGGCACTTAGATAAATTTTTAGAACAAAAGGTTGACGTGATCCAGATTGGAACACGGAGCATGCAAAACTTCGAATTATTACGTGAAGTCGGAAGATTAAAAGTGCCGGTTATATTAAAAAGGGGTATGTCTGCCACAATTTCAGAATGGCTAATGGCTGCTGAATATATCGCCTCAGGTGGAAACCATAATATTATATTCTGTGAGAGGGGTATCAGGACTTTCGAAACATATTATAGAAATGTTTTAGATGTTACTGCGATACCTGTGCTCAAGAAAGAAACTCATCTACCTGTGATTATAGATCCCTCACATGCTGGCGGAAAGGCCTGGATGGTTGCGGCCTTATCAAGGGCAGGAATAGCTGCTGGGGCTGATGGATTACTTGTTGAGATGCACCCTACACCAAGTGAGGCATGGTGTGATGCCGATCAAGCAATTACACCAACAGAACTTCAAAAACTAATGAAAGAGCTAAGCGCTATTGCCAATATTTTAGGTAGAGATATATCTAAGTAACTCATGATATCCATGAGTTTTTTTTAGACATTTTCCCCTGTCTGTGAATTAATTTCTCATCCATTATTCATCGTATCAAATTAATGATTGGAATAAAATGCATATTCGTGTTTTAGGTTCAGGTGCTGGTGGTGGGTTCCCACAATGGAACTGTAATTGTGAAAACTGTTCTGGTTTGCGAACGAAAAATCCATGTCTAAAGGCAAGAAATCAATCCTCTATAACAGTAAGTTCTAATAATGAAGATTGGATTTTATTTAATGCCTCTCCAGATATTAGAGCTCAAATAGAATCATTCCCACCACTTCAACCAGCAAGAAAAATTAGAGATACAGGAATTTCATCAATTGTCATTACTGATGCACAAATAGACCACACAACAGGGCTTTTAATCCTAAGAGAGCACGATAAACCCTGGGATATATATTGTACTAAGGCAGTTTATGAAGATATGACTACAGGCTATCCAATATTTAATATTCTTGAACACTTTAGGGGAATAAATTGGCATGAAGTCAAGACCAATCAAAGTAGTTACAAAATTCCTAAGGCAGAGAATCTAATTTTCACCGCAGTTCCATTAAAGAGTGAGGCGCCGCCATACTCACCTCATAGACATAATACGGTTCCAGGCGATAATGTTGGATATAAAATCGAAGATACGCAAAAAGGTAAAAACCTTTTTTATGCTCCAGGACTGGGTGTGATTGAAGACCATGTCTTGGAATATATGAAAAATGCTGATGTTGTGCTTATTGATGGAACAGTCTGGACGGATGATGAGATGTCTAGACATGGTATAAACAATAAAAAAGCAAGCGAAATGGGCCATCTCGACCAATCGAGTAAAGGTGGCATTATGGAAATACTAAGTTCACTCCAGAAACCCAGAAAAATTTTAATCCATATCAATAATACAAATCCAATTCTAAGAGATGATTCTGACGAGCGGAAACTTCTTGAAGCAAATGGAATCGAAGTTTCTTTTGATGGAATGGATATAATTTTATAAAGGATATCAAAATGTCAGCACCTTGGTCGAGAAAAGATTTTGAAGATAAGTTAAGAGAGAAAGGGAAGGGATACCATATTTATCACCCCTTTCATGTAATGATGTACGAGGGCAAATTGTCCAAAGAACAGTTACAGAGTTGGGTTATGAACAGATTTTACTATCAAATTAGTATCCCTTTAAAGGATGCAGCGATATTATCTAATTGTCCAGTTAAAGAGATAAGAAAAGAATGGATTGTTAGGATTACAGATCATGATGGTGAAGGAGATGCCGAGGGTGGGATTGAAGCATGGATTAATCTAGGTCGCGCGGTTGGTTTGAAAAGAGAAGAAGTCACATCCCTCGCGGGGGTCAGCCCTGGCGTAAGGTTTGCTGTTGATGCATATATTAATTTTGCCAAACAAAAAACATGGCAAGAATCTGTTTGCTCTTCATTAACAGAGCTATTTGCCCCTCATATACATCAACAGAGAATTAGTTCGTGGCCTGACATGTATCCTTGGATTGATGAATCAGGACTAACTTACTTTAAAAAAAGATTAACCGAGGCTAGAAGAGATGTTGAGCATGGGCTTGGAGTAACACTAGATTATTTTAGTACATCAAGGGAAATGCAAGAAAAAGCATTGGAAATACTACAATTCAAACTCAACGTTCTATGGGTTATTGCAGATTCAATTATGTTAGCATCTTCAAATATTAAAGTTGATGATCGTGACTATATGAGGCAACCAAAATAAAATGACAATTAAACCTGAAGATATTTATAGAATTGCACCACATCATAGGTTTCAATGGGAAAAAGCTCAAGATTGTTATGTTATTTTATTTCCAGAGGGTATGGTTAAATTAAATGGTGGAGCGGGTGAAGTCTTAAATTTGGTAAACGATAATCTTTCAGTTGAAAAAATCACTGAAGCACTCACTAAAAAATTCCCAGATGCTGATGGTATTGAAAAGGATATTATTGGCATGATTGAAATGGCTCTTGAAAAAGCTTGGATAGAAAAGACAAATTAAGAGGTTATAAATGGCTGAAAAAAATAATGGAGTATCAAGCAATTCAACAGCAACACAACCGCTGTGGTTGCTGGCCGAAATAACCTATCAGTGTCCACTCCAATGTGCTTTTTGTTATAACCCTACAGATTTTGATAAGCATACCCAAAATGAGCTAGACACGGATTCTTGGATTAAGGTTCTAAGGCAAGCAAGAGATTTGGGCGCAGCACAACTTGGAATTTCGGGAGGCGAGCCTTTATTAAGAAAAGATATTGAAGAAATTGTAACTGAAGCGAGTTCACTTGGTTACTACAGTAACTTAATAACCTCTGGTGCTGGAATGAATGAAAAAAGAATCGATGCGTTGAAGGATGGAGGTCTGGATCATATTCAATTGTCAATGCATGACATCACAGAAGAAATTAATAATTTTATAACCAACACCAAAACTTTCAAATTAAAACAAAAAATAGCAGCGATGATTAAAGACAGGGGTTATCCGATGGTCCTTAACGTCGTTTTGCATAGATATAATATTGATCACATTAAAGAGATTTTAGAAATGGCCGAGGGTTTAGGAGCTGATTATATTGAGTTAGCAAACACCCAATATTATGGCTGGTCATTGGTAAATAGAGATCAGCTAATGCCAAAAAAAGAACAAGTGCTTCATGCAGAAAAAGTAACAAATGAATTCAGAGAGCGCATCGGTAATAAAATGAAAATATTTTTTGTGGTGCCAGACTATTACGAGGATCGACCAAAAAAATGTATGAATGGTTGGGGAGAGGTATTCATGATTGTTACTGCTAATGGAGATGTATTGCCGTGTCATTCAGCGAGAGTAATCCCAAATTTAGAATTTCCTAACGTAAGAAATACAGATGTAAAACAGATTTGGTATGACTCACCCGCTTTCAATAAATTTCGGGGAACTGATTGGATGAAGGAGCCGTGTAGATCATGCTCTGAAAAAGAAAATGATTTAGGTGGTTGCAGGTGCCAAGCAATGCTTTTAGCTGGTGACGCCGAGAGTGCTGATCCAGTATGTTCAAAGTCACCAAATCGTCATTTAATAGATCAGGCAATAAAGGATACTGAAAATCCCGGTCTTGAAGCTAAACCGATAATGTTTAGGTCAAACAAAAATTCTAAGAAAATTTCTGATGGAGAGGAAAAAGAGAGATTAGCAAAATTCCATGCCCTTCCTTAATTAATCTATAATTAAAAGCATGAATCTCTTTATAAACCCAAAAGTCATTGCACTTGCTGTATTAGCAAGCCTTGCACCGTTTGCAATTGATACGTATTTACCCGGCTTTCATGTAATTGCAACTGATTTATCATCAACACCTGCTTATGTTCAACAAAGCTTGACCTTTTATCTCATCCCTTACACCATCATGACTTTATTTCATGGTGCAATATCTGATTCAATTGGTCGGATTATGACCATCAAATGGGGTCTGGCGTTGTTCTTTTTTGCCTCAATTGGCTGTGCTCTAGCTACTTCAGTAGAACAATTATGGTTTTTTAGAGCCCTCCAGGGAATTGGAGGTGGTGCAGGAAATGTTGTTGCCCGTGCGATGGTTCGTGACCTCTATGAAGGGGCCCAAGCGCAGAGGGTAATGGCAACTATTCAGATAATATTTGGCATTGCCCCTGCGGTAGCACCTATTTTTGGTGGTTTTTTACTTGATTATGGATGGCAAAGTATATTTATCTTCCTCGCTCTATATGCAGCAATTGCTATCTACTTCAGTTCGAGAGTATTGCCTGAGACTATGCTCTTAAAAAATAGGCTTCCATTTGACCTAAAATCAATTGCAACTCGCTATTGTACAATATTCAAAAATAAGGAATTTTTACTTTTGATACTGTCTCTCTCAGCAAACTTTTCAGCCTTTTTTTTATATGTGCTAGCAAGCCCAATATTCTTGATTGATTTGTTGGGCTTCACTGAAAAACAGTTTGCATATTTATTCGTTCCCACAGTCTGCGGCATGATCATAGGTTCATTTATTGCCAAAAAAACAGCAGGTGTAATAAACCCATCCAGAGTGACAAGGTTTGGTTATTTTGGGATGTTTTTAATTGCGCTATCAAATTTAATATATTGCTATTTCTTTGATAATAATCCGATATTTAATATTGGTTTCATAGCTCTTTACAACATTGGTATGGCTGCGATTATGCCAATTATCTCAATCGCTGCGCTTGATTGTTTTCCAAAAGCCAGAGGGACTGCGGCATCAGGCCAAGCTTTCATGCAAATGTTTTTTTCGTCTGCAGTGGCTGGCGTGATTGTTCCAATTTGCTGGTTCTCAACATTTGGCTTATCGTTAGGATTATTTTTTATATTGATATTCGGGTTATTTTGCATAACCCGAACAAAACTTTGGGCTTATAAAAGTAAGCTCTAAGTATGCTTAATTACAGTTGTAGATTTGATAAACAGCCGATTGTGTTCCTTTCCCATCTTCAGGATGGTCAATCCTATATATTGTATTCCCACCTTGTTCAACAGCAGCATTTTTAGCAAGTAAAATGTCATCTTGCTCAGTATAGTCATCTCTTCGTTCGGCATATCCTGTCATCCTTACTTTAACTTGAGCATTAAGAGTGCATCTATCTTGATCAATTGAGTTAGCAACAGTTACGTTTTCTGAACCAGGTTCTGCTACTACAAATGATTTACACGCTACTAACAAAGGTAATGCCATAGCAGCTATAATAATTTTGTTACCTAACATATAATCCTCCAAATTTAATATTGTTATCTACAAGCGTAAATCTTAACTAAAGCTGTTTGTGTTCCTCTATGTTCTTCGTACTCAGATATTATAATAGTGTTACCATTTTTTTCAACAGAGGCATTTTTACCTAGTTGAATTAAGTTTTTTTCCGAAGTGCCGTAAAAGTCATCTGAGTATCCTTTTACTTTGACTTTTACTTCACTTTTGTATTCGCATTGATTTTGATCAATGCTTGTGACTAAATTTACATCCTCTGAACCAGGTGACTCCTGTACAAATTTTGCTCCACCACAAGATATCAAAAACAAAACAACAATACTAAAATAATTTTTTTTTTCAAACATCATTTTTATCTTCATCCTCAATTAACAATGGACGCTTATCAGTTTTATTAGAAAACTCTTCAGCTTCTGGCAATGGGTCTTTTCTTGAAGTAATGATAGGCCATACCTTAGATAATCTTGCATTGATTTCAATAAATTCTTGTTGATCTTCAGGCACATCATCGTCAGCATAGATTGCTTCAACTGGGCATTCAGCCACGCATAATGTGCAATCGATGCACTCTTCAGGGTCAATAGCCAA
>ENA-OREN01002358-OREN01002358.1-marine-metagenome-genome-assembly--contig:-NODE-2358-length-19426-cov-15.017314_pt1 | contig 19426 bp, 18 predicted proteins | sample MGYA00248624_ERZ508555 | MGnify/ENA primary metagenome ERZ508555 (study PRJEB26222, sample SAMN06267773) | marine metagenome | isolation source: Saanich Inlet, British Columbia, Canada | place...
ATCGATTGTGGGAATGGTGCTGCGGGGGTCTGTGCTGAAGACTTATTCAAAAAATTAGGGGTTGAAACCGAACCATTGTTTTGTGATGTAGATGGCAATTTCCCCAACCATCATCCTGACCCAAGTAACCCCAAAAATCTACTAGACTTAAAGGATGCACTTAAAAAAGGTGGTAGCGAGTTAGGCCTTGCCTTTGATGGTGATGCGGACCGTTTGGGTGTGGTGACAAAGGATGGCGAGATTATTTTTCCGGATAGGCAGTTATTATTGTTCTCAGAGGCTGTTTTAAAAGAATGTCCTCAATCGTCAATCATCTTTGATGTGAAGTCGACTCGACATTTATTTTCTTGGATTAAAGAGAAAGGGGGCATCCCCGTAATATGGAAAACCGGTCATTCTTTTATCAAACAAAAAATGAAGGAACTTAACGCCTCATTGGCAGGAGAGATGAGTGGCCATACTTTCTTTAATGATAGGTGGTACGGCTTTGATGACGGCCTATATGCAGCAGCAAGATTATTAGAGATACTAAGTGAGTTCGATGACCCATCAAAAATTTTAAAGGCCCTACCTAAGGGCTTTAGTACACCTGAGTTAAATATAAAGCTCAATGAGGGGGAACAGCATAAATTAATTGCTGAACTTCGAGAAACCGCTAGCTTTCCTAGCGCAACAGAAATAATAAAAATTGATGGGTTGAGGGTTGAATATAAAGAAGGGTTTGGGTTGATGAGGGCTTCGAATACAACGCCTGTGATCGTCTTAAGATTTGAAGCAGATACAGAAAAAAAATTACAAGAAATTCAAGACCAATTTAAATCAATACTCACCAAACACATTTCGCCGGAAAAAATTCCATTTTAAAATAGACCTTTAATCTATTTCGATTTGGCTACAGCTCACGTTCAGGAATAGGCCATTAACTGTTGAGGGCTTAACAACCTCCCACTCAAAAGGTCGGCCTTTAGAAAAAACTACCTTGCCCTTGGCCATCGGCTGCTCATACAATGAGTAAGCCAAAATCCTCATTTTTTTTGATTGGCAATTAATTTCTACAAAGCTTTTAATTGACTGGTAATTTATTTTTTTGGTCACCTGGATGTTGGTATAGTCAGTCAATGTCCATATCCTAACCTTCTCTGTATTTCCCCTAATGTTTTTGAGGTCAATAAAATAGGCTGTATCCATTGCTTGATTTTGATTGAGCTTGATCCAGTCTGCATTCGCTGAGATGCAAAAAAAAGAAAGGAGGGAAAAAAGAAGTATTCTCATCAAATATTATTTTATATGTAAATAAAAAAAAAGCCCGAAAAATCGGGCTTTTTTAATAAACAAATAATGAATTACTTGTTCATTACGTACATGGTTACTTCAAAACCAAAACGCATTTCTGTAGCAGCTGGTTTAGTCCACATAATATTTCTCCTTAAAGAAAAGTTAAAAATTAAGACTTGGTTGAACATAACGGACAATTGCATTGCCAATTATGAAAAAACCAATCGGTAATTTCTGTACCATTAACAACCTCCAATTTCATAAAGAAATTATCTGTTGCAAACGTACATAGTTACTTCAAAACCAAAACGCATTTCAGTCGCTTGAGGTTGTGTCCACATAGTATTTCTCCTTTTTTATGTTAAATATAATATTAAACATAAAGCAGATCATTGGAGATGTGGAAATTACTCTCCACAAGGTCCAACTTGAGATTTACAAAGACAATATTAAAGCTTCGAGCAACTTTTAATATGATGATAGACATTAAGATAGTCTAGGTAAAATCATTAGATAAAATAGTAAGAAAATACTACACAATATTTTTATTATAAAAAAAACGCATACTTTGAAGAGTATGCGTTTTAATTAAATATCTAAATAATTTAGTTTTAAAAACTATTCGTTCTGATCAAAGTTCACTACTGATTCATCGTCATTGGTTGGGTTGAAGCCTCCGTTACCACCAATTAAAAGTGCATCAGTTGGGTGGAATGATTTTGCTTCACCATCTGCTGGCTCATCGTCCAGAGTATCATCCAATCCAAAATCAACTTCAGAACCATCGCTTTCCATACCCTTACCACCCTGTGAACTTGCATTTACATCATCCGTTGGGTGAAATTCCTTAACAGGTTTCTTTGCAGCACAACCCGCTACAAGAGCAGCGACTGCTAATAGTGCTAATAATTTCTTCATTTTATCCTCCGAGTGTTTATTAAAATTAAACTTAATAAAATTTCAAATTTATTTACAATCTATTGCTATAAAAACAAGATCAAAATTAAGAATTTCGTTTTTAATATTCTTACTTTGACAATTTTATAACAAACTGTCAATACACAAAAAAATTGAATTGCAATAATATTACTTTTAAGTTGAAGCATTTGGTTATTTTAAAAAGTTGAAGCAAAGCCTATTACAAACCTTGCTAGACTTTTCAAAGATTTTAATTGCCTTTGTTTTTTTCTCATGAACTATATAGCCCTTAGCAAATACATTCGGTGATAAAAAAATAACTTATGAAATCAATAACATAAGAGTTTCGATCATATGGGTTTTCTTTTCCTACTTACTGTTGGTTTTATTAAAAATAATATGTTAATCTTTAAGCATATATTGTTTATTTAAGTAGTTATATTATTAAAATATGATTGTAGTTAAGATGAACTAATTTTGGATCGTCTTACTCACACAACTGTAAGTAATATTTTATGAAAATTTTAATTAAAATTATTGTTTCAGCTTTGATCCTAGTATGCTCCTTCAATTTAAGAGCCGACGCTAACCCCGACCTATGGCCTTACATTCAAGAAAGAATGTTTGAAGATACAGAGATTATTGAGGCAGATTTTATCAAGATTGATGGACCAAAGCGGGCTGCAAGTGGGGCTCAAGTTCCTGTAAATATAAAGCTATCAAAAACTGAGGGTGTCCACATCGAAAAAATTCACCTTATCATTGATGCTAATCCAACACAGCACGCAGCAACTTACCACCTAACCGATAAAACTCAGAATTTAGATTTATTCACCAGAATCCGTATGGAAACAGATTCTTTTGTGCGTGTAGTTGGCCAGGATACGGAAGGTAAATTATATATGAGTAAGGTGGCTATTAGAGCATCCGGTGGTTGTAGTGGTTATATGGATATACATGATCCAGCATTAACAAAAGATTTAGGTAAGGTATTAGTCAAGACAAAGGATGATTTTATTACAACCCGAATAAAACATCCTAACTTTACAGGCTTACAAAAGGATCAAGATTCTGGCGGATATATTCCTGAATGGATTATTAGGCAGATTCGTTATGACTTTAATGGAGAAAGAATTCTTGCGGTAGAAAATGACATTAGCATAAGCCAAGATCCGTATCTGAAATTTAAATTTATAACTAACGACAAGGGCACACTTACTGTTTCAGCGACAGATACAAAAAGTACAATATTCCTTAAAAGTAAAAAGATTTAAATCTTTTTCTTCATCCTTTGAGCTAATGAACTTATCCACCTTATGAAGTAAGGTAAAAATCCGATAAAAATAAAAGCAAAAAATATTTGAGCAACCTTGATAATATACTGCTTGTAATTCACCATAATCGTATTCAACTCAATAAGTTTTCTCTGGTTTGCATTCAAATTTGATGGATCTTTACTAGTAAGTTGATCTAAATTACATTCGCTAGATAATTCAACACACATTTGCATTTCTCTATTAAAGCGGTCTGTTGCAATCTGGTTTAAAAAGTATTCATTAACGAAGAGGAATATAGCTAAGAAAAAACCAATAATGGCAAATAACCAAAAAAAATGTTTATTAAACTTGTTATTCATAAGATGATTACGCTTTATTACGCTAAGTAAAAATAAATTTTAGACCAGCGACGATTATAACAACCCCCAATGTCTTTTTAACAGCTAATTGATTTAGTTTTTTTATTCCTAAATGAGTTCCAATCAAAGTTCCTATGAGTACTGCAAAGATATAAATAAATATTTCATCTGGAACTGAATGTACCGAGGAAATATTACCTAATAAACCTGAGATAGAATTAAATAAAATGAAAACTGCGGCAGTTCCAGATGCACCTTTGACACTCGTCCATCCTAAGAAAATAATTAATGGCGATAAAAAAATCCCACCGCCAGTGCCTGTAAGGCCAGATAGTAAACCAATTAAGACGCCTATAAATATTGCCCCCAACACACCTACATGCTCGTTATTACGTAACTCACTATTTTTAAAAAAACTAAAAATAAGTTGTAACCCTGCAATAATCAAAATTAACCCTACTAAAGGCTTATAGAACTCCGATGGTAAGGAAATATAGCCCCCAACAAAAGCTGCTGGTATAGAGCCTGAAACAACCGGAATCAGCACTTTTAAGCTGAATAGCTTGTTCTTTATGAAGCGAGTGCTTGCAATAGATGAAACTACAATATTTAAGATTAGGCCTATGGGTTTTATTATGCCTATTGGCGTTCCTGTTAAAGCCAAGATAGCAATATAAGCAGAAGCTCCCCCGTGACCAACAGAAGAATATAAAACTGAGCCTATAAACAACAAAAAGGCAGCAAATGAATTGGCTATTAAATACTCTATTTTAAAGTTTCCATTCAAATAAAGATTAGTAAAAATATTTTTGGTCGGAACGGTGAGATTCGAACTCACGACCCCTTGCACCCCATGCAAGTACGCTACCAGGCTGCGCTACGCTCCGAAAAATATTACGTGACTACTTTAGAATCTTTAAGATGTCACCTAACTGATTCTTAAAATTATTCAAATCATTTAATGTTTCCGGCGTCGAGTCAGTGGCTAAAGGTAATTCTGATTGTGATTTTTGAATTTCTTCTTCAGAAATAACTTCCTTGATAAATTGACGATTAGAAAGCTTAGCTTTAGCACCTTGAATTGTAAACCCTTCAAAATAAAGTAATTGACGAATCTTTCTGATAAGAAGTATCTCATCTTTTTGGTAATACCTTCGGTTGCCTCTTCTTTTACTTGGTTCTAATTGCGTGAATTCTTGCTCCCAATATCTCAATACATGGGGTTTTAAATCGCACAGCTTACTAACTTCACCAATCGCAAAATATCGCTTTTGAGGAAGTGGGGGTAAATCTTTTTTATGCTTGCTTTCCAGAATTGCTCTCTTCTACATTTGATTTAAGCTTTTGACTGGAGTGAAAAGTAACAACCCTTCTAGCCTTTATTGGAATCTCTTCACCTGTTTTTGGATTTCTACCTGGTCTTTCTGTTTTTGATCTCAATTCAAAATTTCCAAAACCCGATAACTTTACACTTTCCCCATTTTCGAGGGAAGCTCGTATTTCTTCAAAAAAAGCTTCTACCATCTCCTTAGCTTCGGTTTTATTCAAACCAACTTTCTCAAAGATTATTTCCGCAAGTTCAGCTTTAGTTAGTGTCATTAAATCATCAATATTTTTTGATTAATCGTAGGGCTATCTGAGGTTGGCATTGAACTGTTGCTGAAGAACCTTTAAGGCATTCATCACAATATTATTCACTTGCTCCTCTTCAAGCGTTTTGTAAGTATCTTGCATAAGTATAAGAAATGCAATACTTTTTTTATCTTTTTCTATATTTTCACCTTCATAAACATCAAAAGCCATTATCTCTCTTAAGTGATTTATTTTTGCTTTTTTAACTGCTTGGACTATATCACCAACAGCAATATCTTTATCAACTACAACAGAAATATCTTTTCTTATAGGTAAGAGCTTTGAGGGAATATCAAACTCATCAATTACTTTTTTTCTAAGTGGCTCAAGATCTATTTCAAATAAAAATACATCTTCTTGAATGCTAAATTTTTGCTTCCATTTAGGATGTAACTGTCCCACCCACCCAACTGGCTTTTCATTTTTCAAAATGCATGCTGACTTTCCGGGATGAAGTGCGCCCGGCGCATCCTTCTTTGTAAATTTTAATTCACCTTCGGAGAGGGTCTCTAAATCTCCCTTCACATCATAAAAATCAATTTTCTTTGTTTTTATTGCCCACTGTTCAGGTTGTGAGCTTCCATACAAGGCTCCAGACAAGATTTGTTTTTCGGTATAACCACTATCAGACTGAATATACGATGAAGCAATCTCAAAAAGCCTAATTTGTGTTTGACCCCTATTAATATTAAATAACAGGGCATCAATATGACTGCCCCATAATCTAGATCTCATGACACCCATTTGAGAAGCGATTGGATTTTCAAGTTTTATTAATTTTTTATTTTCATGAAATTCTTTTTCTATGCTTTCCTCAATAAAGCTATAACTAACTATCTCATTGTAACCAAGCGATGACATAGCAATCTTGATTTCATAGGGAGACCTGTAACCTGAATCCGATCCAAGCATCTTGATATTTGTTGACGGTGGTATTGCCTCAATTTTTTCAAAGCCATATATACGGATAACTTCCTCGACAAGATCCTCTTCTATGCTTAAATCAAACCTATAGCTTGGAGGTGCAACATTAAATCCATCTTCATTCTCCTCAAAATTAAATTTAAGTGAAGTTAATGTTTTACTAATTTCATTCGTATCAATATGTAAACCCAAGACTTGACGGACTTTTTCTGTTCGTAGAATAATTTTTTTTCTTTCTGGAAGCTCGCTTGTCTCTTCAATCACATTTGAAGCCTCACCTCCACACAAATCAATAATTTGTGATGTAGTCTCATCAAGTGTATTTATTGTTTGTTGAAAATCAACGCCTCTTTCAAATCGGTGTGATGATTCAGTATTTAAACTATGTTTTCTAGCTACACCAGCTAAACTAAGTGGGGTAAAGAAAGCAGACTCAATCAAGAAGTTAGTTGTGTCTGATGTTACACTTGACTCAAGTCCACCCATTACTCCAGCTAGCGCCAATATGTTTTTATCATCAGCAATTACTAACTCACCACCAAAAAAAGTAATTTCCTGATTATTAAGCAGTAGTAGCTTTTCTCCTTTTTTTGCATCTCTAATCTGTATGTCACCATTTATTTTATCAAAATCAAAAGCATGCATTGGCTGGCCATGTTCTAGCATCATATAATTTACTATATCAACTACCGGATTTATTGAATCTATGCCCCCTCTTATTAGCCTCTCCTTTAGCCACTCAGGTACCTCTTTTTTATTATTAACTTTTTGTATTTCACGAAGGCAATATAACGGGCAGTCAATGTTATTTTTTACATTAATTTTTATATTTAAATTATTGATTTTATTTATTTCTTTTTTTATATTTTTTATATAATTAAAGTTAGTCATTGCAGATATTTCTTTTGCAATACCCCTCATGCTTAGACAGTCTGGGCGGTTTGGTGTTATCGATAAATGATATATTTGATCGTCAAGAGAGAGACAATTTTTTATAGATTCTCCAACTTTACTATTTTTATTTAACTCTAAAATTCCTTCAGATTCATTTGAAATATTTATTTCTTTAGCAGAACATAACATTCCACTAGAATCAATACCTCTGAGTTTTGCTTTTTTAATTTCAAATTTATCTAACTTAGCACCTACTTTTGCACAAGGAACCTTAATACCAACTCTCGCGTTAGGTGCGCCACAAACAATTTGAAGGTCATCTTTTTGTCCAACATTAACTTGGCAAACATTTAGACGGTCGGCATTGGGATGTTTTTGTATCCCGACAATCTCACCCACCACAACAAGGTCAGATATTAAAGAGAGATCTTCAATTTTTTCAACCTCAAGCCCACCTTGAGTAAGTATCTCGCTTAACTTAATTTCTTTTAAATCTTTGTCTACGAACTCATTAAGCCATTTTTTTGAGAATTGCATATTTAGGCCTTAAATTGATTCAAGAAACGGATATCGTGATTAAAAAATGGTCTGAGGTCATTAATACCATACTTCAACATTGCCAATCTCTCGACACCTAAACCAAATGCAAAGCCTTGAAACAATTCATGATCAATTTTAGCTTGAGATAAGACGTTGGGATGAACCATCCCACAACCTCCTATTTCTAGCCAACCTCCGTTCCATTCCATATCAATTTCAGCGGATGGCTCTGTAAATGGGAAAAATGAGGGTCTAAATCTAATCTTTAAATTATCATTTTCAAAGAATTTCTGTAAAAAACTTTGTGTTACCCATTTTAAATTTGCAAAGCTTATTTTTTTATCAATCCATAAGCCCTCAATCTGATGGAACATGGGGGAATGCGTAGCGTCTGAATCCACCCTATAAACTCTTCCTGGAGAAATAATTCTTAATGGAGGAGGGTTATTTTCCATATACCTAATCTGAACTGATGACGTATGCGTTCTTAAAACATATTCTTTATTTAAATAAAACGTATCATGCATCGCTCTAGCTGGGTGCGACTCAGGAATATTTAACGCAGTGAAGTTATGATAATCATCTTCAATCTCTGGCCCATCTGCTGAACTGAATCCTATTGTATTGAAAATTGACTCAATTTTTTTTATGGTAATTGATATTGGATGAAGTGTCCCATTGTTTTGTTTTTTTCCGTTCAGGGTAACATCAATATTTTCATTTTTAAGTTGAGCGTTCATTAGCTGAACTTGGATCTCTGTTTTTCTATCCCCTAGGGCTTTCTCAATAGATTTTTTTATATCATTTATTAGGCTGCCAACTATTGGTTTTTCTTTGTTTGGTAAGCTTGATAGGCCTTTCATTGCTTCAGTTAATGGGCCCTGCTTTCCCAGATACTTAGCCTTTACGTGATCTAAATCAGCGAGTTCAGAGACTTTTGAGAAGTCATCTTTTGCTTGTTGAATTAATTTTTTTAATTCTTCCATAATCTTTTATTATAAATAAAAAAGGAGGCTTAAAGCCCCCTTTTATAATTTTGTATAAGTTAGGCGGCTCCGAGGCTTGATTTTGCAATGTCTACAAATTTTGCAAAAGCAGGCTTATCAAATACAGCCATATCCGCTAAGACTTTTCTGTCTACCTCAACAGAAGCCCTTTTTAATCCATTCATAAATCTACTATAGCTCAAGCCACATTCTCTGGCACCTGCATTAATTCTTGCAATCCACAGAACCCTAAATATTCTCTTTTTCTGCCTTCTATCACGATAAGCATACTGACCTGCCTTCATGACCGCTTGTTTTGCTACTCTATATACATTCTTTCTTCTACCGCGGAAGCCTTTTGCAGCTTCAAAAACTTTTTTATGTCTTGCTTTGGCAGTTACGCCTCTTTTTACTCTTGGCATAGCTTACTCCTTAGCGTGTTGGCATCATCGAACGAACTCTTTTTGAGTCGGTTGATGAAATGATTGTTGTACCTCTAAGATTTCTTTTTTGCTTAGTTGTCTTTTTGGTAAGAATATGTCGAAGGTGTGAATGGGTTCTCTTAATTAAGCCATTACCCAGAAACTTGAAACGTTTCTTTGCACCACTTTTGGTTTTCATTTTTGGCATTTTTTTCTCCTTATTGTTATTTATAAAAGTGCTTCGGCATGCCTATTAGCCTTATCACAAATATTTACTACTTTCCTTCTACTTCTTTTTCTTCACTTACTTCATCAGCTTTAGCTTTACTTTTAGCTTTTGGGTTTTTATGTGGCTGAAGCACCATAACCATTTGTCTCCCTTCCATTTTGGGAAACTGCTCGACAACTGCATAATCCAATAAATCCGCTTCTACCCTTTTTAATAAAGCTAATCCAAGTTGCTGGAAAGTAATTTCTCTCCCCCTAAACCTTAAGGTGACCTTAACTTTATCCCCAACCGTCAAAAAAGCGATGATTTTACGTAACTTAATGTTGTAATCACCGTCATCTGTTCCAGGTCTAAACTTGATTTCTTTCACCTGAACATTTTTTTGTTTCATTCTAGCGGCATGCATCTGTTTACTTTGTGCATACTTATATTTACCAAAATCCATCAGCCTGCATACGGGCGGTGCTGCTTTTGGTGCAATTTCAACTAAATCTGTATCAAGCTCCTCTGCTTGAGCAAATGCTTCAGACAGATTAACAATCCCAAGCGCTTCACCCTTAACACCTACTAGCCTTATTTCTTCAGCAGTAATATCTCGGTTAATGCGAACATTCTTATCAAGCGCTATAACAAACTCCCTAAATTTATTTTAATCAAATAAAACACTTAAGACTTATCAGAAATCTCTTTATTTAAATTCTTTAACAGTGCATCTAAAGACATTGAACCGAGGTCTTCACCCTTTTGATTCCTTACTGAAACTTGGCTAGTTTCTTTTTCCCTGTCCCCAACAACCAATATGTAGGGTACCCTCTGGATGCTATGTTCGCGTATTTTATAGGTAATCTTCTCATTTCTCAAGTCTGAATTACATCTGATGTTATTTTGCCTTAACGACTCTGTAACTTCCTTAGCATAGTCGCTGTGTGCATCTGCAATATTTAATACAATTGCCTGAACGGGTGACAACCATAGAGGCATAAACCCGGCGTAATGTTCAATCAAAATTCCAATAAACCTCTCCATCGAGCCTACGATTGCCCTATGAAGCATCACAGGATTTTTCCGGCTATTATCTTCCGAAATATATTCAGCTCCCAATCTCTCTGGTAAATTAAAATCAAGTTGGATGGTGCCACATTGCCATATTCTTCCTAAGCTATCTTTGAGAGAGTATTCTATCTTTGGCCCATAAAAAGCCCCTTCGCCTTTTTGTAATGTATATTTAATCCCTGTCTCTTTAAGCGCATCTTCTAGCGCCAATTCGGCTTTTTCCCAGATATCATCTGTTCCTACTCTTTTTTCAGGTCTTGTTGATAACATTACCAACACATTATCAAAGCCAAAAGCTGAATAGACCTCATACAGCATCTTACTAAAATCCTTCACCTCACTTTTTATTTGTTCTTCGGTACAAAAGATATGAGCATCGTCTTGAGTAAATCCCCTGACCCTTAACAAACCATGAAGGGCGCCAGAGGGTTCATTGCGATGACATGAGCCAAACTCTGCAAGTCTTAGAGGTAAGTCTCTATAGCTATGAAGGCTATTATTAAAAATTTGTACGTGACCAGGACAGTTCATGGGTTTCACTGCATACTCTCTATTCTCTGAGGCGGTCGTAAACATATTTTCATGATAGTTGTCCCAATGCCCTGAGCTTTTCCAAAGCTCTTTATCAAGCACCGTAGGGGTTTTAATTTCATCATAACCATAATCAAGAGATTTTTGACGCAGATAATTCTCAATTTCGAGCCAAATTGACCAACCTTTGGCGTGCCAAAAGACCATACCAGGTGATGTATCTTGCATATGAAAAAGGTCTAATAATTTACCTAGCTTACGGTGGTCTCTTTTTTCAGCTTCCTCTAATCTTTTTAGGTAATCTTTTAATTCATCCTTATTATTCCAGGCAGTTCCATAAATTCTTTGTAGCATTTCATTCTTCGAATCACCACGCCAGTATGCGCCTGCGAGCTTCATTAATTTGAAAACTTTTAACTTTCCTGTTGAAGGAACGTGAGGACCTCTGCATAGATCGGTAAAATCACCTTGTTCATATAAAGAAACTTCCTCCCCTTTGGGTATAGAGGAAATTATTTCAGATTTATATTTTTCACCGATAGACTCAAAATAGTCAATTGCAGCCTGTCTTTTCATTACCTTTCTATTAATTTCTAAATTTTGCTTAGCGAGCTCGCTCATTTTTTTCTCAATTTGAGCTAAATCCTCTGGGGTAAATGGACGCTTATAAGAAAAATCATAATAAAAGCCATCCTCAATAACAGGACCAATAGTCACTTGCACGTCGGGGAAAATAGTTTTTACAGCTTGTGCAAGAAGATGGGCAGTTGAGTGTCTAATGACATCTAAGCTTTCAGAGCTTTTTGAAGTAATAATAGATAAGTTTGTATCTTCAGCAATTTCATAACTCAAATCTACTAACTGATCTTGAATTTTTCCTGCTAACGCCGCTCGAGCCAAACCTTCACCAATATCTTTAGCAACATCAGCAATAGATATAGCCTGATTATATTTTTTTACTGAACCATCAGGAAGCGTAATATTAGGCATATATTAATAAGATAAATAACAAATATTTTATAAGGTTTTACACAATCAAGATAGCATTATCTATCTGATGGTAGGCACGATTGGATTCGAACCAACGACCCCCACAATGTCAATGTGGTGCTCTAACCAGCTGAGCTACGCGCCTATAATTAATGCGCCATTCTATACTAGGGAGAAGTCTGAATCAAATAAGCTGTCGATTCATATAGAGTTTTTTTCACCTTGTAAAAGCTCTATATAGCCATTCTTATATGTTGGATATTTATATTTAAATTGAAGTTTAGGAATGAGAGATGATCTTAAACGCTTACCTAAAACATGACTTGAATTTGGTTTATTACTTTTATTCAAGTTAAGGTTCTGCCTTATCCAATTTAATAGATCATATAACCTTACAGGCTCGTTATCAGTAAGAAGGTATAGCTTCTCAGGAACCTTATTGCTTAGGCATTGTTTGATTAAAAATAGGATGAAGCTGGCTGCATCCTCCTCATTTATTCTGTTCGTCCATCTATCAAATTCTGGCCAGTTATCTGGGTCTTGTGACAAATTAATCATGTAATTTCTTCCTGTTCCATAGATACCTGATAGCCTAAGAATAGTATAATTAAAATTGACTGACTTCATTAATTTCTCAGCTTTTAGCAAAATAATACCCCGATAATTTTCTGGGTCAGTTTCTGAAAACTCATCTATAAATTGGTCTGAATTTTCACCATAAACACTCGTACTTGAGATAAAGAAAAGGTGCTGAAAATTTTTAATACAATTTATTGATTTTATAACTTGCTTCAAGCCTTCGACATAGTTTTTTTGGTAACTCTTTTCTGATGGGCTATCTGCTGAGAGGCAGTAGATAATGAAGTGAGGTGAAATTTTTTTTACCTGATCAAAAAAAGATTCTTCAAATATATCTTGATCTAAGATATTTATATTAGGCGAAGTAATTTTCTTTCGTTTAAACCCAATTAAATCAAGGGACATATCTTTCGCAAGCAGTCCTACTTTTTGCCCTAGTTTTCCGCAACCAATAATCAGTATTTTTTTATTTTTTACTTCCAAATGACTTTGTAGATAAACCCAGGGAATGAAAATACTAGAAAAAGAAAGAATGTGACAGCATAAAACTCCCAGTCCTGAGAGTGCACATTTCCTATTGATTTTTTTTCAACAAAAAAGAATATCAACCCAAGTAAAAAATACATACATATAATTTCAACAAAGATAACTGGTAATGATTTGGGCTTCTTTAATGTTTTGAAAATTAAAAAAGACTTACTAAACCATGGGAGATTTGCAGCGGCAATAGAAATAAAAAGTAGCAGCCAAATTAACACTACAAGCTTCCTCCTACTGCTAAAGCACTGATGCTCATTAAAGTTTTAGGAAAAATACCCAGAACCAGCAAACCACCTGCATTGATTGTTAAAACAGAAAGCATGGGTAAAAAAGTTTTTTTCTTAATTTTTTTATCTGATTTTTCAAAATACATTAATCTTATGATTCTCAAGTAATAATACATGCCTATTAAAGCCATAATTATTGCAACCAAAGCTGGCCAAACTGCTTCTTCATTAATCACAACCTGAAGGACCGAGAATTTTGCATAAAATCCAATTGTTGGAGGTATGCCGGCCAGGCTAAACATGACTATCATCATTAAAAAAGCTTCCCATGGGTTTGTTTGACTCAACCCTTTAAGGTCATCAATAAATTCAATTGATTTTTGTGAATTTGATAAAAGGATAATAAGCCCAAAAACAGCAAGCGTCATAATAATATATGTTGTTAGATAAAAAATTGAAGCCTGCACGCCACCTATTGTTCCAACATAGAAACCAAGCAAAATAAATCCAATATGAGAAATGGTTGAATAAGCTAACATTCTTTTAATTTTCTTCTGTGCTATCGCGGTGATATTGCCAATAGCCATTGATAAAACTGCCATGATTAATAACATTTGTTGCCAATCGACTACTAGGTAATCTAGGCCTTGAAAAAGAAATCGGATCAACATCGCAACGGCAGCAAACTTTGGAACAGTGCTAATCATCATGGTAATAGGTGTAATGGAACCCTCGTAAACATCAGGTACCCACATTTGAAAAGGAACTGCGCCTAACTTAAAAGCTATACCGACAACAATAAATACTAATCCGAATACAAGTAACTCTGAATTAATCTCTTGGGTTTGAATAACATTACCGATTGTATATAGGTCGAGAGAGCCTGAGAATCCATATAGCATTGACATTCCGTAGAGAAGAAGTCCTGAAGCCAATGCACCCAAAACAAAATACTTAATGGCTGCTTCATTTGATTTTTTATCGTCTCTGTTGAGTGCTATAAGGGCATACAAACTTAAAGAAAGCAACTCTAAACCCATGTACATAAGTAATAGGTTCTTGCTTGAAATCATCAACATAACCCCTAAAAGAGCAAAAAGGGATAGGCTGAAATATTCACCATTTAATAATTTTTTATCAAGTAAATAGTTTCTACTATAGATAAAAACAACAGATAAGGTGATGTAACTCATCATTTTTAAAAACATCGCAAGGCTATCAAAAATAAACATATCTTTGAAAGCAAATTGTGGATCGTTAAAGCCAAGTGAGGCAGTTATTAATCCTGCAACAAGAAGTGTGAGTTGAGATAAACCATAAATAAAATGCTTATTTTTATCTTGAACAAATAAATCTAATAATAAAATTAGCATTGCCATGAGGGCTACAAAAATTTCAGGAGATAATAAATTTAATTGTGAGATTAAGTTACTCATAACATCCCTGCTTTAGAAAAACTTACTAGCTCTATAAATTGCAAAACTGATGAATTCGTAATATCTGATATTATTTTAGGGTAAACACCCACAAAAATTATTAACGAGGCAAGCACTCCGAGGATCAGAAACTCTCTTGAATTAATATCTGATAATTTTGCTACAGCTGCGTTACCTACATCACCATAAAAGACCCTCTTAATTAACCATAATGAATAAGAAGCTCCTAAAATTAAAGTTGTGGCTGCAATAAAGGCTATCCAAAAGTTTTCTTTCATTGAGCCCAAGATAACCATGAACTCACCAACAAAGCCCGAAGTTCCTGGGAGCCCTGCATTTGCCATTGCAAAGAAAACAGCGAATGCTGTAAACAATGGCATTTTATTAATTACACCGCCATATTTTTTTATTTCTCTTGTGTGGGTTTGGTCATAAAGAATACCCACACATATGAACATCGCAGCTGAAATAAATCCATGCGAAATCATTTGAATATAAGCCCCTTCAACGGCTAATGGTGATATTAGAAATAAACCCAAGGTAACAAATCCCATATGAGATATTGATGAGTAGGCTATTAATTTTTTCATATCCTTTTGGATTAAGGCTACAAGTGCGATATAGACTATGGCAATTAGAGATAATGAAATCATGAGTGGCTTAAGCAATAAAGCTGCATCAGGAGAAATAGGCATTGCAAAACGAATAAAACTATACCCCCCCAGTTTTAACATAATCGCTGCTAGTATAACCGAGCCTCCAGTTGGTGCCTGTACGTGGGCATCAGGGAGCCATGTATGAAGTGGCCACATTGGAATCTTGACCGCAAAGGCCATAAAAAATGCAAGAAAAATAAGAATTTGCGCTTCCAATGAAATGGGCAAGTAATAATAATCAATAATTGAAAAAGTGCCGCTTTTAAAATAGAGGTATAAAAAAGCTATTAACATTAATAGTGAGCCTAAGACTGTGTATAAGAAAAATTTAATGGTTGCGTAAATTCTGTTCGGTCCACCCCATATGCCGATGATTAAAAACATAGGAATTAGCATTGCCTCCCAAAAAATATAGTACAAGATGGAATCCAGAGCGCAGAAAACACCAATCATTAATCCGGACATAATTAAGAATGCGCTGTAGTAGCTTGCCGATTTAAATTTTTGTGATTGATATGAAATCAAAACAACCATAATGGTCATGAAACTAGTCAGTAGGATCAGTGGAACCGAAAATCCATCAACTCCTAGGTGATAGTTAATATTGAATGGTGTAATCCAATGATGGAACTCTTGAAATTGAAAGGTTGATAATGTGGTATTAAAATTTTTATATATTGGAATAGTCACAATAAAAGACACAAGCGCGCCGAATAAGGCAACATAATTAATTTTTCTTATGCTTAATTTTTTATTTAAAATTAGTAACAAGATACCAAAAAATATTGGTGACCAAATTGCGATTGATAAAATATGATTGGCTATCATTCTACGTTCTCACAAAAAATGTAATTAGTAAAAATAAACCAATTATCATAAAAAATGCGTAGTGGTATATGTATCCACTTTGAATTAACTTAAGTTTATTAGCAAAATAAGTAACTAACCTACCAGAGCCATTAACTAAAGAATCGTCGATAATTTTAATATCCACCTTGCTTGATAAAAAATCACCTAGTTTTAAGATACCTTTGGCGATATATTTTTCATTAAAATCATCAAACCCATAATTATTTTTTAAGCTGCTCTTTAAGGGATTTAAGAATTTGAAATTAATCTTCATTTTTTTTATGAATAATGCCCATGCTAAAAGAACCCCGGCTATCGCAAACCAAAGAGGCAGGGTAAATAGGCTATGAACCGCCATCGACCATACGCCATGATAATGACTGGCAAGCAGGTCTATATTAGTATGAATTTTATTATCAACCGTTATATTGCCATCGAAGAAATTGCCATATACCAGTGGGTCTATCAAAAGCATACCAATAAAGATTGATGGGATGGCTAATATCACCAGAGGGATAGTGATAATTTTTGAGCTCTCAACAGGGTATTCTTTACTTTTCAAGCCATGTTCATTTTTTTTACGACGTATGGTGTGCCACCTTTCCTCCCCGCAAAAAACTAGAAAATAAAGTCTAAAACTATAAAGTGCTGTAAAGAATACTCCAAACACTAAGGCGTAGTAAGCAAAGTTTGCGCCCCATGCTGAACTTAAGCTTGCCGCTTCAATGATCGTTTCTTTTGAATAAAATCCAGAGAATAATGGGGTGCCGATCAAAGATAAGGAGCCTATTAAAAAAGTAAGGGCAGTCACAGGCATATATTTTTTTAACCCTCCCATTCGGGTTATATTTTGATCATGATGCATTCCGATAATTACAGAGCCAGCCCCTAGGAAAAGTAAGGCTTTAAAAAAGGCATGAGTGAGCAAATGAAAAATTGCTACAGAGTAAGCAGATACCCCTAACGCAACCGTCATGTAACCTAGCTGTGATAATGTTGAGTAAGCAATTATTTTTTTAATGTCATTTTGAACAATGCCTAAAACGCCCATTGATATCGCAGTAATTGCCCCGATAACAATTACTAACGAGAGAACAAATTCAGATAGCTCAAATAAAGGAGACATACGTGCTACTAAATAAATACCCGCTGTAACCATTGTTGCTGCATGAATTAATGCAGAGATTGGCGTTGGTCCTTCCATTGAATCTGGCAGCCACACATGTAAAGGAACCTGGGCAGACTTACCCATCGCACCGATAAATAGGCAGGTTCCGATTAAGGTAACCAATGAAATTGAAGTATTAAATAAAACTACCTCTTGTGAAAGCAGAGCGGGGAGTCTATTAAATACCTCTTGATAGTCCAAAGTGCCAAACCAAAACATGGTCAAGGCAACACCGAGTATCAAGCCAAAATCTCCTACTCTATTGACTAAAAAAGCTTTCAGGTTTGCATAAATCGCTCTTGGTTTTTTATACCAAAAACCTATTAATAGATAAGAAACTAGTCCAACGGCTTCCCAACCAAAGAAGAGCTGTAGAAAATTATTACTCATCACTAACATCAGCATTGCAAATGTGAAAAGGGAGATATAGCTAAAGAATCGACTAAAGCCAGTATCATCTTTCATGTAACTGATTGTATAGATATGGACCATAAGCGAAATAAAAGTAACAATTACCATCATGACGGCTGAAAGCGAGTCGATTAAAAAACCAACTTCGAATATGTAGCCACCTGATGCAAGCCAGGTGTAAACGGTTTCATTTAATTTAAAGCCATAGAGAGTAAGATAAAGCGAGTACATAGACAGAGCAAAGGCAATTGATACACCAAGAATAGGAACCCCGAAAGAATAATATTTTGGTAATTTTTTACCAAAAAGACCCACGAAACATGCTGCAAATAACGGGGCTAAAGGTATGACGGTTAAAATGTTTAAAATTGTCATTGTCACCCTTTCAATCTATTAATGTCTTCAACATCGATTGATCGGTTATTTCTAAAGACGATGATAATAATTGCAAGGCCAATAGCCGCCTCTGCTGCCGCAACAGTCAAAATAAAGAAGACAAATATTTGACCGGCAATGTCACCTAAATAATAACTGAATGCAATAAAGTTCATATTTACCGCCAGCAACATCAACTCAATCGCCATCAAAAGAATAATAATATTCTTTCGATTCAGAAAAATACCTACAACACCTATCATAAAGAGCAAGGCAGCTAGAATTAAAAAATGAGATAAATTAATCAATTTCTTTTATCTCGCTTTTTTGTTTTCGTTTTAGTTATTCCCATATCAACCATTTTGAGTCGGTCTGATTTTTTAACACTTATCTGGATAGCTGGGTCGATACCCTTGTGCATTTTTTTCCCTCTCAATGTAAGTGCAATAGCTGCGATGATTGCGACTAAAAGTATTATGGCTGCAATTTCAAATGGTAATATATAATCGCTGTATAGCACTTCACCAATTGCATCTGTATTACTCTTTAAGGGAGGTTTAAATAGAGCTGGTGTCTTGAAAAACGGTTTATTTAAAACAAGAATAATCTCAGTAAGCATAATAATTGATACAAAGCCTATGGCAGGAAAGTAATTCCAAAATCCTTTTTTCATTACCTCAATATTGATGTCAATCATCATGATGACAAATAGAAATAAAACCATTACTGCCCCAACGTATACAAGAACGAGTGCTATCGCTAAAAATTCTGCTTGAAGTAATAACCATAAGCCAGCGGCACTAAAAAAAGAAAGGACAAGGAATAATGCTGAAAAAATTGGGTTTCTTGATGTAATAACTTTGATGGCTGAGAAAAGCAAAATAAAGGAAAAAAAATAAAAAACAGCAGAAGAATAGTCCATTACCTGTAGCTTTCCTCTTCTTTTCTATCTTTAGCGATTTGATCTTCGTATTTATCACCGACCTTTAGTAGCATTTCTTTTGTATAGACTAAATCTCCTCTTTCCTCTCCGTGGTAATCTAAAATTCGGGTTTCTACAATTGAATCTACTGGGCATGATTCCTCACAAAACCCACAGAATATACATTTGGTCAGATCAATATCATACTGCGTCGTTCTTCTTGTATTATCCTC
>ENA-OREN01002359-OREN01002359.1-marine-metagenome-genome-assembly--contig:-NODE-2359-length-19425-cov-4.376628_pt1 | contig 19425 bp, 25 predicted proteins | sample MGYA00248624_ERZ508555 | MGnify/ENA primary metagenome ERZ508555 (study PRJEB26222, sample SAMN06267773) | marine metagenome | isolation source: Saanich Inlet, British Columbia, Canada | place...
TTGGATACATTGCGGCAGTAGTAGCCGCTAACGTGGTCGTGTCAATTTACGGGCCGGGCGTGTCCGTGCTCACGGCTTTTATGTTGATCGGCATGGTAATCACTACCCGCGACCGTCTACATGATATGTGGGGCGCGAACCTTCGCCGGAATATGGGCGCACTGATCTTAGCTGGCTCTGGGTTGAGCCTCTTGTTGGGCGGCGGTGTGAGCCGGATTGCCCTAGCGTCTGGCGCGTCGTTCCTGTTGTCCGAATCAGTAGACGCGCTTCTATACCATGTGCTGCGCGAACGGTCATGGTATCAACGGGCGAATGGCTCAAACTTGGCCAGCTCTGCGGTGGACTCTGTGTTGTTCCCGGTGCTCGCGTTCGGCGCGTTCCTCCCGTGGGTGATCGCTGGGCAGTTTGTCGCCAAGGTGTTCGGTGGCGCTATATGGTCGTGGGTTCTGCGTCCCCGCATGGCTGCAGCCGCTTTATTGCTTTGTGTCGCAATGCCCCTGTCGGCGCAGGTGTCGGTAGGTGTTGGTGAGTACCACAACGAGTTTGTGACGCAGGAAGTGGTGGAAGCTGTCGCGCTTGCGCCTTCGGTCTTGGGTTTCACGCCGAACGTGATCGTATCGTGGGATATGCACGGGGGCGGCAAGCCGGTCATCTTGCCGCAACTCGGTCGGGATCTGTTGGTGAACTTCCCGGTAATCGTGGGCGTTGACGTTGGCGCGTCAGCGGGTCCGTGGGACAGCTACGCGCATTGGGAACCCCATGTGTCAGCCAGGGTGATCGCGTTCGTTAGGGGGCCGCTCAAGGCTCTTACAATCGTATCGTGGCAACCGATGAACAGTTGGGCGCGAGCCGTGGTGGTCAAACTGGACTACACGCTGCGGTGAAGGTGCTTGTTGGGGAGTGTACGGGCGGCTATGTGCCCGAGTTGGAGCGGCTTGGCTGGGGGCGTATGTGGATCGCAAGGGGGCGCAACATCTACACATACCCCGGTGAGCCGTGGGGGCTCGACAACGGAGCCTTTCGAGATTGGAAAGACGGGGTGCCATTCGACGGCGACCAATTCGCACGGGTTATTGAGAAGGCAGAGAAGCACCCGCCGCCATATCTTGCGGTATTGCCAGATATTCCAGGCGGCGGGCTGGCTAGTTATGAACTGTCCGTGTCGTGGCTGGATCGGGTGCCAAACTTTCCTTGGTATCTCGCGGTTCAGGACGGCATGGAGCTCTCTGACGTAGATATGTCGCTATTTGAAGGCGTGTTCCTTGGGGGCACCAATTCGTTCAAGGCGCGAGCTACGGAGTTCTGTACACTAGCACACAGCCACGGAAAGCCATTTCACTATGGACGGTGTGGGACGCAAGCCAAGATTGCCCACGCTGTAGACATTGGGGCCGATAGCATTGATTCGGCTGGGGCAATGTGGACCAAGCCACGGTGGCGGGTGTTTCGTGACTCGCTCACAATCGGCCCGTCTCAATCAGATATGTTTTACAGGGAGTAGTTGCGCCACCGTCGCACACGCATTATCTATTCAGTAACTCACGCAAGGGGGAAGCATGACCACCGATATATACGACCTCGCTCTGTTCCTTTTCGTAGGGTTCGCGCTGGGGATATGTACAGCGTGGATTCTCGCTGACGTTCAGCAGTACTACCGGAGCAAGCGAGCATGAGCAAGGACAAGGACTGGCAGGAGCCGTTGCATCGGTTCTCAGTGTGGATGCCGCAGGATATGTGGGCTAAGGTCCGTGCTGCTGTGGCACTTGAGAGCGAGCAGACGGGCAAGAGCGTGACCGTCGCCGCGTGGATACGGGCGGTGCTTGAGGACGCGCTAAGGCGTGGCTAAACTGCCTTGGTTCCCATTTTGGGTTGATCGCTTCCACGCATCCAAATGGGTGCGCCGTATGACAGCCGAACAGGTGGGCATCTACATCTTACTCCTAGCCGAACAATGGGACGCGGGAGCCGTTGCGGACGATGACAACGAACTGTCGTATATCTGTCGATCTCCAATTGATGAAGTGCGAACCGTGCTAGGCTGGTGTTTCGACTTGGATGAGGACGGAATGTGGATAAACTCTGCGCTAGAGGAAATCCGTTGCACACAGGAAAACAAGGCGAATATACGGAGTCGGGCGGGTCGTAAGGGCGCAGAAAGCCGCTGGAACAAAGGGGAAAATGGCAACCGCATACGACCGCATAGCGACCGCAATGCGACACCTATGGCAATAGAGAGAGAACCAGAGGTAGAACAGAGCAGAGAAGAAAGAGAGAACGAAGCGGACGGGCTTTCGATCATGCTTAAAAAGTACCCAGACGCACAAACCGCACTGGACGCGATGACGCACAAGAGCCGAGCGGCGACCGATGCGACCCTGCGAATGTCATTCCTTTACGCTGACGGTGGCGGGATGCCCGACCCATCAGTCAAGGGTGAGACGTTAGAGCGTCGGGGCCGGTTGGTAGCCGCTGCGCTTTTAGAGCTCGCGGGGCAAGGCGAGACGGATTGGAACCCGCGCCTATTGGCTGGATACTTACGCCGTATCCGCAAACAGCCCGACAGCACAAGCGAGGCGGCAAGCGTGAAGGACGGCGACCCACAATGGGAAGCAACGAAGCGGGCTGCACTAGAAGCCGAACGCAAGGCAATAGCGGAGCTCAACACGGTTGCGGTGGTGAAGGTGATGCCAAGCCAAGACACACGCTACGACGGACGGAAGAAGACGAAGGCGATCATTGACCTACTTACAGCGAAGAGGGCGAGCGAATGAGTTTTGTTGAGGCGCAAATGGAGAAAGACAGGGAGGAAGCGTCGGACCGTGGGCACCATTACGACGAATCTGAGGCCCAAGAGCTCAAGAGGCTTGACCGTCGTGAGGAATCCAAGTTTCACCACACAGACCCCCGCAGCGAACCGACACGCCCCGGCGAATCCTATTGGGAATGGTATCTGCGGGCGGACAAAAGGAGGCACCCCTAAAATGAGGTATTCAGGGAGGGTAGAGTGCTGCGTCTGCGGTAGCGACTGCGGGCCTGTAGATGACTGGGCAGACGAGGACGGACTACCGGGGCACATCCTACAAAACGCCTACGAGTGCAAGGAGTGTCAAGCGAGGCTAGACGCCGAGGAAGCAGAGAAGGAGGCAACGATGGCCGATATGCTATCTTGACTTATGCCCACTAAGCCTAAGACACCGTGTAGTGCCCCTGGTTGCCCCGCTCTAGTCGATAGCGGGCGTTGTAGTGTCCACACTAGGGCACCGGCACCAAAGGCCACGAACCCGATATACGGCGGCGCTAGGTGGCAGCGGTTACGGAAGCGGTATAGGTTGCTGTATCCGCTTTGTGGACGGTGCGCGAATGATGGACGCACGGAGGTTGGGCAGTTGGTACATCACAGGACACCGATCAAAGAAGGCGGCGCGATGTACGACATGGCGAACCTAGAAACGTTGTGCCATCGGTGTCACAACAAGGAGCACGCCCAGACAGGGGGTAGGGGGGTCCAATCGCTATGCCGATGAGCCGCACCACCGGCGGGGTAAGCACGCGCACACGATGTCACTTGACGATTTGAGGATCCGATGAAACGAAAGCCGTCTGCGATGAAGGAGCTAGAGGGCACCGACCGTGCTGACAGGGCTATTGACGAGCCGAAGCACAAGCAAACACGCCACGCGCAGCCTGTGGTTCCTCTTGCGGACAACGGAGCACAAACCGCGTGGGATTACCTAGTGCCGAAGTTGGAAGCCACGCGCGTATTGACGGAGCCGGATCTGCTAATTTTGGCCGACGCTTGCAATTATTGGGGACACATTCAAACCCTATGGGCCAGCGGTGAAGCACCAAAGGCGTCAGATATGACTCAGTATCGGATGCTGTTTGCCGAGTACGGATTGACGCCAGCGAGCCGGGGCAATGTTGCAACCGGGGCGGCTGACATAGCTGATGACTTTTTTGAGGGTCCGAAGTTGGACAAATGAATCACGGCGACCACGCTTGCGCGTTCTTCGGGCGCTACCTGACCCATGTTAAAGGCGAATGGGCAGGTCAGCCGCTAGAGCTTCAGGATTGGGCCTATGATGACATCATCAGGCCCATCTTCGGCACGATTAGAGACGGTGTGCGCCAATACCGCAGGGCGTATATCGAAGTGCCACGCAAGAACGCGAAAAGCACGATAGCGTCAGGTGTCGCGCTGTATATGCTGTTGGCCGATAACGAGCCAGGGGCCGAGGTTTATAGTTGCGCCGCTGACAGAGAGCAGGCGCGTATCGTGTTTGATATGGCGAAGGGCATGGTGGAGGCGAGCCCCGAGCTATCGAAACGGTGCAAGGTGGTACGAAACGCGATCACCGTCCCGGCTACTGGCAGCACATACAAAGCACTGAGCGCCGATGCGTTTACCAAACACGGACTCAACGCGCACGGTGTTGTATTCGATGAGCTCCACGCGCAAAAGAACCGCGAACTGTGGGACGTGATGGCTACGTCGATGGGATCAAGGCGGCAACCGCTGATGTTTGCGATCACCACAGCGGGCACCTATGACCCTCATTCGATTTGTTGGGAGATTCACGATTACGCGATCAAGGTCCGTGACGGCATTATCGACGATGACACGTTCCTGCCGGTTGTGTACGGAGCCGACAAGGAGGACGATTGGACAGACCCGAAGGTATGGGCGAAGGCTAATCCCGGTTTAGGCGTCACGGTCAAATATGAGTATCTCGAACGTGAGTGCTTGCGGGCAAAAGAGATCCCAGCGGCGCAAAATACATTCAGGCGCTTGCACCTTGACCAGTGGACCGAGCAGGACACGCGCTGGCTGGACATGGACGTGTGGGACGCCAACGGAGACTCGTTTGATATTGACGGCTTGCAGGGGCGCGAATGTTACATAGGTCTGGATTTGGCGAACACGATTGACATAGCGGCGGCGGCTTGCGTGTTCCCGCCAGTAGAGGAAGGCGAGAAGTTCAAAGTGCGAATGTTGTTTTGGGTGCCGTCCGACAACATCCTGCAGCGTGCCAAACGTGACAGGGTGCCGTATGACGTGTGGGCGCGTGAGGGTTGGATTACCACAACGGACGGCAATGTGATAGATTACTCAGCAATACGTCGAGACATTAACGAGCTCCCGTATCAGATTAGAGAGATAGCAATTGATCGGTGGAACGCGACACAACTTGCGACCCAGCTTGGCGAAGATGACGGGCTCAATGTTTTCCTCATGGGGCAGGGGTTTGTCTCAATGGCTGCACCGACTAAGGAGCTCGAAAGGGTGCTAGTCGGTCGGGAAATGGCGCACGGTGGGAATCCCGTGTTGAAGTGGATGGCGTCAAACGTCGCCGTCCGGCAAGATCCTGCGGGCAACCTGAAACCAGACAAAGGCAAGAGCACGGAAAAGATTGACGGCATCGTGGCTCTCGTGATGGGATTGGGCCGCGCCGCGCTGATGCTTGGCCCGAAGGTCAGCAAATACGAAACTGACGATCTGTTAGTCCTATGAGGTTCGATCTCCAAGACTTGCATATTTATGGGGGCTTACTGGTGGCTGCGGTTGGCGCGGGCGCTTACGATTGGCGGGTAGGTTTGGTGCTTGGGGGCACCTACCTTGCTTTCATCGGGCTTAGTGCCCGAGAGGCTAGGTGATAAGTGGGAATCTTTGCCCGAATGTCGGTCCGCTCCAACGCGCTAGAGAATCCGCACACGCCAATAGGCGACGGTATTCGGACGTGGTACGACGTGTTCGGCTCCGGTGGGCCTACCAACGCGGGAACGCGGGTCAACGAGGCGTCGGCGCTCACGCTTGCCGCTGTATATGCCGCTACTCAAACCATATCAGCCGACATCGGCTCTATGCCGATCAAGGTATACCAGCACGGATCGGGCGACACGCGCGCGGAAGTTCGCACGCATCCACTGTGGGATGTGCTGCGGAACGCGCCGAACCCCGAAATGTCAGCTATCGCATACCGTGAAGCGGGCACGGGGCACCAGCTACTCCACGGCAACAAGTATTCGGAGATCATACGCAACGGGCGCGGGCAGGTAGCCGAATTGTGGGCTATCGCACCGGGGCGCGTAGAACCGCGTAGGGTAGAGGGCGTTCTGCACTACCTCGTAGACGGGGCGAATCTTGTGCCAGCGGACCGAATCCTGAACGTGCCTGGGCTGGGTTCCGATGGCATCATCGGGTGGTCTGTGTTGCAGAACGCGCGCGAATCGCTCGGGCTGTCGCTCGCTACGGATGAATACGGCGCGCGCTTTTTTTCTAATGGCTCGCGGCCCGCTGGAATCCTGACAACGCCGGAGAACCTATCCAAAGAAGCCGCCAAGAAACTGAAGGCCCGATGGCAGGCGGCACAGGGCGGCGGTTCCAACGCTCACCGCGTAGCGGTGCTTGAGGACGGCGTTACGTGGCAACAGATCGGGCTGTCTGCCGAAGATAGTCAGTTTTTGGACACACGCCAATTTCAGGTCCGCGAGGTTGCCCGCTTCTTCAATATCGCGCCGCATTTGATCGGTGATATGTCGGATGCGACGTTCAGCAACATTGAAGAACAGTCGATTGACCATATGCGCCGCACGCTCAACCCGTGGCTGGTGCGTGATGAACAGGCGATGAACCGCCAATTGCTTACAAGCGCCGAACGCGCTGATGGCTTGTTTGTCGAGTATGTACGCGAGGGCATTTTACGCGGTGACGTAGCGAAGCGCGGCGATTGGTACATGACTCGTATGCAGACGGGATCAATGACGCCAAACGAGATCCGCGCGAAAGAGAACCAGAACCCCCTACCGGGAGGTGATGAAGCTTGGATGCCGGTGAACATGATTCCGGTAAGCGTGGCGGCTGAGATGTCCACAGAGCAACGGCTGGCGCTGATCGCTGCGGAACACGGTGTAGGGCTAAATGGTGGCATGATGGTGCGTCCTGAGTACGCCGACGATGAGCACCGGCGATTAGTTGAGCGCGCCCAAACGTACGAACGCAGGGACCACACGCAACGTATGGGGCTACGCTCCTCGTTTGCGCCGCTGTTCCTGGACACATCTAACCGCATGGTACGCGGCGAGCTCCGCAACGTCCGAAGGGCCAACGAACGCATGGACGCGGGAGCGTTCGCCGCGTGGCTTGACGATTATTATTTCAACGATCACCCGACGTTTATGCGGTCGCTGTGGTCGCCAGTGTTCCGTTCATATGGTGAAGCGGTAGCGAGCGCGGCGGCTGACGAGATCGGGGGCGAAGCGCCCGACGTGTCGGAGTTCGTAGAAATGCACACGGAAACATTTACAGCCCGATATTCAGCGTCGAGCCGTATGCAGTTGAAAGGCATTGTGCGCGAATCCGAGGAAGTCAGGGCCGACGTTGAGACACGGTTGACGGAATGGGATGAAGGGAACGGCAAGCTGACGCGCGCGGAGCAGTACGCGCAATCGGAGCCGGTACAGATCGGCAACGGCATTGCGAAACTTGTATTCTCACTCGCTGGGTTCGCGGCGATCTGGCGCACGGTTGGCGATTCGTGCCCTTACTGCGTGGGGCTCAACGGCAAGACGGCATCTGGCGCGGAATCGTTCATTAATGAGGGCCAGGAGTTCCAACCGGACGGAGCCGATGCTCCGTTGGTGCCGAAGCGGAATGTCGGCTACCCGCCAGCGCATAAGGGTTGCAACTGCACGGTGACACATCAGTAGGTAAAAAGTGAAGCGCCAAGCTGGGAGGCAATGGTGGAGATTTTGGCGATCATCCCCGCCCGCAAGGGTAGCAAGGGAATTAAGAACAAAAATTTACGCAAGGTTGGGGGCGTGCCGCTGGTCGAGCGCGCGGTACACGCGGCGTTGGCGTCTGATGTCACACGAATAGTTGTGTCCACAGATTGCCCTAAGACGCGCGAGTTGCTTAGGGACTACCGCAGCAGCTACGCCATAGACATCGTGGAGCGTCCCGAGACGTTAGCGGGCGACCGTGCAAGCGTAGAGGACGTTGAGCGGCACGTTATAGATGAAGTCGGGGCACCGGATATGATTGTGCGCCTATTTTCGACGTGCCCGTTCCGTGACCCTCACGACATCAATGCGTGTGTGAGCATAGCGAAAGACGCGGGCGCAGGCGCGGTGGTGTCTGTCACGGACCCGACGCACTACCCGAGTCAAGATGTGGATATTTCTGGGCGCGCTATCACACACGCTGATGAAGATTGGCGGCACCCGCGCCAGCATTGGCGGCGGCGGCGCATCGTCAACGGTGCTGTGTATGTGGCGTTTGTGGATTACTGGAATGAGCACGGGTATTTCGGCCCGCAGACAATCGCTTACGAAATGCCGCGCGAACGTTCGCTGGACATCGACACACCTTTCGACTTGAAGATGGCGAGGGCGTTGTGCGATATGTAATTGACCTAGACGGTACGCTCTGCACAGCGGAATACCCCGACTATACGAAGGCCGAGCCGTACACGGAGCGCATCAAGTTCGTGAACGATCTGGTTGATGATGGGCACTACGCCATCATCGACACGGCACGCGGCAACGGGTCGGGCGAAGATTGGTTAGCGCGCACGGCTAAACAACTAGATGAGTGGGGGCTGCGGTTCTCGGAGCTTCGCGTAGGTCATAAGCCGTGGGCAGACGTGTACGTTGATGACCGGGGCGTGTCGCCCGTGTCGTTTTTCCCGCCTAATATTTGATGAGCGCGTACAGCGGTGATGTGCTGTTCATCCATATCCCGAAAACGGGCGGGACAGCGGTCAAAGATTACATGGCGCAATGCGGCAGCATCAGCACGGAAGGATTCTCGACCGGACACGTTCGGCTCATCGACACGGTTAAAGCGACAGGCAGGCCCGTGGACTCATGGCGCGTTATCATAGCGGCGATACGCGACCCCTACGCGCAGCAGGTGTCACAGTGGCGCTTTTGGGCCGACAGGTACGCGCGCGGTCAACGGCACGCGGACGATATACGGGCGGCATCGTCTCCAGATATGACAAGCTGGCTGTCTTCGGATGCTGGCGGCGGGCGCTGGGGCTATTACCGGCAATGGATCTGCAACGAATTGGGGGAGATACCAACAAATGTGACGCTGATCCGGCAGGAGGAATTGGCCGAACAATTTGAGTCGGTGTCGGGAATGACGGGCGGCACGTTTCGGACTATCAACGCGATGGGAACGCGCAACGTCATGGAATACTACAACAGCGAGCGGTTCACGGGGCAGGCGTTGGACTTAGTAGATGCCAAGTTCCGCTGGACATTTTCACAGGGCTTCTATAGCAAGGCGGTTAGGGTATGACATACATCATTGCAGAGATCGGCCAGAACCATAACGGCTCATTACGGATGGCGACCGCGCTGATTGATATGTGCGCGAACCCAACACCGGGGCGGCAACCGCAAGCCGTCACAACCAGGGGCGTTGACGCTGTAAAGCTGACAAAGCGCGACCTATCTGCCGAGTGCGTGCCATCTATGATGGCGGCACCGTATGACAGCGCACACGCTTTTGGGGACACCTACGGCGAACACCGCGCAGCACTAGAGCTCTCAGGCGAGGAACACCACGACCTCTACGACTACGCGAAGGCTTTCGGCTTGGATTTCGTGGAGACGTTGTGCGCTGTGTCTTGCGTTGAGGATATCTGCGGACGATTCACGCCGGACAGGCTCAAGGTGGCAAGCCGTGACCTAACCAATATCCCACTTCTGGAGGCGATGGCAGAAACGAATATTCCGATTATTCTGTCAACTGGCATGGCTGACCTCGCGGACATAACCGACGCAATAGACACAGTGGTGCGCTATCACAATGACATCAGCGTGTTGCATTGTCTGTCAGCCTACCCGGCACGATACACTGACTTGAATCTGTATCGCATCCCGTCATTAAAAGCGATGACGGGCAGGCCGGTCGGTTACTCAGACCATTCACTAGGTATCGTGGCACCCGTCGCGGCTGTGGCGATGGGCGCAACGATCATCGAAAAGCACGTAACGCTGGACCGCAGCATGAGGGGGTCGGACCACGCGGGATCTCTGGAGCGTGACGGACTATGGCGCATGGTCCGCGATATCCGTAGCACAGAGGTAGCATTAGGCACCGCGCGTATTCAGTGTCACCCGTCAGCTGAACCGGCCCGTATGAAGCTAGAGCGATCATGTGTGACGGCTGCGGATCTACCAGCGGGCACGATGTTGACTGAATCAGATATTACACTCCTAAGCCCCGGCGGTGGCGTGAAATGGCGCGACCGGCACACGATCATAGGGCAGACCTTGACCGAGGCGATGCCAGCGGGCACGGTGATCTATGCCGATCTTTGAATATGAGTGCGAATGTGGGGAGCGGTGCGAGGCGATTCGCGTATATGAGCGCAGGAACAAGGGCAAGCCGAAGTGCTCCTGTGGTGCCGTGATGAGGCTTGTGGTGGTATCAAAGCCAGCACGGGCAACGGGCGGCGGCACGCGGATTCATCACGGCTTGACGGGTCGATAGGATGCGCTAATTTTATGCAGCGATCTTCGGTATGCGTTCGGTTCAATGCCCAATGGCAGAACCTACGCGGGCCATAAGGTCAAAAAAGTCTTGGTGGGACACGCTCAATAGCTGCCCTCTGAAGATGTACGGGAGGAACCGTGCGCCTTTGGCGGGCTTTTGTTTTGCCCGTAGGTGCGATCATAAACTAATCTACGGAGACACACAATGTCTTTGAACAAAGCAACCGAGCTTCGCCAGGAGCGCGCCAAGCTGTACGAAGGCGCAAAGGCGATTCACGCGGAAGCCGAGGCCGAGGGGCGCGCTGCGCTCACGTCCGAAGAGCAAACGAAGTGGGACGGCATCATGTCGGGCATGGATGCGCTCGAAGCGCAGTACAAGCCAATTGAGGACCGCGAAAATTCGCTACGGCAGGTCCGCGAGGATCTAGAGGAAAAGCAGGAGCGCATGAGTGCCGAACGGGAGTTCGGTGCTAAGACTGTCAGCGCAGAGGATCAAGAGGCTCGCCACAAGTCTGCGATGGTAGACTACATCCGTCGCGGGCTGGCCGACATGAGCCCCGAGAACCGTGAGTTCTTGGCCGAGACACGCGCACTAGCTTCGCAGGTGGTTGGCACGGATGGGCGCGGTGGTTACACCGTCCCGACCGAGTTCGACGCCGACGTGCGTACAGCCATGAAAGCGTATGGCGGCATCCGGCAGGTAGCGACAGTGCTTCGCACTTCGCACGGGCGCACGATCAACGTGCCCACGTCTGATGACACGGGCAACCTTGCAACCTTGGTCGCGGAAGCCACGGCGATCACCGCAAGCACGCACGTGCCGTTCGGTCAGATCAGCCTTGAAGCTCCGAAGTACAAGAGCGGGCCGATCAAGATTTCGCGGGAGCTCTTGGAAGATTCCGGCATCGACATTGAGGGCTATGTACGCTCCGCAATGGCGATTCGGTTTGGACGCGCGACCGAGGCGCACTTTGCTACACGGTCGAGCACCGAGACAAGCGGTCCACACGGGATCGTGAACGATTCAACCGGCGCGGTAAATGTTGCAGCGTCCGCGATTACGGTTGCGAAGATGCTGGACCTAGAGAACGCGGTGGACCCAGCATATCGGGCGAACGCTTCGTGGATGTTCAACGATGCAACGCGCGTTCTGATTCGTAAACTGCGCGAGGGCGCGAGTGGTGCGTTCCTCTGGCAGCCGTCTGTTGCGGCGGGCGACCCCGACACGCTGTTGGGGTATCCGGCAGTCACTAACCAAGAGCTTGCTTCGTTTGGTACGTCAGCGAACAAGCCGCTTTTCTTCGGTGACTTCTCTCACTACACGGTGCGCGATTCCGGCCCGTTCGTGATGCGCCGTCTTGAGGAGCGTTACGCGGAAGAAGATGTGGTGGCGTTGCTTGCCTTCGCACGCATCGACGGACGTTCGACGTTCGGCAGCACGGTTCCGGCACAGAAGCCGTACCGCTGCATCGTAGTTAGCACCGCTTAAATAAGCGGAACACCGGAAGGGGGTCAGCCTTCGGGCTGGCCCCCAACCGTTACTAAACCCCGGAGGCGGGAGGCAATGTTGGATGAAGCTACGAGTGACAAAGAGTCGAGATCCCCACAGGCGGGGACAGGTGATCGAACTGCCGGAGAAGGAAGCGCGGGAAGCGGTGCGGATGGGATGGGCGCAACCAGCGACGGAATACGAAAAAGCCGTAAAATAGCAATCGTAGGGACGGCTCCCGGTTTTGAGGATGCACCGTTCCACGATGAGAGTTGGGAAATCTGGGGCCTGTCAAGAATGTTTGAACGGGCACCGCGCATTGATCGCTGGTTTGAGCTCCACAACTTCGAGGACATATGCAAGACATGGGAGCCAGGACACAAAACAGCGGAGAACAAAGCGCGCGCTGTGTATCTGGAGTGGCTTCAAAGCTTCGACGGCGTGGCGTTCGTGCAGGACCAGTTTGTCAGCCAGTGCAAAAACGGGCGGGCATATCCGGTAGCGGAGATCCTGCAAATGTTCCAGCGACGATACTTCACGAATACGATTTCCTGGCTTATGGCATTAGCAATCATGGAGCAAGAAATCACAGGCGTTCATACGACGGTGGGACTGTATGGAATTGACATGGAGTTGAGCGCCAGCGGGAACGACGAGTACGGGCAACAGCGTCCGAGTTGTGAATATTTCTGCGGTATGATTGACGCGCTGCCCAATATGGATCTCTATGTTCCGCAACGCTCAAGTCTGTTGAAGGCGCGCGAGCTTTATGGGTTTGAGTTCAACCCGATGTTCTACAAGGCCCGCGAGAAGGCCCGCATGGTCAAGGAAATGAAGGCGCAGGCAGAAGCACAAGCGCAGCACGCGCGCGAGTTGATTGCAGGCACTACGGGCGCGCTGGAGATACTGGATTGGCAGTTGCACAATTGGGAGTGACATGGCACTAAGACTCTTGACCGCTTCGACGTATGGCGCTGTGGTGGCGTCTACTGACGCGATTGCACACCTTCGAGCGTCAACGGCTGACACGGCGTTGATCAACGGGCTCCGCACAGCGGCTACCGAATACGCCGAATCGTTCACGCGGCGCGTGTTTCTACACTCGACGTACAGATATACTAGCGACGTATGGCCGAACGGAGCGATGGACCTGCCGCGTCCGCTATTCAACGGCAACAGCACAAACGTTGTGGTAAGCTATCTATCGGAAGGCGGTTCGACGTACACCGTGTTCGCGTCTACTGAATACCACATTGACCGTGAAAGCGAACCGGGGCGGCTGGTGCTTAAGTCGAATAATACGTGGCCGGATACGGCGCTGGAAAGCGCGAACGCGGTGCGTGTGGACTTTGTGGCAGGCTACGGCACGACAGCCACAAGTGGGTCGACGGCTGTACCGCAGGGCATCAAGCAGGCGTGTCTGTTGTTGACGGGCCATTGGTATGAGAACCGCGACAGCGTAGTGGTCGGCACGGTGTCGTCAGAGATCGAACAAGCGGTCAAAACGTTGCTATGGGCTAACACGGTGCCCGACGTACCATGAGTGTCAGGGTGCGAGCCGGTGAGATGCGCGAGCGCATCACGTTGCAGACTAGCACGGGGTTCACCCGTTCTATCGGTGGCGCACCGTCGCGTACATGGTCAACGCTCGCAACCGTGTGGGCTAAGGTCGTAACGTCGGGCGGGCGCGAGTTTGTGCAAAGCGGCATGGAAGCAACGGAAGCGCGAGCGTTGTTTGCTGTGCGCTACCGCTCCGACGTGACAACGGAACACCGCATAGCGTTCCCGTCCACTGCGGATCTGTGGGATATTGAGAGCGTCGAAAATATCGACGGGATGAATAAGATGCTCAATCTACTTGCGACCAAGCGCACCACATGATAGACGACGCACTATACACACGGTTGAACGATGACACGGCGCTAACCGCTTTGGTTGCCGCCCGCATCTTCCCCGGTGTGGTGCCGATTGGTGAGGCGTTCCCCGCTATTGCCTATAACCAGATCAGCCAACCGCGCACCCGTGGGTTCGGTAACGATGACGGGCCAGTGCAACCGCGATTCCAGTTTGATGTGATAGCAAAGGACACCGAGGACGGCGGCAGCGGCTACCTGGACTGCCGTGAGGTTAAGAACCATATCATCCGGCTATTGAATCGGTGGCAGGGTTCGCCTGCGGGCGTGTTGGTGGCTGATTCTCAGTTGCTAGAGGATCAGTACACGTTTGATGAACGCACGAAGCGCCACCGCTGGCGTCTGGATTTTCAAGTTTTTGCAACCGAGTACAGCCCGCTTCTGTTTCAAGCGGATTTCAACGCGCACCTTGCGACGTTCACCCGAAGTGGCACCGCCACATACAATGACAAGTAGAGGACACACATGGCTATTTTAGGCCCCTTCCTGACCCCGTTCGTTAGCATCGGCGGCGAACTGACAAGCGTTACGTCTTGCACGATTAGCTACGGCGCAAACGCTGTTCCCGTGACCGCTTTCGGTGACGGCACCGAGATTCACGCTGGCGGGCTCAAGAACTGGAGCGCAACGGTGGAGCTCAATTACAACACGGCTGACGCTCACTTTGCGACAGTCGGCACAACGGTAGCGTTCGCTATGCGCCCGACCACGGCGGCGGCTGGTGCGACTAATAAGCACTATTCGGGCTCCGCAATGGTTGAGACGTATGAGACGGGCGGCGGTGTTGGAGATAACATGGTTATCACGCTGGGGCTCGTAAGCGCGGGCGCGTTGACTTCCTCAACTTCGTCCTAAACCATCACGTAGGAGGCTGAACAAATGGCACTGAGTAGAGATGACATCTTGGGCGCGCCGGATGCTGCGCTCGTTGAGGTAGATGTACCGGAGTGGGGCGGGGCTGTGTATGTCCGTCCATTGTTGGCAAGTGAAGGCGCGGACCTTGGCGATGAGATCAACGCAGCGCGTTTGTTGGTCTTGTCGTGTGTAGATAAGAAGGGCGCAAAGCTGTTCACTGATGATGACCTGGAAGCGTTGGGCGCTAAGAGCCTAGCGGCAACCAACCGCGTGATGGCTGCGGTGTTATCGGCTAACGGTATGTCCAAGGATGCCAGAGACGCACTTGAGGGAAACTGACGGGGCCGCGCCTGTTGATGTTTCAGGTTGCGGAGAAGTTAGGAATGACTGTCGCGGAAGTGGGTTCGCGCATGAGTGCCCGCGAGCTGGCAGAGTGGGGAGTGCTTGAAGCGATGAGGGCACAAGCAAAGCATATGCAGCACTTGGCACAGATCACCGAACAACGGAGGACGCGACACAGTGGCTAGGACAACCAAGTTCACGGTGACCGGACTAGATGAATTAGCCGACGCAATTAAGCGCGTATCGACCCAGGTACAGGGTCGGGCGCTGGCGTTCGCTGTTGATGGTGCCGCCGAAGTATTCTTGGAAGGACTAGAGACACGCGCGCCCCGTGACCGTGGGCAGCTTGAATCGCACATTATCAAGCACGTATCGACCGCCAAGGCTGACCACAACGCGGTAGATGTTGGACCGGACAAGGGTGGGTTCCACGGAATGTTTCAGGAATTGGGCACGATTGATATGCCGCCTAACCCGTGGATGCGTCCGACGTTCGATGAGGACAAGGACAGGGCGTTGAACGTATTTAAGCGCAAGCTATCAGCGGGGCTTATCTAATGGCGAGCCCACTAGCGAATCTATTTATACGGGTAGGCGCTGACACGAAGGACGCGGTTAAGGGGATGACAACCCTTCAACGTGCGAGCCGTGGGCTAAAGGACGATTTCAAGAGGGTATCCCAAAGCGCGCTCACGATGCGCGGAGCCATGACCGCACTGGCAGGCGCAGCGGGCGCGGCCTATGCAGCTAAAAGGATCTTCGATCTAGGTGCGTCGGTAGGCGAGACGGCGAGCAAGTTTAACACGGTGTTTGGGCCAGCGGTTCAGGATGTAAACGAGTTTTTAGGCGAGTTCGCCACGATGGCGGGACTCTCTAACCGTGAAGCGCAAGACCTAATAGCCACCACGGGCGCAATCGTGCAGGGCTTCGGGTTCACGCGCGAGGAATCCGCGAAGCTGTCAACGCAGGTGATGGCGTTAGCCGGTGACTTCGCGTCGTTCAACAACCTGCCGACAGCCGACACAAGCCGCGCAATTCAGGCCGCGCTAACAGGTGAGCGCGAAAGCCTCAAGCGTCTTGGTGTCGTGATTCTGGAAACAGAAGTACAGCAACGCGCGATGCGTGACACGGGCAAGACTGTCGCGGCAACGCTGACCCAGCAAGAGAAAGCGGTTGCATCGCTCGCGTTGATTACCGAGAAAGCCGGTGTGCAAATTGGCGACCTAACGCGCACCCAATCCAGTGCGGCAAATCGCGCCAAACAGCTCGGCGCGGGTATGCGGGATTTACGCGACGATATAGCGGTCGGGTTACAACCCGCTATGAATATCTTTCTTGAGCTGTTGGGTGGTAGCGTGGGTGGCATGAAGGAGCTTGGCGATGAGTTTAAAGAACAGGCTCCCGTAATAGCTGCATGGACTAAGGTCGCTGTGCTTGGTGTGACGACGTTAGGTAAGGCGTTATTCGCCCCTGTCCGCATGGCTTACAACCTTGGTACTGCATTTGGCAACCTTGTTGTTGCCGCCGATGAGTTCGGGAAAGGCAACTTCGGTAAGGCGCGAGAGGCGTTCGACCGAATGAAGCAAGACTTTGGTGACATAGGCGACAGTATTTTAGACGTTACTGAGGGTATGGTAGACTTCGGGGAAGCGTGGAATACGGCGCTGGGCACGTTCAGGTCAACCGAGGTTGCCGCCGCTGTAGCCGCCGTTGATGATGAGGTTAAGGGGCTCGTTATTGACATGACGGCACTCGCGCCGCCTAGCGCCAAACTACTCGACGGCTTGGTTGTATTGGGTGACGTAGGGGTTACGGTGTTCACCGACCTACGCGAAACCGTCAAGCCATTTAAGAGCCTTATGCAAGAGCTCGGCCCTGCTATGGCCGCGTCGTTCATTGACTCCGCGCTAACCATGAAGTTTGCTTTTCAGGACATGGTTAAGGACATGATGAAACAGATCGCGAGGCTTGCGGTCAAGTTCGCAATCTTTAAAGGGCTGCAAAGGCTGTTTCCCGGTTCCGGCTTTGTGGCTGGCATGGGTAAGTCTTTCGGGTTCTTCGATGGCGGCGGGCGCATTGGTGCCGGTGACTTCGGCATCGTAGGCGAACGCGGCCCGGAGCTCGTACAGGGTCCAGCGATGGTTACGTCGCGCAAGGACACAGCCGGAATGATGGGCGGCGACAACGTGACGAACATCACTATCGTAGGGCAGTCAGGCGAGAAGCTGGTGGACACGATCACGGTAAGGCAGAGACGCAACGAGAAGCTAGGGCGCGTCGTTCGTATTCCCATTCCCGCAGCGGTGGTCGGTTAATGAGCGCGCGATTCCTTGCCGAGTCATTTTTCGACCCGACGATGTTTCCTAGCCATACGCTGACATCAAGCGAAGAAGCGACGGGCAAAGAGGTCGAGCGTGTCGGCTCCGCAAGGCGTCAAGCGCGCGACCATTGGACCCCTACGACCGACAATGTTGCGTCATGGGTGTCCGTTGCTTGTGACCGTACCCGTTACGCTGACACGTTTGCGCTTGATCGCGGGCACAACCTCGACGGCAAGACGGTACGCTTGCGTGTGTCAGATCATTCCGATTTTGCGACATATACGGAAGTGGCGACGATCACCGTACCGTCTACCGTCTACTATGGTTCAAGGCTAGACGTGGGCGTGCCGGTACGCACCGAGGAAGGGGCGGTGGTGTGCGCGTTCAACGGACACGCGGGCAAATATTGGCGGCTGGTGGTAGACGCTATGGGCGCGAGCACGAAGCCGAAGATCGTAGGGCTATGGGTCGGCAAGTCATGGACTCCCGATATCAACCCGGTCAGACCTTGGGACGATGAAGCGCGCGAGCTCGCGTTTGATTCGGTTGTCAGCCCTTCGCTATGGTCAGCCGCCGAACGCAAGGCACAGCGCAAGTCTACAGCCGTGACGGTACGCCTATCGGGAGAGCAAGAGTATTCAGACGTGCGGTATCACATTCACTCGCTCTACTGGCGCGGGTACGCGATGTGGTACGTGGCTGACACGAACAAAGGCGAGAGAAGCTGGCTCGCTATGTCACCCGCAGGCACGTTTGGCGCACCGTATGACACTGAATGGCTCAACCGCACGATCCAGATACCGTTAGTCGAACACGAACCGGAGCCCCGTTAGATGGCTGACGCTGCGGACCTTGGAATCTTTGCCGGTGAAGCATTAACCAGACACGGCACCCTATCGCGTAGGACAGCTACGTGGGAGGAAGCCACCGAGACACACACCCGCGCTAGTGACGGGTCATACATTGAGAGGGATGGCGTGCTAAAATCAGCCGATACAAATGTGCCGCGCGTCGAATGGATCGACACAGACGCGGACGGAACCAGGGACACGCCGACGCTCTTGCTTGAGGGTGCGCGGACAAACGAGTGGACGTATTCGGAACTGTTGGGCAGTGCTCAATATACCCTTGTCTTTTGTACAGAGAGCGCGAACGATATAGCTGCTCCAGATGGGTACACGACAGCCGACAAGCTCGTTGAAACTACCGACAACAACGAGCACCGCATCCAGGGTGCCGCCCCAACAATGACAGACAACACGGGACAGACAGTGAGCCTGTATGCAAAGGCAGATGAGCGGTCCGAGTTCCTTGTTAGGTGTTACGACAAATCGACTTCCGTGGTCGCAAGTTGCTTCTTTGATTTGTCTGACGGCACAATAGGAACAGAGAGCGGCACATCGAATAACTCAATAGAAGATGTCGGCAACGGTTGGTATCGTTGCGTGGTAGCCGATTGGGATGCTGGATCAGGTGGTGGCTCCCCACAGGTTCACATCCCAATGTCCTCTGGTTCAGAGGTTATAAGTTACGTGGGGGATGCTGCCAAGGGTATGCACTTTTGGGGCTTACAGTTTGAAGCCGATGCACCGTTCGCCTCATCCTACATCTCCACTGAATCCTACAACCTAAACGGCGGCGGGTTCCTAGAGTTACCGGGAGCGAGTGGCGATTACGCAAGCGCACCGGATAGTGCCGCGTTGTCTGTTACTGGTGATATTGATATACAGTGTCTTGCGGCGATGGACGATTGGACGCCAGCGGCACTTGAGTGCCTTGTTGGCAAGTGGTCTTCAGGTTTATTGTCGTATGTGTTGAGGGTCGATACGGACGGGACGTTGAAGGTGTCCGCGTCAGCAAACGGCAGCACAACGGTAAACGCATCATCGACGGCAGCCACGGGTGTTACCGATGGCGCGAAACAATGGGTGCGCGTAACAATAGACGTGGACAACGGGGCAAGCGGGTGGGACGCCAAGTTTTACATGGGTGGTACGGG
>ENA-OREN01002361-OREN01002361.1-marine-metagenome-genome-assembly--contig:-NODE-2361-length-19396-cov-3.782597_pt1 | contig 19396 bp, 20 predicted proteins | sample MGYA00248624_ERZ508555 | MGnify/ENA primary metagenome ERZ508555 (study PRJEB26222, sample SAMN06267773) | marine metagenome | isolation source: Saanich Inlet, British Columbia, Canada | place...
TTTTGGAAAATATAATATACAGGATGCAAGAAAAGCAATGACAGAAGCTGGCCTAGATACTAGGCTATAACTAAAGAATAATTTGTTATTGTATATTTAACTTCTAGTTTTGGACAATTATTATGAATAACACACAATCATTTGAACATTTAGAGTTATTATGGAAAAAAATTGAAGAAAGAGCTTTAGGTTCTTCCCCAGAAGATTCTTATGTGGCTTCTTTGCTTTCAAAAGGATTAAAAGAATGCTCTAAGAAATTAGGTGAAGAAGCTGTGGAAACAGTTCTTGCTTCTATTACTAAAGATAAAGCAGAAACTATTAAAGAGTCTGCAGATTTATTATTTCACCTTTTTGTTTTGTGGAAATCTTTAAATATTATGCCAGAAGAAATTATGAATGAGCTTAAAGACAGAGATTCCATGTCTGGACATGAAGAAAAAGCGAACAGAAAAAACAAATAGGATGTTTTTATGAACAAAAATTACGATAAAGAAAACATTTTCTTTAAAATATTAACTGGTAAAATCCCATGCGATAAGGTGTTCGAATCGGAACATTCGCTAGCTTTTAGAGATATAAACCCACGTGCCAAAGTCCATATTTTGGTAATTCCTAAAAAACCTTATTTAAACTTGGATGATTTTACATTATACTCGGATAAACTTGAAAAAGTAGATATTTTTGATTGTATATCTAAAGTAGTTAAAAAAGAAAAAATTATGAATGATGGATATAGAGTTTTAACTAATATAGGAGAGGATGGCCATCAAGAAGTACAACATTTACATTTTCATATATTAGGAGGGCAACCTTTAGGAGGTTTTATAAAGAAACTATTAATAAACTAAATATAGCTCTCTACTGCATCCCAAAATTTAGCACTTAGATTGGTTTTATTAAATTTAGATATTTCTTGTATGCCTGTTGGAGAGGTAACATTTATTTCTGTTAAATAATTCCCGATTATGTCTAACCCTACTAAAATAAGCTCTCTTTTTTTTAATTCTTCAGTTAAAGCTTCACATATTTGCATTTCTTTATTAGAAAGTATTTTTCTTTCTGCAGTTCCACCTACATGTAGATTAGACCGCGCTTCGCCTTTAGGAGGCAGCCTATTTACTGCTCCCACAACTTCACCATTTATCATAATCACTCTACAATCACCTTTTCGTACTTCGGGCAGGTAACGCTGTATAATTAATGGCTCGTTAGAATGGTCAAAAAACATCTCTAATAAAGAAGAAAGGTTAGGGTCACTTTCCCTGATATGGAATATTTGTTTTCCTCCATTTCCATATAATGGCTTAACTATTATTTCTTTAAACTCTTTTCTAAATTTATTAATTTCTGTTAGGTCTCTTGTTATTAAAGTCTCTGGAATAAATTCTTTAAATTTATTAACAAATAATTTTTCTGGAGCATTTCTTACTTCAAATGGGTTATTAACAACAAAAGTTTTAGGGTGAAGGGTTTCTAGAATATGTGTATTTGTTATATATGTCATATCAAAAGGAGGGTCTTGTCTTAATAAGATTACATCTTCTTCTGATAAATCTTTTATTATTTCTTCAGAAAGATTTACATGGTCAAGAAGTGAATCTTGAATTTTAATAATCATTTGCCCTTTAGCATAAACCTTCCCATTATAATAAGATAAATTCTTAGGGTTATAATAAAATAATTCATGACCTCTTTTGTAAGCTTCCAATGTAAGAGAAAAAGTTGTATCAGCCTTTATATCCACAAGCTGTATAGGGTCCATTTGAACAGAAATTTTTGACATATTATTACATTCTTTTTTTAGAAGATTTTAGAATTATATGGTTGATAACTTTTTTTACACCTTTTACCGTTCTTGCATGATTAATAACTTTATTTAATTCATCATCATCTTGTGCAATCCCAATTAAAAATATTACTTGTTTCGATACAGAGTGGCTAAAGTTGATATCCGAAATATCTGAATCTCCCAGTAAGAGACCTGATAACGATAAAGAAATTCTTGCGTCTTTGGCTTCACTTATTATGGTTGATTTTTTTCCTATAGTTATTTCATTTAAAACATCTTTAATTTTAGGGGAAACTTCCCAAGCTGCTTGAGAAGCTAAGTCTCTTAATTTTTGTGATTCTACATTGCCAATCATCATTACTCTTTGCTCAATTATTATTACATCTACAGAACCAAAAAGCTTATCTTTACTAAGTGTAAATAATTTTTTTTGTAATTGTAACCCTAGTTTCATATCTATAGTAGCGTCCTTAATAGATCTTTCTTGTACAGAGGCTAAGCCTACAACAGCGGCTCCGCCTAAAAGAGTACTGGCGCAACCAGAAAGACAAGTAATTAAAAACAATAGGCAAACAAAACTATATAATTTTTTAAGCATTGAGATTCCTTTTAATAATTAAGATTTATGTTTATTTATGCTTAGTGCCAGTTTATAGATATAATCACTTTTAATGAAAGTTTTTTTTGCAATTTCTTTAGAGGCTTTAGAAATACCTAATTTAGGAAGCTTTACTTGTAGCATACTGATAATTTGATCATCTGAATATTCTGGCTTTTTATTCTCAGCTTTTTCTATTACAAGCACTATCTCTCCTCTTAAAGTTCTGGTTAAACAATGTTCGATAACTTCGCTTATTTTGCCTCTTATATTTTCTTCATACATCTTTGTAATTTCTCTCAATACACTGATTTTTCTATTACCTAACAATAAATATAAATCTTTTAATAACTTATTAATCCTGTGTGCACTTTCAAATATAATGATTGACGCCTCTATTTGTGCAATTGAATGTATTTTATATTTTCGCAAGGCAGGCTTTCTAGGAAGAAAACCTAAAAATAGAAATTGGTCTGAACTAATTCCAGAAATTGAAATAGCTGCAGTTAAAGCACTAGGTCCAGGAACACTTTTAACTATAATATTTTCATCTAGAGCGGCTTGTATCAATTTATAACCTGGGTCTGATATTAAGGGAGTTCCAGCATCTGTTACTATAGCTATGTTTGCGCCATTTCTAATTTTATTTATTAGTATAGGAATCATTTTTTGAGAATTATGCTCATGATATGAAACAAGTTTTCCTTTACAGTTTATTTTATGAATATTGCATAGTTTTGAAGTTACTCTTGTATCTTCACAAGCAATTGTATCTACCTCTTGCAATGTTTTTAAAGCACGTATTGTAATATCTTCTGCATTTCCAATAGGAGTTGATATTACGGAAATAGTCCCTAAGTTTACTTTTTTCATAATGCCTTATATCAATTTAGTTTATTTATTATTAAACTCTATATTAGTATGTTTAAAAAAGGTTGTTTTTTGTGAAATATTTTTATTTATGTGTTCAAATTTTATTTACAGCAAGTTTAATATCTTGCTCTACAATTGAGAATGTAAAAGAAAAAGAAATAATTATAATTAATGATAAAGAAAAGGCTTTAATTGACGAAAATTTAGAAGAAAATAATGATATTAATCATAATATAACAAAATCTATAAGTAAGGAAAAAAAGAAAGAGTCTGTAGGGATAGAAAACACAATAACTTTAAAAAAACCTGATATAATAGAAAAAGAAGACAAAAGTAGTTTAGTTTTTGAAAAGATTATTAAGATAGGATTGTTGCTTCCATTATCAGGGGAATATGCAGGGCTAGGTAAGGCAATATATAATTCAGTTGAAATGGCATTATTTGAAACTGAAAGCAAAAATATTAAGTTAATATTTAGTGATTCTGGGGATACGGTAGATAAAGCTCTTTTGGCTGCCGAGCAATTAGAAAGGGAAGGTGCATCAATTTTAATTGGACCTATTTTTTCTTCACAAGCTTTAGCAATAAGAAAAAAAGTAAATATTAAGATACCAATTTTTTCATTTACTAATGATGATGCTATAAAACAAAATGGTTTATGGGTTTTAGGTTTTTCACCTAGACAACAAATTAAGGCAATATTTAATGAAATGCTAAGCAACTCAATAAGCAATATTGCTATTATTGTTCCAAATAGCAATTATGGTGAGATAGCATTACAAGAAAGTAGAAAGCAGAGTGTACAAAATAGTATAAAAATTAATAATATATATTTTTATGATGTTTTATCTAATGATTTTTCTGATTTAGGGAAGCTTTTAAAAGCAGAGAAAAATATACAATATAATGGCTTGTTAATAATAGCTTCAGGTAAGCAATTAAAAGAGATTTCGGCCAGAGCGCAATATAGAGGAATTAACCCTAAGGAAATAAAATATTTTGGAATCTCCGGTTGGAACAATCCGGAAGTACTAGATGAACCAGCCTTGCTTGGTGGTTATTTTATAGCTCCTCAGCAATCTTCTTTTGAAGCTTTTGTCTCCAGGTATTTTAAAATATATAATTCTATACCTTTAGAACTTAGTGGGCTTGGCTATGATATTTTAGCATTATGCTCAATTGCTTTAAAACGCACTGAAAGTATGTCTGATTTTATGAGTTTTTTAACTAACTCTTCCGGCTTTAATGGTATTTTTGGTTTCTTTAGGATGGATAAAAGTGGAACTATATACAGGAAGTTTGTTTCGTATAAAGTTATGGAAAGAAATTTTGTAAGGCAACGTGATATAATGCCTTAATTTATAATAGTAATTTATTAATTATAGTATCCAAAAGCGGGAAACCTTTATTAGTTATTTTTAAAGATTCATGGTTAATGTGAATTAAACCAATTTTTTTAAGCCTAGATAAGTTATCTATATTTATGAATGTATCTAATTTTGTAATATTTGTGTTTTCAAAAAGTGTTTTAATTTTTATACCTTTGGTTAATCTTAAGCTTGTCAATAGAATTTCTTGAGCTCTTTCTCTTGGATGTATAACATCATTTTTATATAGACTAGAATCTCCTTTTAAATTTTTATAAAGCCATATATTAGGCGAAGAGTATTTATGTGTGGCAAACCATTTATTATTTTTTTTTATTCTTCCATGGGCTCCTGGCCCTATACCACAATATTCAAACCCTTCCCATATTTTTACATTATGAATACTTTCAGCATTTTTAAGAGCATAATTTGAAACTTCATATTTTTCTAGCTTTGCATTTTTAAGTATAGAATCTGTAATTGTGTATAAGTTCAAGAGTGTAGATTCAGAAGGAAGTACAATTTTTTTATCTCTGTGCATAGAGTAAAAAGGAGTTCCTTTTTCTATAGTTAATTGATAGGCAGACATATGTTCGCCAGATAAGCTTATAGCATCTGCGAGCTCCCTTTCCCAGGTAACAGTTGTTTGGAAAGGAAGTCCATAAATCAAATCAAATGATACTCTATCAAAATTGTTTTTAGCAATTTCTAAAGCTTTTAAACTATCTTTTGCTTTGTGATTTCTGCCAAGAAACTTTAATGAATCATCATTCAAAGATTGTAAACCTAGTGACAATCTATTTACTCCGTTTACTGCAAGATGTTTAAAGTTTTTGATTTCAACGCTAGAAGGGTTAGCCTCAACAGTGATTTCTGTTTTGTTTGTAATGGTCCATTTTTTCCCTATGTTGTGTATAATAGAATCTACTAAGTTCGGAGGCATTAAGCTTGGAGTGCCTCCTCCAAAAAATATACTTCTTACAATTTTCCCCCCCAGGTTATCTTGCTCTATATTAATTTCATTCTTATAGGCTGTTTCCCAGTCTTTATAATTTATTTCTTGTTTAGATACATGGCTATTGAAGTCACAATAAGGACATTTTTTTGCACAAAAAGGCCAGTGTACATATACAGCAATTTCTTTAGGTTTATTTAACAATAATATTCTCTTTAAATAGATTAAAAGCATGAGCCCTATGACTTATTAGTTCTTTCTCTTGGGGGGCCATTTCACCAAAAGTAAGTGTTTTGTTTTCTGGTATAAATACTGGATCATATCCAAACCCTTTGTTTCCACGAGGAGGAAAAGTTAATTTACCATTAATTTTTCCTTCAAAAACATATTCTTCATTGTTTTCAGTAACTAGAGCAAGTGCACAAAAAAAATGAGCATTTTTATTTTCTATATTAATTAATTGTTTTTCAATAATCGACATAGCTAGATTAAAATCTTTACTTTCTCCAGCCCATCTTGCCGAATATATCCCTGGTTCTCCATTGAGAGAATCAATACATAAGCCGGAATCATCAGCTAATGATGTTTGTTTAGATAAGTTTTTAGCATTTCTAGCTTTAATTAACGCATTTTGTGCAAAACTATTTCCGTCTTCAATGGGCTCTTCTTTAGAAAACACAGAAATAGGTATTGCGGTCACGTTAATATCATTTAAAAGAATATTTATTTCTTTTACTTTTCCATGGTTATGACTTGCTATTACTATTGTTTTAGGTATTTGTATTTTATTTTTCATCAGTAATTATACTATCCTGTATATTAAACAAATCTTTTGATTCGTTAAATGCTAAGTCAATCATCTTATTTAATTGTTCTTTATTAAAATTACCTTTTTCTGCTGTTGCTTGAACCTCTATAAGATTTTTAGATTTTGAAATCACAAAGTTGGCATCTGTCTCAGCATCACTATCTTCACTATAATCTAAATCTATGATTTCTATTCCTTTGTATATTCCACAAGAAGTTGCTGAAATTTGATCAACAATAGGGTTTTCTTTCAATATTTTATTTTTTAATAGTGACTTTATAAGCAAGCTTAAAGCAATCCAACCTCCAGTTATAGAGGCTGTTCTAGTTCCGCCGTCTGCATTAATAACATCACAATCTATTTTTATTTGTAATTCTTTAAGTTTTTTTAAATCTAATGCTGCTCTTAAAGAACGTCCTATTAATCTTTGTATCTCTTGTGTTCGACCACTTTGTTTACCTTTTGTAGATTCTCTATCATTTCTTGTATTTGTTGATGCAGGTAGCATGCCATATTCTGCTGTTAGCCAACCTTTGCCAGAGCCTTTTAGCCACATTGGGATTCTTTTGTCTAAGGAAGCCGTGCATATAACTCTCGTTTCTCCAACATTTATCAAACAAGAAGCATTAGCATTCCTAATATAATGTTTAACAACTTCAACTTTTCTTGATTGATCGGCATTTCTGCCAGAAGGTCTTCGCATTAATATATTATTCATTTATTATTTCCTAGTTAGATACTATATAATATTATTAATATATACAGTGAGAAAATTTAATTGAATAATTATAAAAATAATAATATTTTACTTTCATCCTTAGACAGTCGATCTAGAAAGATTCTACAATATGTGGTTGAATCATATTTAGAAACAGGAAACCCGGTTGGATCAAATACTTTATCTAAAAAAATGTCTCCATCTTTAGCATCTGCAACAATCAGAAGTGTAATGTCTAATTTAGAAGGATTAAATTTGTTGAAGTCTCCACATGTTTCTGCAGGTAGACTTCCAACAGAAAGTGGCTTACAGCTTTTTGTGGATGGTTTGTTGCGGATAGGAGATATCTCTAGTGAAGAAAAAAAAAATATAGAAGCATTAAGTGCAGGAATGGGAAAAAGCTTAAAGGAGATTTTAAGTGAAACCTCTATAGCTCTTGCAGGACTATCTAATTGTGTGAGCTTAGTTATGGCGCCTACATTTCAAAGAGCAATAAAGCATATAGAGTTTGTTCCTATAGATGCAAATAGAGCATTAGTGGTTATTGTGGATACATTAGGATTAGTAGAAAACAGATTAATAGATGTGCCAAAAGGAACACCAGTTTTTAATTTAATTGAGGCTTCAAACTTTTTAAACTCGAGAATTGCGGGGGCCACTTTAGAGGAGGCTAAAAGTAAAATTGAAGAAGAATTAGTTAATCACAAGAAAGAAATAGATATAATATCTGAAAAAGTAATAACTGCGGGGCTTGCTGTTAAGAGTGCTAACACAAACCATTCTTCTTTAATTCTTACAGGAAAAAACAATATTTATACCGATATAAATACACAAGAAGACTTTAAAAAAATAAATGAATTATTTGAAAAGATAGAACAAGGTAAAACATTAACAGAACTCTTAAAAAACTCGGTATCTGGCACTGGGGTTCATGTATTTATCGGTGCGGACAACAAATTATTTGATTATTCTGGCTGCTCCATGATACTTGCTCCAATTAAAGCTAAGAGCGATGCAACCAAAACATTAGGCGCTATAGGTGTGATTGGCCCTATTAGAGTAAATTATGGCAGAATTATTCCAATGGTTGATTTTACTGCTAAGGCAATTTCAAAGTTATTTAAGTAATTACTTGTATATGAGAGATAGAGTGACAATATCTAATTTATATTAAATAGGAGTTAGTATGACAAAAAAGACTGAAGTAGAAGATCCTAAACAACAAGATGAAAATATTAAGGAAGCTAATGAAGCAGAAGAATTAACAAATGTAGAAAGCCAAGAGGAAGTATTGTCTGAAGTAGATAAGCTAAAAGAAGAACTGTCTCATGTGCAAGATGCAAAATTGAGAGCATTGGCAGAAGTGGAAAACATGAGAAGAAGGATGGAAAAAGAGAAGCAAGAGAATGCAAGATACGGCCCTTCAAATCTAGCCAAAGGACTTATCACTATTCTTGATAATTTTGATAGAGCTTTAGCTGCTACGCCTAAAGATGTGGAAAAGAAAAAAGATATAGAAAAAAATTACTTGTCTTTACATCAAGGAGTAGAGCTTACTCTTAAAGATATTTCTGTAGTATTTAAGCAAAATGGAATAGAGATAATAAACCCTGGTAAAGGAGATATCTTTGATCATAATATTCATCAAGCAATGCTAGAAGTTCCAACAAATGACTATAAACCAGGGCAGATCTGTGAGGTTTTACAGGCCGGGTATAAAATTTTTGATAGGCTATTAAGGCCTGCTATGGTTGGAGTAAGCAAAGAAGTAGTAAAAAAGAAATAAATGATAGGTTATATTTATGGATAGTTTAAAACTTGGCTATAATTCTTTTGAAATGCCTTTAGACAGATCTTGGAATGTTACGTATTTTGAAGAGGATAACTCAAAGGCGGATATTAGATTTACTACAGGAAAATATCCTGTTTTGGGAGTAAAAATTCTTAGTATTGACGATCCAAAATATAATAAAAATAATAAATTAAAAGAGCATTTATTTGACTCTATTTTATTAGAAACTCACCCAGACTTGGAAATTAAAATTAGTAAAAATGAGGTTTATGGAATTGAATATGAGGCTAATTTAGAATCTGGAGAAAAAGTAAAAGTATGGAGAAAAGCAAAAATAATAGGAGGAAGAACAGTTAGACTAGTTACTTTAGCTTTAGCTTGGACCTCAAATCCTTCCTCAGATATAGTAGTAAAAAATATATTAATAAACATAGAAAAATATTTAGAGAAATGCTCTTTCCTAGAAAAGGAAACAGATTTAGATAAAGAAGCTAAAGTTGCAGGAAGGATAATTAGACTAAAATTAGAAAAAATTAGCCCATGGCACGGATTTAGTTTATTAATGCCATCTTCATGGCCAACAGAAATAGATAAAGATAAAAAAAGTTTAGTAAGTAGAGTAACTGGATATGAAGAGGCCATGCTTTTTTTGAACTCGGATGATATAGAAATTCCAAAAGACACTAAAATAACTATAGAGTATATGCAACATATAGCGTCTTCTATAGGAGCAGATGAAACTGTTAAGAATATTGCATTACATTCTACAAAAGAGAATATTTATTTAATTTCTTGTTCTAAGGCAGAAGAAGATAAAGATGCGGGAGTCATCTTAAATAATTATTTTTGGCATATATTTTCCCAAAAAAATAATATTCTCTCTAGGTTACATTTCACATATGTATTCCCAGAAACAGAAGATAAGTTTTTATATAGTTTAGTTGATGTATTAGGACAAAATATTAAAAACATTAGTTTGGACTAGATTTTTTAAATCCAAGACTTGTGTTTTTATTTTTAATCCCCATATGTCTGCTACATGTTTTAATCATATTTAAAGAAAGTAGAATATAATGGGTAAAGTAATTGGAATTGACTTAGGAACTACTAATAGTTGTGTTGCTGTTATGGAAGGAGGCAATGCTAAAGTAATAGAAAATGCAGAAGGTGCAAGAACTACTCCTTCGATAGTTGCATTCACAGATAATGGAGAAACGTTAGTAGGGCAAGCAGCAAAAAGACAAGCTGTAACTAACCCAGAAAATACATTATTTGCTATTAAACGTTTAATAGGCAGGCCTTTTTCAGATGAGAAGGTTACTCAAGATAAAGATATGGTTCCTTATAAAATTATTAAGTCTGAAAGTGGTGATGCTTGGGTTAATGCAGCAGGAAAAGATTATGCCCCAAGTCAAGTTAGCGCATTTATTTTACAAAAAATGAAAGAAACTGCAGAAGCTCATTTAGGACATGATGTTGCTCAAGCAGTCATTACTGTTCCAGCATATTTTAATGATGCGCAACGCCAAGCTACTAAAGATGCAGGTAAAATCGCAGGTTTAGAAGTTTTAAGAATTATTAATGAGCCAACAGCGGCTAGTTTATCCTATGGTTTGGACAAGAAAAAATCAGGCACTATTGTTGTTTATGATTTAGGGGGAGGAACATTTGATGTTTCTGTTCTTGAAATTGGTGATGGAGTTTTTGAAGTTAAATCCACAAACGGCGATACTTTTTTAGGAGGTGAAGATTTTGATACTAAAATTGTTGCACATTTAATCGCGGAATTTAAAAAAGAAAGTGGTATTGATTTAAAATCTGACAATATGGCATTACAAAGACTAAAAGAGGCTGCTGAAAAAGCTAAAATAGAACTTTCTTCAGCTACACAAACAGATATTAATCTACCTTTTATAACTGCAGATGCTTCAGGCCCTAAGCATTTAACTATTAAATTGACTAGAGCGAAACTTGAGAGTTTAGTTGAGGATTTTGTAAAAAGAACTATTGGCCCTTGTCAAGCAGCATTAAAAGACGCTGGAGTTACAGCTAGTGAAATAGATGAAGTTGTTCTGGTTGGAGGCATGACGCGTATGCCAAAAATTGTAGAAACCGTTAAAGAATTTTTTGGAAAAGAACCAAATAAAGGTGTTAATCCTGATGAGTGTGTTGCATTAGGCGCCGCAATTCAGGGAGCAGTTTTAGCTGGTGATGTTAAAGATGTTTTATTATTAGATGTTACTCCTTTATCATTAGGAATAGAAACTTTAGGAGGAGTTTTTACTAGGCTTATCGAAAGAAATACAACAATACCAACTAGAAAAAGTCAGACTTTTTCTACTGCTGATGACAATCAGACAGCTGTTACTATTAGGGTATTTCAAGGTGAGAGAGAAATGGCTGTAGATAATAAAATGTTAGGTAATTTTGATTTAGTAGGTATTCCACCTGCACCTAGAGGAATGCCTCAAATTGAAGTTACTTTTGATATAGATGCTAATGGTATAGTAAATGTGTCTGCTAAAGATAAAGCTACAAATAAAGAGCAAAAGATAAAAATACAAGCGTCTGGAGGTCTTTCAGATTCAGATATTGACAATATGGTAAAAGATGCTGAATCACATGCTGAAGAAGATAAGAAGAAAAAAGAATCTATAGAAGCTAGAAACCAAGCAGATGCTTTAGTATATTCTACTGAGAAAAGCATGAAAGAACACGGAGAAAAGCTCCCAGCAGAAGATAAGGATAAAATTGAGGAGGCATTGAAAGGATTAAAAGAACAACTTGCTAATGAAAACGCTACCAGTGAAGAAATCAATTTAAAAGTTGAGCCTTTAAATACTGCGGCTATGAAATTAGGAGAAATGATGTATAAGGAAAGCCAAGAACAAGCCACAGCAGACGGTGCAAATGGAGAGAATAAAAATAATTCTGAAGAAGCAGATGTTGTAGATGCTGATTTTGAAGAAGTTAAACCAAATGAAAATGACGAGAAAACTGCTGATAAATAATTAAAGCGTATTTCTTTTAAAAAGATAGGTACAAATAAGATGCGTGATTATTATGAAATTTTGGAAGCGGATAGAAATACTTCTGATGCAGAGCTAAAAAAAAAATATAGAAAACTTGCTATGCAATATCACCCTGATAAGAATCCTGGTGATGAAAAAGCTGAAGCTAAATTTAGAGAAATAGGTCAAGCTTATGAGGTTTTGAAAGACCCAGAAAAAAAAGCAGCCTATGATCGTTATGGACACGCTGCTTTTGAAGGAAACGCAGCAGGCCCAGGAGGCGCTGGAGGAGGCACTGGAGGTTTCTCAGATATTTTTGAAGATTTATTTGGAGATTTTGCTGGTGGTGGTGGAAGACAAGCACAAAGAGGAGGAGATCTTAGATTTAATATAGATTTAGATTTCAAAGATGCTTATTCTGGCCTTAAAAAAGATATAAAAATAAATACTTATGTTATGTGCTCTGGTTGTAAAGGTTCTGGAGGTGAAGAAGGTTCTCAGCCTATGACATGTGGCACTTGTCATGGAGCTGGAAAAGTTAGGTCTAGTCAAGGTTTTTTTATGGTAGAGAGGGCATGTCCAAAATGTGGAGGGAATGGAAAAATAATAAATAATCCTTGTAGGCCTTGTAATGGAGAAGGTCGAGTCCAAAGAGAAAAAACTATAAATGTAAAAATCCCAGCAGGTGTTGATGATGGTACTAGAATAAGAGTTTCAGGAGAAGGTGAAGCAGGGCCTAATGGTACAGCAAATGGAGATTTATACCTATTTGTTCAGTTAAGGTCACACTCTTTATTTAATAGGGATGGCTCAGATCTGTTAATTGAGGCAAAAATCCCTATGACTCTTGCTGCTTTAGGAGGTGTAGTTGATGTCCCAACGCCTGAGGGAGGTAGAGTGCGCGTAACAATTCCAGAAGGAACGCAGTCTGGTCATAGATTTAGATTAAGAGGCAAAGGTATGCCAGTTGTAAATAGGTCTAATAAAGGTGATTTATATGTTGATGTTTACACAGAAATACCAGTATCTTTAAGTAAAAAACAAAGGAAAGTTTTACAAGAGCTACAAAAATTAGAGGAAAAATCAAATCATCCAGATAGTAATAATTTTATTAATAAGGTTGAAAAAATAAGGCAGTAAATATTATGTCATTAATAAAGGTAGGTATTTGTGGAGCCTCAGGAAAAATGGGGAAAGCACTTATAAGAGCCGTACAAATAAACAAAAAAATGCAGCTTTTTGGGGCATTAGAGCATTTTAAAAACCCTAATTTAGGGAGAGATGCTGGAGTAGTTGCAAATATAGAGCCTTTAGGTGTTAAAATAATTTCTGATGCTAAAATCTTTTTTGAAAATTGTGAGGCAGTGATTGATTTTTCTTTTGCAGGAGCAACCATAGAGAATATTACTAACGCTTCAAAAAATAATTGCACATATGTTCTTGGCACTACGGGCTTAGAAGAAGAACAAGTTATGCAGATTAAAGGTTTATCAAAAACTATACCAATTATGTGCTCAGCTAACATGAGTATAGGGGTCAATATTGCTCTACATTACTCAGAGCAATTAGCAAAGAGTTTAGATGAAGAATATGACATTGAAATTCATGAGATGCATCATAAAGATAAATTAGACTCACCTTCTGGAACTGCTCTTGCTTTAGGTAAAGCTGTGGCAAAAGGTAGAGGAATCGATCTTGAACAAAAAATTATAAAACCACGTTGGGGAATTGAGCAACCAAGAAAAAAAGGAGGTATTGGCTTTTCAACGCAAAGAGGAGGAGATGTTATAGGAGACCATGTTGTAACTTTTGCTGGAAATGGCGAAAGAATTGAAATTGGTCATAAAGCATCTAATAGGGATATTTTTGCTAATGGCGCTGTTAGAGCTTTGCTCTGGTTACATAATAAATCAGTCGGCTATTATAGTATGAAAGATGTATTGGGTCTTAATTAATACTGTGTTGATTCTTCCATTGACTTAAACCATAACGGATCATTTTTGCTACCTTTGCTCTTTCTTCTGGTATAAGAAAATTAGCTAAAATTATTTTTTTTCCATGTGAAGAAATAGTAAGCATATCTTCACTTTCATATATTTTTTCAATATTAACTTTAAGCCAAGTAGGCTCTAACTCTATTTTTTTAATAATTTTATTTTGTTTTTTAAAAAGAATATTAAGTTTTTCTTTATCTAATATTATATGCTCATAAAATTTATTTTTATAAAATAAAACTTTAAAAGCAATGTAAATTAAAAGTACTTCTAGACCCATAAAACCAAGCACTGGCCACGCGCCCAAAATATAAAAAGCAATTCCTATAAAAGATGCAGGAATTATAATAAGAAACATTAAAAGCAATAAACCTTTTGGTGTTAAGGATTGATTGGGATATATTTTAATATTTAAATAATATTTCATATTATAAAACTAGGGTTATAATATTTTTTTGCAAATAAATTGTTAATGGTTAGAGGTGCCTTTGGTTAAGAGTTTATCAAAACATAGTATATATGAAATTTTTTCACGTTTTTCTAAAATTACCCCAGAGCCTAAAGGTGAGCTGGAGTATACATCTGCTTATACTTTATTAGTTGCAGTAGTTTTAAGCGCGCAATCTACAGATATTGGAGTAAATAAAGCTACAAGAAAGCTTTTTGAATTAGCATCAACGCCGGAAAAAATGCTTTTACTTGGTGAAAATAAAATTATAGAAAATATTAAAACTATTGGCTTATATAAAAACAAAGCTAAAAATATTGTTAGTCTTTCACAAAAACTTATAGATAATTTTAATAGCAAAGTACCAAAAACACATAGGGAATTGCAATCATTAGCGGGTGTTGGGAGAAAAACGGCTAATGTTGTTTTAAGCATGGCTTTTGGTGTGCCAACTATTGCTGTGGATACCCATGTATTTAGAGTTTCTAATAGGACAGGAATAGCAATAGGTAAAAATGTAGATGAAGTAGAAGAAAAGTTAATTAAGCGTATTCCTAAAAAGTTTTTTTTCCATGCACATCACTGGCTAATTTTACATGGGCGACACACATGTAAAGCAAGAGGTCCTCTATGTAACGAATGCATTATTTCTGAGCTATGTCCTTCAAAACTAATAAATTAATCTGCAATTGGTCCATTAAAACCCTTTAAATTTATAGTATGAAGCATGAGTATAGTAATAAATGGTGCTGCAAATAAATTTATTAGCGGTATAAAAAATAATATAGCTCCTAGCGTTCCAAAAAACCAGCAGGGCCAGAACAAATTTTTTCTAACTTCTTTTGTTTGTGCAAAGGTCATCTTTCTTAACCCAATAGCTTCCATATACTCTTTAGAAATCAAATAACCTGTTATTAATATGTTTGCCGGCATCCAGAATAATGAATTACCCCAAAAGAGAGCGACTGGAAATATAATAACATTTATTAGTAGCGACCATCCTAAAAGTTTAATACCGGCAAAAAACATTGTTGCAACTTTTATATTTAATTCTCCACTTGTTTCTGGATAATATGTTTTTTCAATTTGATCCATAATCTTATCTTGAAAGATTGCAAAGATAATTGTTGAAATAGGAACAAATAAAATTGTTGATCCCCATAAAGCAGCAAGAGTAGCCCCATAAATTAAAAAATTTCCAAAAAAAGGAATGCCTGTATCAAGCCAATCTTTTACAAAATAGACTATAGTATAAGTTATAGACGCAAGTCCTATAAGTGTTACGATCGTCGTATATATAACCCACTTGAATACTTTAGGGTCAAATAAATTTTTTAATGATAATAAAAATATATCAATTATATAGTATTTACTTTCTATTTTATGCAAAGAAATTAGCCAGGATCTATAGGGGTAATATTATAATTATTTGTGTATTTTTGAAACAAGTGGCCCAAACTTAAAAGCAATGATTCGTTTCTTCTTCTAGTCACAATTTGTATCCCAATTGGTAAATTGTTATCTGTTTTTATAAATGGCACGGCCAAAGAGGGGCAGCCAGTTAAAGAAATAGTGGCGGCAGTCATCAGCCAACTTACATAGTTATCAAAATGTGTTTGTTCAACTTTTTTTGGCCAAGGCTCTTTAATGTTAAAAGGTGCGACCATTGATGAAGGAGAAATTAAAAGGTCAAACTTTTCAAAAAACAGATTAGTGTTATTAACCAGTTTTCCTCTAGATAATTGAGCTTTACCAATTTGTTCTTCTGTTAAATGAAACCCTTTTTCTATGTTAAGCCTTAAGTCTTCTTTAATAGTATTTTTATGCAAAGAATATAATTCTCTTTTATCTGTAGCAAGCATGTGGGCTCTTAAAACTTGGAACGTTTCCTCCGCATTTGAGAAATCTGGGCAGGTTCTTTCAACATGATGGCCCATAGATAGTAATACTTTTTCTGCCTGATTAATAGATTCACGAACTTCAGGAGCACATGCAAGGAAACCATAGTCATCGCTTATCCCAATATTTAATTTAGGAACATTTTCGTTTATAGCATTTTGATAAGGCTTTTTAGGTGCACTAATAGATAGGGGGTCTCTAGGATCTAATCCAGATAGTGTATCTAAAAACAATGCGATATCTTCAACATTTCTGGCCATAGGACCATCTACAGAAAGGTCATTTAAAGGCAAATTTTGTGGGCCATGTGCGATGGTCCCTGGAGTAGTTCTTATTCCAACAACTCCACAAAAACTGGCAGGGTTTCTTAATGATCCTCCAAGATCAGTTCCAGTTCCCAGCCAAGCAGCACCTGCAGCTAAAGCTGAAGCAGTTCCTCCAGAGGAGCCACCTGAAGTATACCCTAGGTTCCAAGGGTTAGGAGTTTCCCCAAACACTTCATTAAAAGTTTGAGAGCCAGCTCCAAATTCTGGAGTATTAGTTTTACCTATTATTACCCCACCCATTTGCTCTATTCTTTCAACAAGAAAGTCTGAAGTTTCTGGGATATGATCTTTATATATTTTAGATCCATATGTTGTTCTTACTCCCTTAACATTAGTTAAATCTTTAATTACAACCGGTAAACCATGGAGATAACCAGGATGGTTTTGATTAGTAGTATTAAGGTTTTTAATTTGTTTTCTAGCTCTGTCTTCGCATACAGTAATGACAGCATTAATACTGCTATGAGTTTCATTGATTCTTTTAAGGTTGCTGTTGAGGGCATCTTCAGAAGATATTTCTTTGTTTTTTAATAAAGACACAACCTCAGTTGCACTTTTTTTCCATAAATTATTGCTTGATGAAGTCATTTTAAAATTCCTTTTTTTTTACAAATATGGCATCTCCTATATAAATATAAATATACTTTAGTAATTATTAAATTAAAAAGGAATTATAATGTCTTTAGAAAAAAATATTGATGTTTTAGGTATAGGCAATGCAATAATAGATGTAATTGCAAATGCTGACGATGCTTTCTTAGAAAGTCATAACCTTAATAAAGGTTCTATGACATTAGTCGATGAGACAATATCAAAAACTATATATGCTGAGATGGAAAATAAAGTACAAATGTCAGGAGGCTCAGCAGCTAATACTATATTTGGTTTATCTGAACTGGGTTGTAAAAGTGCATTTATAGGAAAACGATCAGATGATGAGCTTGGAAATATTTTTCATTCAGATTTAGTAAATTCCAATATTATCTTTACTACTAGCCCTTTAGATACTGGGGAACCTTCAGCAAGATGTTTAATTTTGGTAACTTCTGATGCTGAGAGAACTATGGCAACATTTTTAGGCTCTTCAAGTAAATTAACACTTAAAGATATTAATGAAGAGCAAATAGCATCATCCAAAATTGTTTATTTAGAAGGTTACTTATTTGACCCTCCAGAGGCGCAAGAAGCATTTCAAAAAGCAGCAGAATATGCTAGGGCGCACAATGCAAAAGTTGCATTTACATTATCTGATGCTTTTTGTGTAGAAAGACATCGTAAAAAAATGAAATATTTTGTAGAAAATCATGTAGATATTTTATTTAGTAATGAGGGTGAAATAAAGTCCTTATATGAGACAGATGTATTAGGAGATGCATATACTTTTCTTAAAGATGTTGTGGAAATAGGGGTAGTAACGCAAGGATATAAAGGAGCTGCAATTATAGAAAAAACAACTATTCATAAAATTGAGGCATTTTCTACAAACGTATTAGATACAACAGGAGCAGGGGATTTTTTTGCGGCGGGTTTTTTAGCCGGGCTATCTAAAAACCTAGATTTAATAAAGGCAGGAGTTTTGGGAGCTGCATGTTCGGCAGAAATTATTTCGCATTATGGAGGCAGGCCAGAAAAAAACTTAAAAGAATATATAAAGAATAAAGCAGGGCTTACAGTTTAAGCCCTGCTTTAATTATAAAATATATAGGTTATTTAAGATAACCAAGTTCTTTCCATGCTTTATAGTTTTCTCTGAACTTTGTAAGAGAAGCCCAAACTTTAGCAAAATCTTCATCAGATTCTACTAGTTCTGCAGCCACTTCATTCCATCCATTTTCAAATATAGCTAGCATTTCTGGCGACCAAGTATGCAGCGTCACCCCTTTTTCTTGAAGAGTTTTGAGCGCAGGCCCTTGAATGCCTTCTCCTTCGGCTATAGCGTGACGAAAATTATCTCCACAAGCAGCTTCTATTTGAGCTTTCTGTGTTTCCGACAATGAATTCCATTTTTCAAGATTAATCATTAATTCCATAAAAGTTGATTGTTGATGCCATCCAGGAAAATAATAATGTTTTGCAATTTGATAGAATCCTAATTCTAAATCAATAGCAGGCATAGAAAATTCGGTTGAATCTATTGTACCAAGTTCTAGTGCAGGATAAATATCCCCTCCAGCCAGAAGTTGTGTGGACACTCCTACTTTCTCCATTACCTTTGCTCCCAAACCAAAGAATCTCATTTTTAAGCCCTTTAGATCTTCTGGTCCATTAATTTCTTCTCTGAACCAGCCAGAAGCTTCTGGAGGAATAATTCCGCAAAGTATGCCTTTTATATTATGTCTTGCATACAGCTCTTCATAAAACTCTTTTCCTCCCCCAAAATACATCCACGACATATATTCACTAGCAGGGGGGCCGAATGGTACGGAAGAAAAAAGTTGTAATGCAGGAACTTTACCTGCCCAGTAACCAGGTGTTCCCCAGCCGGCATCTATTCCGCCGGTAGATACAGCATCAAAAATTTCTAAAGGAGGAACAAGTGCACTTGGCTCAAAAAATTTAATATTAATATTTCCACCGGATATTAAGTTGACTTGGTCTTGTAAACGAACACCTAAAGTTCCAATTTGTACTAAGGAGCCAGGAAAAGTACTTCCCATTTTCCATTTAACTTTTTTTACTGACGTTTCTCCTTGTGCTTGTTGTTCAGACTGATCACAACCTATTATTAAGCCAGTAGCAAGTATTAATAGCATTACTAAAAAATTTCTCATAAATTTGCCTCCTTTAAGCAAGATTAAAAAACCATATTTAATGTTTA
>ENA-OREN01002363-OREN01002363.1-marine-metagenome-genome-assembly--contig:-NODE-2363-length-19391-cov-5.096873_pt1 | contig 19391 bp, 1 predicted proteins | sample MGYA00248624_ERZ508555 | MGnify/ENA primary metagenome ERZ508555 (study PRJEB26222, sample SAMN06267773) | marine metagenome | isolation source: Saanich Inlet, British Columbia, Canada | place...
GGAGTAGAGGTAGGAGTAGAGGTAGGAGTAGAGGTAGGAGTAGAGGTAGGAGTAGAGGTAGGAGTAGAGGTAGGAGTGGAAGATGACTCTCGTTCGAAGCAACCGTAGGTAGAATCTCCAGGTGTTGGAGAGCGGCCACAATACTGTGTATCCGTACAAAGGTAGTCATCTCTGCATCCTGCAAAACACCGCGTATTCCCTGTAGGAGAGTCTGATAACTGCTGTAGTTCACACCTAAAGTTGCCATAGCATTCAAAATGCTGACGACCAAAGGTTTCATTAAACCGACTGATGCACTGCCCTGCATTAATACAGGAGTAGATGGTATTGGTGATGTTACAAATGGGTGCTTCGCTACTGCTACTCCCTCCCCCCCCACTATCTCCTCCAGTTGTCCCGCCGGTCGTCCCTCCTGTGTTTCCACCTGTACCCCCAGTCGTCCCGCCGGTCGTGCCTCCACTTGTACCACCATTGGTACCACCATTGGTACCCCCGTTCGTCCCTCCACTTGCTCCTCCACCACCGTTTCCACCACTTCCAGATGCTCCACACTTGCTAGGACTTAGGCCCGTGCTATCGACAGTTGCATTACACGTAAGGTTTGCGACAATTGCTGTTGTAGGTGCAGGGTCAACACATCGTTTTTGTTCAGATCCAGGGCCACAATCAGGTATTGCCTCGCATGGCGATTGGCCAGGTTCAAGATCGTCAGGGTCTTCAACACAGTAAGGATTGATAGTCATGTCTTCACAATTTTCAGCAAAAGGATCACATTCTATAAAACATTCCTCAGGGCAGAGGTAGTCATTATTTTCATCCTTTTCACCCCCTTGTATTCCAGCACATTGTTCACATGGTGCACATTGATTTGTGTATGCAATAGGCTCCTTGCACTCTGGGTAGTCTATAGAGGTTGCACTTGGAGTGCGAGGATCCATGCAGTACTGAACAGTACTGCAGTCTCCTCCAGGGCCTACATATTTCCCTTTAAGAATTGGAGGGTCGACATTTTCGTTTAGCTCGCAGTCATCTAAATGGAAAGGAGATTCGTAAACATTGGCACAGACACACGAACATGTATTGTCTGAACATTTGGCATAGATACTACTACCTTCACCTGTTGTACATTCAAGATCAGATGAACATGTGGCACTCGGATCTACCGTGCAATCCTTTTCGCATACGTCATCCGTTGTATTGTATGTATACCCCGATTCGCATTCGCATGTTCGCGGCTCGTCACTTTCTCCGTTGTTGCAGTGAGGCCCTCCATCACACTCTTCTCCGATATTTAAGAAGTCATTACCACATATTTTGACGCAAGAAACTTCGTTATTACTAGAGACTCTTCGTTCGTATCCTTGAGCACACTGACAGGCAAAATCTCCAGCATCTGGCTGCCCGCAGGATTCGATAGGTGAATCACAAACCTCTCCACTTTCAACAGTTCCATTCCCACAATTATTGATTTCACATCCATTAGTACAGCTATCTATGTTGTTTCCATTGCCATCATCACATTCTTCATCACCTTCTTCAATACCATTCCCACATTCTTCAGGTACAGGAACACATTCTCCTGCAGTAAGGTCACCAGTATTTTCCATGTCTGGTTCCCACATATATCCATCTTCGCATTGGCAGATATCATTATTGCAGTGTAGCTCCCCCTCACACTCTTCCATTTCATCGTGTTCACCATTACCACATCTGGATTCACAAAATCCTGATTTGCATTCCAGATTGGCAGCCACTTCATCACAGGTGATATTGATAGTGGATTCAAACCCAGTATCGCAACACGGAATATCACCACAGGCTGCACCTTCTGTTACTTCTGACTCTCCATTGTCGGCACAACTTCTTACTCCAGGCTCGCAGGCTTCTATGAGACATTCACACCGAAGTTCACCACTACCATTATCCTGACACTCAGCCATTTCACAGTTGCCAGCGGTACACATTATCCCTGCTACTGCCGCGCAATTTTGACCGGTTTGTGAGTAGCCTTCAGGGCATGTTCCTCCTTGGTCGGTAAGTACATCACTGCAGTCGATGTATGGCAGAACCGCTCCTCTAAAAAAGCTTCCATTCATAGAGGTCACAATCAACGACACAGTCGAACCGACTATTACTAGTAGGAATAGTCCTTTAAGCCGACTACGAGAGAGAGGAGAGATCATAACTATTTGCGCTTACGTCGCATCCAACCAAGTCCAGCAGCCATTCCACTTGCAACAACGGCGACAGCTGCAGGGCCAGTGTCTCCTACTGGTCCTTGGCTCTGAATGAGTGGTTGCAACTGCGCTAGTGGCAACTGATACGGCAGAGGTTGTCTGTTCGGTAGGGTTGGGAACGCTGTTTGGATAGGGGTGCTAGGTACAGGAGGTACTACCTGCGGGGTTTTAGGTGTATTGATAATGACATCAGGCTTTGTAGGCTCTTCTTCTATAGCAACACCCAGTACCTCTGTTGTGTCCTTACATGCAGAGTCACAGTCATCGTTATGAATGCGGTTGCCGTCGTCACATTCCTCTTGTGTATCTATGATTCCATCTCCGCAGCGAGCAAGGTGACACTGTGGCCTACAGAGTGCGTTTGGTTCGTTGCTATTATTTGGGCCATCATCACACTCCTCTCCAGCGTCTACCACGCTGTCTCCGCACGTAAACGATACGTACAGGCACTCAGCACAGCCAAATGGAAGGAGTGGGTCGTGCAGAGAGCTTTCACAGTGTTCCCCCATAAGCGACTGCACAATACCATCACCACACAGTCCAACTTCAAGGAGGCATGTGCTACTACAACCATCAACGTCACGCCTGTTGCCATCATCACACTCTTCAGAGGCTGCCAAAATTCCATCGCCACACACAGTTGCTGCTGCAAAGAGTGTTTCCTCTTCCTCCTGACAGATGGCACTACAACCATCGCCACTTTCGGTATTTCCATCGTCACACGTTTCGTCAGTGTCTATCACACTGTCTCCACAAGACGGTAGTGTGCAAGAGTTGCGACACGCATTTGCTTTGCTGTCAGAGTTCGCAGGTCCGTTATCACACTCTTCTCCATCGTCGAAGACAAAGTCTCCACAGCGAGGGTACTGGCAGTTTGTTCGACACGTATCGGGGTTCACGTCAGAGTTTCCACTGCCAAGGTCACACGCTTCTCTGTCTTCGGTAATACCATTTCCACATACTGCATCTGCCGGTACTAGTAGACGTGGTTCTTGTGCACACCTATCACTACAGCCGTCGCCGTTTCGAGTGTTGCCGTCATCACATTCTTCACCACCTTCGACGAGTCCGTTTCCACAGGTTGTATTTCGTCCGACAGGAATAGGCTGGAAGGCAGGGGTTGTTCCTGGTGTGCTGCCACGAGCAGACTCGATCTCACATCCACTACTACACCCATCTCTGTTTCTGTTATTCCCATCATCACAAGCCTCTCGTCCTTGCACTCGTCCATCACCACAAACAATCCGCTCAGGGCCCTGCCCCCTAGTTGGCCCTCCAGTACTTCCTCCTCCAGACCCTCCGGTAGAACCAGCTGCACTACTATTCGGCGGTGGAGGTGGCGGTGGCGGCGGAGCCTCAGAGAACGACTCGGACGCTGCAACTTCGGACGATTCAACCGCAGCAGAAGAGGATGACGATGCCGGTGGCTCGTATTCACAAAAGTAAGGATTTTCAAATTCTGTAGGATTACAGGTATGTTGTGGAATAGTCGCTAGATAGTGCACACCACTTGCATTGGTATCTGTCACCTCGTCGTATCCTCCAACTAGCCATAGTGTGTGGTCCAGGGCCTCTATGTCCGTTCCTCCAAAAACAAAAGAGTCTGGTGATATTTCTGGTGCCCACGTCAGACCTCCATCCTCTGAGAAGCGTACAGGGGCAGTATCGTCGAGACTGTGACCAACAATCACAATGCGATTACCAAGAACAGTAGCAGTCCTATTAGAGAAGTTAAGACCAGCAAGGACGTTATCCCCTTGCTCAGCCCACGTCACTCCATCAGAAGATTTCCATACTTTCTCAGAGTCACTTCCGCCCTGAAGCTTTCCGCCAATCAGCAAGATTTCATTGTTATACACAACAGCTTCTGCCTGCGATAGTGCGACTGGAATAGTGCCTGCCTCTGTCCAACCAGATACCCCTGTTGATGAGACAAGTATTTTATCTCCATAATCACTGGAGCCCTGTGCACCGCCAAATACCCACATTTTATTGTTAAACACCACAGAAGCATGTCGGTCGACTGCATGTGGTAATGCGTTTGGATACTTGCTCCAGACAATACCGTCTTCAGAGTTCCATACATCACGCGTGCGACGAGGGGCTCGGCTGTAATCCGTCCCACCAATCATCCACTGTAAATCGTTAAAGACAAGGTGTGTAAATTCTGCAATAGACGGTGTGCCAATAAAGACGCCACTTTCTTCTGTCCAGTTCTCTCCATCACCAGAGGCAACATTAGTATTACTAAAGACAGGTCCGACTTCCTGGAACACGTTCCAGAAAGCACGAGTGCTACCCGTCTCGGTTACAACAAGACTGTGTCCAACAGCGGTAGAGAACTCTGAAGGGTTCCCTGTTTTTACCCATTCATCTGCGTATGTATAGAGCGAACACATTCCATCGAAGCACATCTCGGCATCTCGACAGTCACGATCGGCATTGCATGTTGCACAGGTAAAGGCTGGGTCTATCGCATCACAGGAAGCAGGAGGTGGAGTGCTTGCACTGTCCCAGCACACAGTTTCGTTATGGAAATTTTGCCCTTCAACATCGCGACAGCAATACTGCTTCGCCCCTTCGTTGCAACAAATACTAGGGTCATTACCGCAGAGAACCGCATCACCCCATTCGCACTGACATTGATCGTTGCACATATCTCGTGGTTCACAGGAAGCACTCCGTAGTGACCCATCACACTCTTCACCACTATCTATTTCTCCATTTCCACAGATAGGAGGAGTACCTTGTGTACTACTTGCAGCAACACTTGCAGCTTCACTACTCGCAGCTTCACTTACAGCTTCACTACTCGCAGCTTCACTTACAGCAACACTACTCGCAGCTTCACTTACAGCAACACTACTCGCAGCTTCACTTACAGCAACACTACTCGCAGCCTCACTTACAGCAACACTACTCGCAGCCTCACTTACAGCTTCACTACTCGCAGCCTCACTTACAGCAACACTACTCGCAGCCTCACTACTAATAGCACTGCTAACAGCGACACTACTTGCAGGCTCACTACTGGTTACAACTTTTACGAAAGATTGCTCTTTGCAGTCATTTTTACAATCGTCTGCATCAATATCATTCCCATCGTCACATTCTTCAGTGCCAGATTGCACAATGCCGTCACCACATTCAGCATCCTTACATGCTGCAGTACATGCATCGGTATCAATCGTATTACTGTCATCACAATCTTCACCGCTTTCTATAGATCCATTTCCGCAGACCGCGCTATCGGCTACACAGGCACCAGACACATTGTCACCTTCACACGTAAGCCCTGTTCCACACACTGTGCCGCTCATCCCTTTTTCACCACCAGAAGTACAGCATTCACTTGTTGGCCCACAGGTTTGACCAACTCCGACAGTGGTATCTATGCACTGAGCCGTTACTCCTCCGCAGTTATCACCTCCTCCTCCACATGATTGGTCGCAAGTAGCCTCATTAACATAACAGTTGGAATCGCTCATATTGCAATCTACAGGGGTGCATTGCCCATTGTTACATTGATGTTGTTCATCTGAACTGGGACGACAAGCTAATTCTGCTGATTCGCACGCTCCTTTTGAGTCATGCCCAGAGGATCCATCTCCACAAGATTCGCTGGTGGTTGCCAATTGAGTACAGCCACTAGAGTCACAACACCATTTCGGTTGCTCACACCCCAAGCCACAACTATCAGACCCAAAACAATCCGCATCGATAATGTCGCAAGCCATTGGGGCGCATGCTCCTGAGCTACATTGATAGGTACCTCCACCACCTGGGCCACCACAAGTGCTGTCGCACGTTGATTCACTAAAGCAACTTATGTCGTCAGGAGTACACGTCGCGCCGACACATGTCCCTAACGAACATTTATACGATTCGTTATTGCTACCTCCTGCTAATCCATTCTCACATTCTGACTTCTTGTTATAGCATGTATACAGTCCATCGGATTCACAATTAGCACTAAAGATACACCCAGCATCAGTGCCTCCATCGTACCAACCTTTGACGCCACAGTTACAAGAGCCTGCACCGCCACAGGTACCACTATTACTGCAGTCAGTATTATCCGTACACGCAGTTCCCCATGGGAGATAGCATACGTCAACTGAACCCCATTCATAAGGACAGGGGTCAAGGCCATATAACATACAGCCCCCCATTCCATGTGTTGCAGAGTGGCATTCATCTTGATCCTCGTAACAATCCTCATTTTGTGGGTCACAGTTACAGGTTGCACATGATGCCATTGCATTATTGGCACAGAAATTACCAGTTGCACTCTGTCCAAGTCCAAGCAGTGACCTTTCCTCTACACCTAGCTGCAAAACAGCAATACTGAGTGCAATGAGTCCGAGTGCAACTATAGGCCGATGTAAACGTACAAAATTTTCCACTTTAGCAAATGCTAACAAAGTATTAAGCAGAAGCGAAAAACATGCCGTTGTGCCTTTTGAAAAATTGTAATCTAATGTCACTCCTATGAAAAATTGATGTAGCCAAGCAAATTTTTCCCTCCTATAATCAACTAAATGTACAAACGGGCTAATAAAACGCTAAGTATTGCACTGGCATTATCACTACTCAGTAGTAACAACGCAGTTGTTGCTCAGCAAATGTTTGCATCTGAGCAGTCCCCGTTCAGTGCATTGCTTGCACCATCGGATTATCCGATCGAGTACTTTTTCCCACCAGAAACACAAGAAGGGGTAACACTAGAACCAAATACTCATAACTATGTCCTGTGTACTCAAGATGGTACGCCATCTATTTTGCAGGAGGGAGTTGCTGATGATCCAACAAAATCGTACTGGGTACGAGAAGAGCCGCCAGAATTTGCTAGGTCAACAGTCCAAGTCTCAGGAGATGCACCAGAGACTCTTTTTGAAAGATTGTCGAATGGAATGTTCCGCTTCTTATATAGAAATGAAGATAGCACGTGTGGAAATGGCATTCGCGAAGGAGATGAACAGTGTGATGATGGAAATGATGATAATCAAGACAGCTGCAAGAACAACTGTACAACCCGGTCTGGTCAAACGACTGAGGTGCAAACCTTCTTTTATTCAAAGGGTACAATCGACTTGTATCCAAATTTACAAGAGCAAAGCACACTAACAAGTGTCCGTGCTGGAATATTATATTACATCAAAACAGAGCAGGACCTCTTCTTTAAGTGTGATGAAGACGTTTCTTGTGGAGATGATGTCTGTACAGATGCAGAAAACACGCAAATCTGCCCACCAGACCAGCCGTGTCGCAAGCTCTGTGAGCAAGATTGCGGAGTGCCAGACAATCCTACCTACTGTCTACCTTGTGCAGATACTTGTGTAGAATGGACCGTAGGAAGCCCTCCTCTAGATTGCGGACAGAATGTAGCGCAATGCGCCAAGGTAGATAATGTGTGTACAAGAACAGACGTCGAAGAAATAGAATGTGGAAATGAAGAGGTAGAAGAAGGTGAAACGTGCGACGATGGGAATCGATTGAGTAATGACGGTTGCTCCTCTGCCTGCGTTATAGAAGAATGTGGCGATGGAATAAAACAGGCCAATGAAACGTGTGACGATGGAAACGAAGTCGATGATGATAATTGTAAAAATGATTGCACTCGCGTTGTAGTGCCTGAGTGTGGTGACGAAACTGTCGACGACAATGAAGAATGCGACGACGGAAATGAAGTAGATGACGACGAATGCACAAACGCATGCTTATTCCCTGCGTGTGGAGACGGTATACTGCACGATGCAAATGATGCCGAGCAGTGTGATGACGGTAATACAAATAATAATGATGGCTGTACAAGTGAATGTGTCCGCGAAGTGTGCGGTGACGGAGTTCAGCAAACAAGTGAGCAGTGTGATGATGGAAATAACGACGACGGTGACGGATGTACCGCGTCTTGTATTGCAGAAGTCTGTGGAGACGGTATAGTCCAAGGAATCGAACAGTGTGATGATGAAAATGCAGTAAACAACGATGGCTGCCAAAACAACTGTCGCTTCCCACCCCCTGCTCCGAAATGTGGCGATGGAAATGTAAATACAAACAAAGGAGAAGAGTGTGACGACGGAAACAATGTGAACTTCGACGGCTGTTCTCTTAATTGTCAAAACGAAGTGTGTGGTGACGGCATAGTGCAGGCAAACATTGGTGAGCAGTGTGACGACGGAAACTCAGAGAACTTTGATGAATGCATGAATAACTGTACGCAGCCTGCACCAAAAGAATGTTCGGACTGTGGCTCTTGCGGAAGAGGTATTGGTATTTGTACAGAGAGCAAGTGTGCAAACCTAGGCCCGTGTCAGTTTGATGACAATTTCTTTGGAGGATCGTGTAAGCCACATCCAGACTTCTGTGAAAACCCAGGTGGAGTCTGTGCAGACTGTGGCACATGTGGAGACGGCTTCTGGAATCTCCGTTGCGACGAAGTCGAATGTAATAACTTAGGGCCATGCTCCTTCCTTAATGGTCAGTGCGATCCAGAGCCACAACAATGTACTGTCGAAGTATGTGGAGACGGAGTGCAGCAAGACGGTGAAGAGTGTGATGATGCAAATCGAAACAACAACGATGGTTGTAGTGGTCTATGTATCAGGGAAGTGTGTGGCGATGGAACAAAACAAAGTAATGAAGCGTGTGACGATGGAAATACAGAAAATAATGATGGTTGTTCATCTAGTTGTAACATCGAAGTTTGTGGCGATGGAACAAAGCAAAGCAATGAACAGTGTGATGACGGAAACACAGATAATAATGATGGCTGCTCCCAGACCTGTCGATACGAAGCCTGTGGTGATGGCGTAACACAAAGTGACGAACAGTGTGACGACGGTAATAGTGACAACAATGATGGCTGCTCCGAGGAGTGTCGCTTTGAAAGGTGTGGTGATGCCATCACGCAAACCGGTGAACAGTGTGACGATGGCAATGTTGTAAACAACGATGGTTGTTCAGCATCTTGTCAGGCGGAACGATGTGGAGATGGTGTGACGCAAAATGACGAAGAGTGTGACGACGGCAACGACGAAGACAATGACTTCTGTACAAATACGTGTAGCCGACCACCACCACCTGTTGCATGTGGAAACAACACTCTTGAAATAGGAGAACAATGTGACGATGGAAATGTGACGAATAATGATGGCTGTAATAGTGTGTGCGAAAACGAAGTGTGTGGAGACGGAGTGTTGCACATTCCACTAGGAGAACAGTGTGACGATGGGAATACTGCTAGTGAAGATGGCTGTAGTGCACTGTGCAGGGAAGAGTCCTGTGGCGATGGTGTTGTGCAGTTAAGTAGTGGAGAGCAGTGTGATGATGCCAATCGAAATAGTAATGATGGCTGTTCATCCAGTTGTCGCTTCGAAGTGTGTGGCGATGGAACAAAACAAAGTAATGAAGCGTGTGACGATGGAAATACAGAAAATAATGATGGTTGTTCATCTAGTTGTAACATCGAAGTTTGTGGCGATGGAACAAAGCAAAGCAATGAACAGTGTGATGACGGAAACACAGATAATAATGATGGCTGCTCCCAGACCTGTCGATACGAAGCCTGTGGTGATGGCGTAACACAAAGTGACGAACAGTGTGACGACGGTAATAGTGACAACAATGATGGCTGCTCCGAGGAGTGTCGCTTTGAAAGGTGTGGTGATGCCATCACGCAAACCGGTGAACAGTGTGACGATGGCAATGTTGTAAACAACGATGGTTGTTCAGCATCTTGTCAGGCGGAACGATGTGGAGATGGTGTGACGCAAAATGACGAAGAGTGTGACGACGGCAACGACGAAGACAATGACTTCTGTACAAATACGTGTAGCCGACCACCACCACCTGTTGCATGTGGAAACAACACTCTTGAAATAGGAGAACAATGTGACGATGGAAATGTGACGAATAATGATGGCTGTAATAGTGTGTGCGAAAACGAAGTGTGTGGAGACGGAGTGTTGCACATTCCACTAGGAGAACAGTGTGACGATGGGAATACTGCTAGTGAAGATGGCTGTAGTGCACTGTGCCAAGAGGAGTCCTGTGGTGATGGTGTTATGCAGTCAAGTAGTGGAGAGCAGTGTGATGATGGTAATGCCAGCAGCGAAGATGGCTGCTCGTCTAATTGCATTGTCGAAGAATGTGGCGATGGTGTGTTGCAGGAGGATCTTGGGGAAACATGTGATGATGGCAATAGAGATAATGGCGACCAATGTTCATTCTTATGCAAAATAGAACAATGTGGGGATGGAATATTGCAGGTTGAACTTGGCGAAGCATGTGACGACGGCAACACACAAAACAACGACCTATGCTCTGCAGTGTGTCAGTACGAAGTGTGTGGAGACAGCGTTGTTCAATCATCTTTGGGTGAACAGTGTGATGATGGCAATGTAGTAGATGGTGATCATTGCTCAAAATCGTGTCGCTTTGAAGAATGTGGAGATGGAATTACGCAGCAAGGACTTGGAGAAGAATGTGATGACGGAAATGTTATCGATAATGATAACTGTTCACACGCATGTCAGAATGAAGTCTGTGGAGATGGCATCCGTCAAGCAAATGAAGAATGCGAAGATGGAAATGTTCAAAATAATGATGGCTGCTCAAGCACGTGTGCATTAGAGATATGTCGCGATGGCATCACACAGAACAATGAAGAGTGTGACGATGGAAATACTGTGAATGAAGACAATTGTACAAACGAATGTACAACCCCTCCTCCCCCAACTGATTGTGGCAACGATATCGTGGAGAGTGGAGAGCAATGTGATGACGGAAACAATATTAATGAAGATGGTTGCTCCTCTCAGTGTGTAATAGAAGAGTGCGGAGATGGCATCACGCAGCTTGGACGTAATGAAGAGTGTGATGATGGAAACAGTATCAACAATGATGCCTGTACGAATGACTGTAATATTGCAGATTGCGGAGATCTTATTATTCAGTCAGTGCTAGGAGAAGAATGTGACGATGGGAACACGAATAACGAGGATGGTTGTAACGCATTCTGCGCCCCGGAAAGCTGCGGAGATGGTGTATTACAGCCTGGTCTAGGGGAAGAATGTGATGACGGTAATAATAATGACAATGACTATTGTTCTAGCACCTGTCAGTATGAACAGTGTGGAGACAGTATTGTTCAGTCTATTTTGGTAGAACAGTGTGACGATGGTAATACAGCAGACAACGATTTGTGTTCAGGGGTATGCAGATTTGAAACCTGTGGCGATGGTATACGCCAAAGTAGCGAAGGGTGTGACGATGGGAATACTGCGAGTGAAGATGGTTGCTCTAGCGCCTGTGAAAAAGAAAGGTGTGGTGACGGAGTAATCCAAGCTGCTCTAGGAGAGCTGTGTGATGACAGTAATGTCGATAACGAAGACGGTTGTTCGAGCACTTGTCAGCGAGAAGTGTGTGGCGACGGCATCAAGCAAGAGGGGCTTGATGAAGCCTGTGATGACGGCAACCTTGATAACAGAGATGGTTGTACCAATGAATGTGAACTAGCGAGCTGTGGCGATAATCACATTCGTGCCATTGTCGAAGAATGTGATACTGGAAATCAAAATGCAAACGTCGCAGATGCTTGTAGGGAGGACTGTAAAAATCCAACCTGTGGTGATGGAATAGAAGATACCGGTGAACAGTGTGATGATGGCAATACCGATAGTGAAGATGGATGTAATTCTGTCTGTGTCGTTGAAGAGTGTGGTGATGGGATCAAACAAGAGGGGCTTGGTGAAGCATGTGACGACGGAAACAGTGTTGATACTGATGACTGTACCAATACATGTACGCAACCAGGATGTGGCGATAACGTTCTTCAAACAAACCTAGACGAGCAATGTGATAATGGAGACGATAATGACAATATTGCAGATGCATGTCGCCTCAACTGTCAGCTCCCTACTTGTAGAGATGGAATACAAGATGGAAACGAAGAATGTGATGATGGTAATAGTAACAATAGAGATGAGTGTACAGTGGCTTGTACCGTTGCACGTTGCGGAGATGAAATAGTAAGAGCAGACCTCGCAGAGGGTGAGCCTGGATACGAATCATGCGATGACGGAAACGTTGAAAATGAAGACGGCTGCACAAACACCTGCGCTGTTGCTGTGTGTGGAGATGGCATTACTCGCGATGGAGTAGAAGAGTGTGACGATGGAACTGATAACTCTGATGACAATCCAAATGCATGTAGAGCAGATTGTAAGCTTCCAACCTGTGGAGACAGTGTGACGGACCTCGGAGAAACGTGTGATGATGGAAACGATGTTGATGGAGACAACTGTCGTAACGATTGTACTGCTCCAGAATGTGGAGATGGCAGACGGGATTCAGGAGAAGCATGTGATGATGGAACTGATAACTCGGATACCAATCCAAATGCCTGCCGAACAACGTGTGAACTTCCTGTTTGTGGTGACGATACAACAGACGTTGGCGAAGAGTGTGATGATGGAACCGATAACTCTGATGACAATCCAAATGCATGTAGAGCAGATTGTAAGCTTCCAACATGTGGAGACAGTGTGACGGACCTCGGAGAAACGTGTGATGATGGAAACGATGTTGATGGAGACGCCTGCCGTAACGACTGTACTGCTCCGGGCTGTGGAGATGGCAGACGGGATTCAGGGGAAGAGTGTGATAATGGAACTGATAACTCAAATACCGAACCAAACGCCTGTCGAACTACGTGTGAACTCCCAACGTGTGGTGACGATACAACGGACCTCGGCGAAGAGTGTGATGATGGAACTGATAACTCAAACACCAATCCAAATGCATGTAGAGCAGATTGTAAGCTTCCAACATGTGGAGACAGTGTGACGGACCTCGGAGAAACGTGTGATGATGGAAACGATGTTGATGGAGACGCCTGCCGTAACGACTGTACTGCTCCGGGCTGTGGAGATGGCAGACGGGATTCAGGGGAAGAGTGTGATGAAGGTACCGAGAACTCTAATGTTGGCTCCTGTACAGAAATATGTAAGATCCCGGTATGTGGTGATGGTTATATACAACCAAGCAACAATGAAACCTGTGAGGATGGAAACGATATCGATACAGATGCGTGTACAAATGTGTGTCTTGTTGCAGAATGTGGAGACGACTCTCTACACGAGGGCGTTGAAGAGTGTGATGATGGAGACGATAATGCCGATACTGCAAATGCTTGTAGAACTGATTGTAAAAACCCAACCTGTAGAGATGGAATACAAGATAACGGCGAGCAGTGTGATGATGGGAACGATGACACTAACGACAGTTGTACGAATACTTGTACAGATGCCACCTGTGGAGATGGTATCCCACATACAACAGCAGAAGTAGGTGTCGTCCTTACAGAGGAATGTGATGATGGCAACTCAAATGAAACAGATGGTTGCACATTCGAATGCAAGGATGCTTTCTGCGGAGATGGAAATCGCAGAACAGATCTTCCTGTGGGCCATTCAGACTACGAAGAATGTGATGATGGAGCTGCCAATTCCGACCTAGGAGCTTGTAGCACTTCTTGTACGATTGCCATGTGTGGTGATGATAACTTGAGAGTAGACATTACAGATGTAGATGATCCACTCTACGAAGCATGTGATGACGGAGATCAAAACTCCGACACTACACCAAATGCCTGTAGAATCGCCTGTGAAGACCCAACATGCGGAGATGGTGTGACAGACCCAATCAATAATGAAACCTGTGATGACAGCAACGTTGTAACAACAGATGCTTGTATAGAATGCAGAGACGCTACGTGTGGAGATGGCTTTGTAGAAGCAGGCGTTGAAGAGTGTGATCTTGGAGATGGTAACAATTCAAATAGTATGCCAAACGTTTGCCGAACTACATGCGAGCTCCCAAGTTGTGGAGACGATACTATTGATGATGGTGAAGCATGTGATGATGGAGCCGATAACTCTGATACAAATGCAAACGCCTGTCGAACATCATGCCAAGAAGCATCCTGCGGAGACAACGTACAAGATGACGATGAAGATTGTGATGATGCAAATCTTGATGATACCGATAGCTGCACCCAGCTTTGTGAAGATGCGGTCTGCGGAGACGGTCATAAAAGAACAGATTTGCCTGTGACAGACCCAGACTACGAAGCGTGTGATGATGGGAACAATGATGACACTGATGGCTGTACGCAGCTTTGCGAGTTGCCACGGTGTGGTGATGGCGATGTTCAGTTTGGAGAAGAGTGTGATGATGGTGATGCATTAAATTCTGATAACGGTGCTTGTTCAAGCTCTTGTACAATTACCATCTGTGGAGATGGTAACCCAAGGACAGGTTTGCCTGTGACAGATCCAGACTACGAAGAATGTGATGATGGGAATACAAGTAATGTCGACACATGTACGAACACTTGTGAAGATGCTGAATGCGGCGACACATTTGTACAGGCAGGTGAAGAAGTCTGTGACGATGGAAACCCTATAGAGACAGACGATTGTACTACTGTTTGTGAGGCACCACGGTGTGGCGATGGACATATTCAGCTAGACCATGACGAAGTGTGCGACGAAGGATCAGCAAATGCAGATACCGGTACGTGTACCACTTCATGCCTGGAAGCTGTATGTGGAGACGGTCACACACAACTAAGTAATAACGAAGAGTGTGATGACGGAAACCTCGACAACGGTGATACGTGTAACGAGCTCTGTCAGGCAAACTTCTGTGAGCCTGGACACTCTCCATTTTCCGAAATTACATCAGCAAGAAGAGAGTTCCCTGCACCAACTTGGTATACAGGAGATCCAGTACCGCTTGGAAATGTACAATGTCCAGATGGGCATTTTGTGACCACAATTGCATACAAAGAATATGCAGGTGGAGGAGGCCTTGCAGTAGGGATCACTTTAGGATGTAGCCCCCTTCTCCCAAATGGAGGCTTTGGGCCAGAGCTACCATTATTGCCAAATGTGCATATGGAAAGCATAGAAAGTTCTATAGAACTCGATTGCAATACGTCAAACACAAATGTGTGTGCCGGTATTCAGGAGTACAATTTCTCAACCAATGCACGTCTTATAGATGGCTTCAGAGCACGGGCTGTTCAGCTTGAAAATGGACTGACTTCTGGCTTACAAGAGGTCTTTACCAGTGATATTGCGACTGCAGTAGCTAGTCCTTTTATTAGAATGTGTGGCACAAATACTGCACTGACGGGAATTGAATATTCGACATATTATGCAACTGTCGACTTCATAACGAGCGTATCTGCAATCACTTGCGGAAGTATAGTTTCCGAATGCAGGGTTGATCCAATCTGTGGAAATAGCTTCCCAGAAGGAGACGAAGAATGTGATGATGGAAACTTTGATGATCTCTTCTGTGACCAAGACTGTCACGAAGTAGTGCAATGTAACGAGTGTCAGAGTTGTGGTAAAAATGCCTTCGGATTTGGATCATGTGACGAGGCGGAGTGTGCAGCATTTGGCGGCCCCCTCAATCGTTGTAAGCTTGTCGCAGGTGCTTGTCAGCCAAATTCCGACGAATGTGCCCCAGAATGTGGCAACGGCTTCCTGGAAGGAGATGAACAATGCGACGATGGAGATACAGACAACCAAGATGAATGTACCAATGCTTGTACAGATGCCATTTGTGGAGATGAAATCTACAGAAATGATCTATCAGAGAACGAGGATGGCTATGAACAATGTGATGATGCAAATACAAACAACACAACAGATAATTGTACGGATGAGTGTAAGTTCCCAGCATGTACCGACGGGCACATTCAAGAGGGCGAAGTATGTGATGATGGGAACCAGTTAAATACAGACCTCTGTACCAACACATGTACAGAAAAGCGTTGTGGAGACACATTTACACAACCTGGAGAAGAGTGTGACGATGGTAATAGTAATAATAATGATAATTGCACGAATACATGTGCCAATAAGTCTTGTGGTGACGGCTTCCCTCAACCAGGAGAACAGTGTGATGATGGTAATGATAATAATAATGATGACTGCACAAATGCATGTACAAATAAGGACTGTGGTGATGGGTTTACCCAGGCTGGAGAAGAATGTGATGACGGAAATACTATCGATACCGATAGCTGTACCAATGCTTGCACAGCTGCATTCTGTGGTGATGGTATAGAGAAGGTGGTAGATCCTACTGTCTCTGAGGAGCCAATTTTAATTGGATCTGTAACGGATAGTGTAAAATTTGCTGGCACAACATTTAGAACTGCAGTAGCTGGAAACCTATTGTACATTGCAAGTTTTACAGCAAATGCTGTAAGCATTGTTGATATTAGTAACCCTGCTACCCCGACAATTATTGGGAGTATCACTGATGCAGTAGGACTACTAGGGCCAAGAGGCATTGCAGTAGCTGGAGATCATGCATATGTCTCTGGATATGAAGTAGGTGGAACAGAAGGCCGTATTACTGTGATTAATATTGCAAGTCCTGCTAACCCAACAATCGTCAGCGTATTTACAGATACTCAGATACGTAACCTAAGAGGCATGGCTATAAAGGGAAACTATCTTTACGCCCATGGAGGGGTCGGAGGTTTCAATGTTGTAGATATTACAGACCCAACAAACTTAAGCGTGGTAGCCAGAATCGATAACAATTTATTTAGAAACCCACGGTCTATTGTTATAGAGGGAGACTATGCATATACCACGACTTCAAACGGGAAGTTTACAGCGGTAGATATTTCAAACCCTCTCGCTCCGATAGTGTCTGGTGATACAGGGACATCAAATAACACCAGAGACGTTGCTGTGCATGGCTCGTATGCATATGTCGTGCGACAAACAACAGGAAATCAACTAAGAGTTATAAATATTGCAGATCCTACAAATCCATTTGTAGAAAATACTCTTCTGGATATACTTCTACGTAGGATTGATTTCATAGAAGTAAACGGACAATATGCATTTATTACCGGTGCAGAGCTCAACACAGCATATCTTCGTATTGTCGATATTTCAGATCCATCCAGTCCTGTAATAGCAACAACTACCAAGGATAATGCGAACCTAGATAAGCTCAGCTCAATTATTGTTGCTGGGAAGAATGCGTACTCCATAGACTTAGATACCGATTCAGTAGTTGCGATAGACCTTGGTACCTTCGCAGAGGGGACGACTGAACAGTGTGATGAAGGTGATGACAACTCAGACACAGGAGCTTGTACGACAGAATGTGAAGATGCATTCTGTGGTGATGGAAATACAAGAACAGGTTTGCCTGTGACAGATCCAGACTACGAAGAATGTGATGATGCAAACCTCATCAATGAAGATTCCTGTACCAATGCTTGTAGGCTCTTTGATTGTGGAGATGGCTTCGTGCAAGGTACAGAGCAATGCGATAAGGGACCTCTAAACTCTGATGAAAATGCAGACGCATGTAGGGAAAACTGTACGAATCCACGTTGTGGAGACGGTGTCCGAGACCCAATACTTGATGAGCAGTGTGATGAGGGGGCAGATAACTCTAACGATGACCCAGATGCATGTCGCGAGGATTGCCAAGCTCCACGTTGTGGAGATGGTGTTATAGATCCAAGCTTGAACGAAGAATGTGATGACGAAAATAATATTGATACAGACCTGTGTGATAATAATTGCCAGGATGTTCCGCAATGTAGCGACTGCACAACGTGTGGAGTCTTTGGGTTCTTCTGTACAGAGCAGAGTTGTTTAGACCGAGAGGTGTGCTCATTTGATAATGGAGCATGTACGCCAAGCCCAGCTCACTGCGCTGCGGTTTGTGGTAATGGAATTATTGAGCTTGGTGAAGAGTGTGACGATATCAATACTGTTTCTGGAGATGGCTGTAGTAATATCTGTCAAATAGAAGATGGTTGGGAGTGCGATATCGCAGAGCCACAACCAGATGCCGAGTGCACAGGAAGCATTGCATGTAATGCAGGAGGAGGATGCGCAACAGGGTTTGCTCAATGCCAAAACATTAACCAGAACATTGGAACATATCTCAACGGTACGTGTAACCCACCAGCAGTCAGCAGGCCAACAACGCAAGTGCAGTCAGAGCAAAAAACTATTGCACAGAAGTTCGGAAGCTTCGCAAGAAGTCTCTTCTCTATCGATGCAGATGTACTGACAGCTCAGGTTGGCGGAAGTCAGCCAAGAATTATTGAGGTAAGAACACTAAGCCCAACAGGACCTGGCTCCTTGGAAGCTGCGATGCAGGCAACGGGGCCTCGAATCGCCGTATTTACTGTTGGAGGAATTATTGATCTCAGGGGAAAGACAATGAACTGTTCAAGTAATAAGGATTATTGTATTTCAAATAGTCCAGGACTTGTCATTGCAGGTGAAACGGCTCCCTCTCCTGGTATTACTATTATTGGAGGAGGTATTCGTGTTCGTCATTCAGATGTTCTTATTCGTCACCTGCGCATAAGGGCTGGTAATGCATCGCCGTATGGCTCATCGAATTCAGTGTATGTCCACTATGGAGATTCAAATGGGGTCGTAAGTAATGTGCACCTACAGAACAACTCTTTCTCATGGGCAAAAGATCAAAATGCAAGTACTGATGCACGCATCTTCCCTGCAGGATCATACAATCCTGGAGGAGTTCGTGATGTTGTATGGGATAGAAACATCTTCTCAGAGGGATTAAAAGTTAGAGGCAAGCACAGTCACGGACTGCTTATTGGTCAAGGGTCACAGGATGTTACTGTGTCGAATAATCTCTTCGCTCATAACTACAAGAGAAACCCTTGGCTTGGACAAGCGTCGAATGCGATGGTGGTAAACAATCTCATCTATAATCCTGAACAGCAGATTATGAGTACATCAGCAGACAATCCAAGTGTTGCCGGTGCGAAATGGAATGTTATAAACAATACTGTAATTATTGGACCTCAGACTAAGAATTCTACAAAGGGAATGCTGATGCTTGTGCAGGATGATATTCCGAAAGTATCTGTGTATATGAAAAATAATGTGATGACTGATCGGAGCAATAGGGATCTTGGAAGGGATTGGAGCGTGTCTCTCTGCCGCGATATTATTAGTCCTACAAATATCCCAACAGTCAGTTGTGATCCATTTAAAGAGTACTCACTTATTCCAGCAACTGATGGAAATAGTGGGCCTATTACAACGCAATGGAGAG
>ENA-OREN01002365-OREN01002365.1-marine-metagenome-genome-assembly--contig:-NODE-2365-length-19389-cov-3.836371_pt1 | contig 19389 bp, 15 predicted proteins | sample MGYA00248624_ERZ508555 | MGnify/ENA primary metagenome ERZ508555 (study PRJEB26222, sample SAMN06267773) | marine metagenome | isolation source: Saanich Inlet, British Columbia, Canada | place...
ATTCAATTCCTTCTGATAATATAAATGACCATGCACCAATTTATTACGTAGTTAAGATTTGGAATAATTATATAAAGGATGTTAAAAGTTAGGGTAATACCACATATCAGGATTATTATATTTACTGCATATTATCCAACTTAAAAAATATTTGGTAAATAAGTTGTTGTTTTAAAGTATGTAGTATTTAGATATGGTCGGAAAATATTGAGAATAATGACTGCTGTATATGACCTAGATGTGGTCTGATCAAGGCACATTATGATAATCATTATAGGAGAGATGTAATGTTAAAACACAAATTTCTCTTTAGTACATTGCTTGCCTTTCTGCTTCTGATTATGAGTTGTAAGTCAGTAGATCGGATAAATTTATCTACTCCTGCAAATAATTCTGAAGAAGACAAAGAAGGTTCAGCCTCACAATTGAAGATTGAAGATAAACGCTTCGATATCTTAATAAACGATGGAGAGACTCTGGTTGTTGATGTTAGAGGGCTCGAAAAAGTTTCAAAAAGTGTCCTATCTTACTCCCTGGTAATTGATGAGCATTTGGTAGTTGATGATAAGGGTAATTTAGACAATGATAAATTGTTGAAACTTCATACACATGACAAAAAACAGAACGGATTAATTAATGATTCCCTGATAACTATTGATACCGCTTCAAATGGCAGTGGGACGTATACATTTAAGATTTACAAAGGCAAGAAGGTTGTTTTAGAACAGGACGTTTATGTTGTTGTTAACAAAGGTTGGCCTGCCAGGTTAAGAAATGAACAATCATTAGATCAGATTGCATTAAAATACTCACCTATAGTTATGTTTAATGAACAGGAAGAATATTTTCCTGCTTCAATTCCATATTTAGTAAATAAAAAATCACCAACAGATAAAGAACCACCAACTCCCAAGGTTGATAAAGAGACATATAAAATTCGAGGTCGCATAATAATAGACTATATTTTTAAAAGATATGTTTCAATGTTTAACAAGGATTTCAGGTATATAATGGATCGTCTGCCATATTGGGGTGACAGGAGGACCAGCTTAAATCTTGCTCTCATTCAAACGCATAATCCTTTCAGATCCTTCAGGTATCGTACCCGCTCCCTACTTGCAAAAAACCGAAAAAACAACAAAAAAGACTCAACTATTTACTATTCATTTCTAAGGGAATATAAAAGAGATAGTAACGGAGTATTTAGTGAAAAGGATAGATACTTCCTGTTCTACCATTTTTTGTATACCTTTGACCCAAAAGATGGCAAGGCATATAAAAATGAAGGTGATGGTAAGATCTTTGGCTTGAGATTCAGGATGGCTACAGGTCATATTTTTGATCGTGAAAGCATGGCGATTGTTTTTGAAGGAGATGAGTCTGGCAAGTTAAATCCTGTAGATGTTGTTTACGGTGCACATTTGGCAGGGCAAGCTATTGGACTTTTGGATACGGAAAAAGAGGGTAAGTTTCTTCAGGAATGGAATAATGGGAGAATAAAAATTGCCTGGACTGAACTTAAGTCCACAAAAATTTATGATCATCCGGTTATTTCGATTGCAAAGGGATCTCATGCAGTTTATCCATTTCCTGGTACATACAATATAACCAAAAGGCTATTCTCAAAACGTAAGTATAAACTATTAGGAGAGGTGGCAGGGCCTACGACTGAAGAAATTAGTCCAAATGTTTTGCTTCAGGAGGAAGTGTTAAAAGGGAATAGTATTCAAAATTATAAACTTCTCTCATTAAAAATAGGCAGGCATATCAGTGCAGACCCACACTATGGATTTCTGGTTTACAGTGGAAGCCTGGTTGATTTACCTATGCCTATAACAGCTCAATTTCCGCCTTTTACTGACAGAGAGCGTAACCCGGTAGCGTGGGTTGATGGTGCTAAAAAGTGGAAAAACAACGTATCTAATCAAGGATCAGAAAAAATGGTTTTGCCAGAGTTACCAGGTAAAATTGAAGACTATCTGAAATCATTAAAAGAGCGTATTGCCGCTCAAGACTGATTTACTATATTTTCTTTGTTCGTTCTATTGAAATTAGAAGTAAAGGAGAGTATTATGAGTAATTTTTTTTCTGATGCTGCATTAATCAAGACTCCCCCAATTAAACGAGCGGCATATTCTGATCGAACAGCATGGATAATGGCTGAAATTTCAAGGCTTGTTTATGAGCCTTTGCCAGGGGAGGTAACTATCAAAGAGTTAGTAACTGTACTCAAATCAGCTGTGAAACAAGGAGATTCTGACGATATTCTTGAAGCTCTTGCAAAAAAAATGGTACAGCTTCAATCTCCAGTAAGCGATAATACGATAAATATTCTTCGCAAAGCGAACTTTGAATTCATTGAATCTTTCTATGTAAATGGGACAGAGGCCTTAATAGCAACGCTTAATTTGGGCGATGAGTCAGAGGGTGGCATGATTGTCCTTGCATTTAGAGGTACTCAACCATCGATTAAAGATGTTATCACTGATATGAAAGCTAATTTAGTATCTGCTCCTGAAGGCGGACGAATTCATAATGGTTTTCTAGAAGCATACCAGAATGTTGCTGACCAAATTGAGATAATACTTAATAAGTACAAAGAATTGCCGTTATACATTACTGGCCACTCTTTAGGCGGTGCGCTTGCACTGGTTGCAACTCGGTATTTAGGCTCTGACAGTACTGGTGCAACTTATATATATGGATGTCCAAGAGTAGCAGATGATGATTTTTTTCTCTCAATAAGAACTCCAGTTTACCGAATTGTTAATGCTGCAGATGCCGTAGCGCGAGTGCCATTTGGCTATGGGCTCTTCATTTTCTTATCTGTGATCAGGTTAATTCCGATGAATGGTACACTGTGGATCTCAGAATGGATACGAAGAACGATAGGCGGGTACACTCATTATGGAAATCTTGTTTTCTTGTCAGCGCCTAGGAATAGAACTGATAGTAAAGGAGTATCTTTTAAAGGTATAGTCGCAAAAAAGAGTCCTAACATATTCTGGCGTATGAAAGTTGTTCTTTCTCGCCTTATCAAAACGTTCGGTAAAGCTGGTGTGAACGACCATAGAATGAATGAATATTCTCAAAAATTGCTGGCTATTGCTAAACAGCGGAGACTTCAATGAATCATGTTGTTATAGCCACTTTCTTCATATTGTTTATTTGCTTTAATTTAATAAATTTAATTTAAAGGAGATTGTCATGCCTAAGAACATTATGATTTGTTTTGACGGTACTTCGAATCATCCCAGTGATGCTAAACAAGAACGAGAATGGTTCGGGTTGGGGGATATTGAGGACAACGGTATTACCAATATTCTAAAACTTCATGTTCTTTTTGGCGGTAACTTAAGCAATGATGCATGTACCAATGATCAACATAGCTTTTATTATTCTGGGGTTGGTACTTACGGCAATAAATTTCAACAACTTTTTAATTCTGCATTTGCACCCGCCAATCAAGACGTCGGAAAGATCATAAAAAAAGCAGGCTCTGACCTGAACAAGTCCTACGTTGATGGGGATTCTATTTATATTTTTGGATTCAGCCGGGGTGCCGCCATAGCACGACGTTTTGCATCCGTATTAGATGACTATATTAGTATTAGTGCTAATAACTCACATCCCATTCGGTTCCTGGCAGTATTTGATACAGTTGCATCGCTTGGTATGCCAAATCTGGATCAGGATGACAAGCCGGTTTCAGATGTTGTTTTTGAGAATGGTACTATCTCACAGTATATTCAGGAGGCATTACATATTCTCTCGCTCGATGAAAATCGAATTGCATTTCTACCAACTTTAATGAATAAAGATTCCAGGGTTACTGAAATCTGGTTTCCAGGAGCGCACTCGGATATTGGTGGAGGCTTCTGGTTTGACGGTCTTTCTGACATTACGTTGGATTTTCTATTGAAAGAGATTATGAGACGAAAACTTAATCTTAATATTTGTGACGTTAATAAAATTGATTACTCTCAATTGAACGCGTCAAATGGTGACTATAAAATTGACTATGAGGACGTTTTTGTTAAGCCCAATCACAAGGGAAAATCACATCCTAAAGACCGTTGGTGGCCCATTGCTAAAGCGACATTGGGTCAACGTGATGTAAGGGTAAATGATAATGATGAACCTTCGCAAAATGATAGTCCTGTAATACATCATATTGTTGCCAAAAGAATTGAAGATGTTGTTGAGTATCGGCCAAGGGTATTAAAAGGAGTTAAGTATGATATGCTTATGTCTGATGGAAGCACAAAATCACATGTTGGACTAAGAGAGCATCTTTAATGATTATTAAAGAAATTAAATGAGAGAAAAAGACTAAATTATTAAATTTATAGTATTCTTTATAGGGAGAATAAAAATGGTTAAATTTCTTCATATTGGTGACTTGCACCTTCATACGAGTAATGATAAAGAGGATAATAAGAACTGGTTAAAGGTCAGAGATTATATTATAGAAAATTATGCAAATGATCCTGACGGGAAACCGGTAATTATGCAAATAGGAGATATAGTTGATGATGGGGCAGAACAACAATATAGAAATGCTGTAGAATCTTTTAAGCCTTTAGTTGATGAAGGATTTAAAATCTTAGCATGCCCGGGGAATCATGATTACGGATTCATGGGAAATGTATATACGGAAGAGTCACAAGATTTATTTCAAAAGCACATTTTAGGTGAACTATTGAATAACGAACAGGCCAAGGATGAAAACGTAAAGATGGAAGATCTCTATCCAATGGTTGATGAAATTAGCGATGTCATCTTCATTGGTGTTGATTCAGTTGTGGGGAACGAAAATCAATTACTACATTTTGCCTCTGGTGAGGTTGGTGATGAACAGCGCAAAACACTGGCTAAATTGCTGGCAGAACACTCCGGTAAAAAGATAGTTGTGTATTTTCATCATCACCCATTCTGCCAGGAAAAATGGACACATAAATTGACACATGATATTGATGATTCAAGGAAGGTTATGCGTCTGTTATCAAATCAGATTGATATGTTGTGTTTTGGCCATGAACATAAACCGGAGATATGGAATGGTGAGAGTGATATAGATTGGATACTGGCAGCCGGTAAGACATCATCATTAAATAAGATGGGTAAGTTGCAATTCAGAGAAGTAATAATAGATGGTGATCATAATACAATTTCAACTAAATCATTTAAGCCTCCTGTAACAGAAAAACCTGCTGAGCCTGTGGATCCGTCTGATGTTGGACATGTTCTGTTCACTGAATAAAAATATTGATTAGCTGGCCCATATTGTAGTTTTATGGAGGTAAGAGAAAGTCGTAGTTCACGTTTTACAACTCTTGCATTCTGGTTAGGATGTTAGGATTTATTGCTCTGGGTATTTTTCATTTGATGTACTAGATCACTGCATCATACGAAAACTGAATAGGGATGGCGAGGTGAAAGACTAAGTAATGTTGTCTGTGAGTATGAGATCTGAATCACTTTTATCGGTGACAGCACCAAGCAATAAGGTGAAATATAACTAATTGAAGGAATATGTCAGATAAGGAAAAAGATGGACTGGGGCTACCGCCAATCAGTAGTTTTGTAATTGTACTGATTGCAATAGGTACGATTGTTTTTAATATACCACACCTGAAAAGTTCACGCCCTTCAGATTATGGTTCAACAATCAGTACGTTGGAAAATGATGAAGAAGTGCTTGCGCGACTTTGGCAGGATCCATTTGAAGTTGTACATAGACACGAGCATGATAAGAACAACTCACATCACAAATACCATTCTCAAAACTCCTTAGCTTCACAAATTACTGATAAAATCAATCCGCAAAATTTAAAGGAGAACGCAAAGAAGAAGTCAGTACAAGTTAATGTTTTGTGTGTTCTGGTTGGAGGAGGCCCATACTTTGAAAATGCTGAAAATAGACGCAGACGCAGGTATGCAGTGTTATCTGCTCTTGATGTTTCTGGATATTCACCAAAAGATGCTCAGCATATAGGATATTTCGAGACGGAGAGTAATAGTGTCTTCAATATAGTAAACGTTCCTGATTTACCTGATAGAATTCCTTATGAATGGTTTAATTACGACGGTAAAGCTGACAATTCCGAATGTAATGAAGACAGACCACAACTGCTTTTACTTTGGCTTGATGAAGACGTTTTTGGTTCTAAGCCACTCACCAAAATCAATGATTTACTATATAAACTAAATCTTACCGATTCCTGTCATGGTGAGAAATTAAGAAATGCTAAATTTACTGTTTTAGGGCCTTCAAGTTCCACAACACTTAGGTCAATGGCAAAAGAATTGAATGAAAATGGAAATAGCACATGGAAGAATCTGAATAAAATTAAAATTAGACTACTGTCTCCTGTTGCAATCGCCGATGATGATCTGATATTTAAGAACTTATCTATTAAAGAGAAAACAATTAAGGAGTTGTTTGAGAATAGAATTTCAGATGGATGTTTTTTTCGTACTATTAAATCAGATTTTAGTTTGGCGGAGTGTCTGAAGCGTGAACTTAAACTACGAGGTTTTTCGCCAGGAGATGACCACATTGTATTGATTTCCGAATGGGACACATTTTATGGAAGAGAGATACCGGAGGCTTTTTTTAAAGCATTTTCAAGAGGATATACTAAACCACGTTATTTTCATATATATAGTTACTTAAAAGGTATAGATGGCCAGGTGCCTGAAAGAGTAACTAAAGATGCTGCATTTAACGGATCAAAAAATAATAATATTAGTTCTAATAAAAATGTTAAAAATAAAAGCAGTTTATCCTTTAACCCTCCAGTAGGTAATAGTCAGTTTGACTATATTCAAAGATTAGGAAGAAGGATTCATAGTCTAAATAAAAAGTTAAAGTTAAAGAGAGATAATAAAGAATGTGTAAAAGCTATAGGGGTACTGGGAAGTGACGACTATGATAAACTTCTAATTTTACAGGCTCTTCGAAAGGATTTTCCGGATGTTTTATTTTTTACTACAGACTTGGATGCACGTCTTACACATTCTGAGGAATTAAAATGGACACGTAATCTTGTTGTTGCATCAAACTTTGATTTACAATTGCATCCTGCATTGCAGAAACATATTCCACCATTTAGAGATAATTACCAGACTTCTGTTTTCTTCACGACACTTCTTGCCATGAATTCAGATTCCAATAAGCTCGAAAACACAAAGCAAGATGATATATATAAATTAATTAAACCTCAAATCTATGAGATTGGATGTCATGGACCATTTCAATTGAGATCAAAAGAAACTGCCAATTCCAAGGAGGAAGGAGATAATGCTAAAAACTTATTAACAAACTTAATAAGTGGTTCATATCTTGGTAAAAGCGAAATTCCATATAATATCCAACTGATGCCACAAGATTATAAGCTTAGCGATCAAACTAATGTTTTTATAGTATTCTTTAGTATTTTTCCAATAATAGTTTTATTGATAATACTTTTTCCCAAGGTTGGAAGAATGGGCTCTTTATGGATATTAGTCGTTAGTTTTGTGTTGTTTGCAGGAGTCTTTCTTTTTCTTTTTTATATATACAATATAGCTGATATAGAGAGTTTTATAAATAATACTTTATTGCAAGAGCCATTTTCATTTAAAGAAGGTATTAGCATCTGGCCAACTCTATTAATAATGATAGTTGCAATTTTTTGTTCTTTATATTTATTGTTTAGAAGTTGGATTATATTAAGCAAGAATAAAAATAAATTAAGTGAGAAATACTTCAAAGATGGAGGATTAGAAACAAAAGATAAGGATAGTAGCAATAAGAATATCAATGGAAGCATTTTAAGAAAAAAGGTATTTGATACGTTTAAAAAATTTATCGGTGTTATTGTTCTGCTTATAGCGATTATAGCGTCAATAATTTGTGTAGCATTAATTGGCAGCGATGACACTATGTATTATTGGATCTTTCCTGCCTTTTTAGTGTGGTTGCTGAATTGGATTTTTCTGAGAGGCCTAAATTTAGAAATTACACGTGTTAAAGATAATATTAAGGATGTAAAAAAAATTTGGGAAATATATTGCAAAGACAATTTGTTGAAAAATTATTTGAGGCGCATAGGGATAATGCTGGCTTACTTTTTTGTTTTTCTAATTGCAGCATATTATTTATATGATAAGCCATATGTTCCATTTCGTGGCCTAGAAATTGAAATGTATAATTCTTATATAACTCTTATCTACGCATTTTGTGCTGCTCTATTACTCTTCTTTGTGGTAGATACTACCAGAGTTTGTTTAGCATTTGTCAGAAAGATAATTAAAGATGAATCAATATGGCCGGAAGAAAAGTTAAAAGAGCTTGAAGACGAGCATAATGTCTATTTTAGGCCAGCTTTAAATTGTTGGCTTAGAATTAAGTTAATTGCTGATCGAACAGAATCCGTAAACCGTATACTAAATTATCCTTTTTATATTATTTTTCCAATAATTCTGTCATGGAGTACACTCTTTGATAATTGGAATTTGCCAACATTATATTATATCCTTCTGGGAATAAGCATTTTCATGCCAATAGTAAGTGGAATTAATTTGCGTAGAGTAGCAATTAGAGCAAAAGAGGAAACGTTAAAATCTTTACATGCGAATATCATAGAAGCAACTAATGGTGTATTGGATCAAAGATTAAGGAGTAATGGAATAAGGTATACCAGGAAATCAATTATTGAACAGATTAAACTACTTCAGGAAGACGTTAGACAAATTAGAAAAGGTGCTTTTACTCCTTTTTTAAAACAACCATTTGTTCAAGCAATATTGTTTTTTCTCAGCGGATTAAGTGTTGTTCTTGGACAAATGTTTTATCGTTAGAAGGGACGATAAATGTAATTAGATTTCTATATACAAAGTGTGATTCGCTGTTGGTTCACTGTTTTCGATACTTGTCCAATCATCCGAATCATCTCTGAGACAATGTTGCCCTGCGTATAAGTCTTGTTCTGGTTTTCTGAAGATTGCTTCTTTTTATTCTTGTTTTTCTGATTGAACAGCATCATTCGGTGTAATTTGTTTTTGTTATAGAGGCTGTATAAATCTTCGAGTGAACCATTTCTCTTTGCATCCCATATTAACTTTGAAGCCTCACTATATTCTTTGTAGTATTCGGGATGTCTTTTACTAATGCGTGATGAGAGTTCCTTCTCTTCCATAATAAGCTTGTAGGCAAGAACGCGTGCCCTATTCTCTGGGGGCAGACAGGCAGAGAATAGGGTGTATGCGACTATCTCTCGGGCCTGTGAAGGTTTGTCTATTTCTGTTACTTTGTAGACACCTGATCTTGTCCAGATTGTGCATAAAACTATTACAAGGTGTTCATGGGGATCCATATCCGGGTACTTGGATACACACAGGTTATAAATGCTTCCACATGCTTCGATATAACCCTCTATTCTTCTGTCACTGCTTTTACCGTTCTTCTTACTCCCGCCAGCTATCATCTTACTAAAGAATCCCATAGCAACCTCCTTGTATAAAATATTGTGATAGTTTTAATATTGATGTTAATAATCGCACACAACATGCCAAATATGCATACGGGAAGGGTTATCTTTGTAAATGATTCTTAAGTGTTTGCTAATTTGTATGATATGACTTGCTTTCTATTAAATGGAAGAAATTGTAATGATGAATTAGTGGGAGCAACAATAGGTGATATTACCCAGTTGTTACCCAAAAAAGTCGAAGTGTAGTAAAGAAGTTCTCACGCTCCCCGGACAAAAGACGCCGAGGACAAGAAGCCGTTAAGAACGCAGAGAAAATGAAATGAAAACTAAAGTCAAATAACCAAATACTAAGAGCAATGGATCAAGTACTTTAATACCTAAATCCCATAATTCTTAAATTTAATTTGTGTGAGGATTAGTATTTCAATTGTATGATGAAATGACATTCTGGAGAATTCCATAGATGGTATTATCAATCGTTGTTCTCATTTGTATCTGATTGTTTGGGTTTAAGTGCAGATAATTTTTCTTTTGTACGTTTCTTCTTTTTTCTCTTTTGGCTCTTGATCTTATCTATACGTTTTTTCTCTTCTTTGACAAATCCTTTTTGCAAACGTTCTATCTGATCTAAAAGAGTTCGTCGTGCAAAGAATCTGTTGAGAGCTTGTGATCGTTCACATTGGTATTTTACCGTGATGTCTGTAGGGATGTGACGGAGAGATACACAGGATGATGTCTTGTTTACTTTCTGTCCTCCCGGTCCTGAGGAACGAATAAAATGTTCTTCAAGATCATTCTCGTTGACATTCAACTCACGCATTCGGTCAAGGAGAGCCTTCTCTTTTTTTTCAGATACATTAAATATAGACATAATGATTTTGTTGTGATTCGTAATTGTTAAGAGTATATCATATTAAAAAGAGTCTTACCATGCAACAAGTCGTAAGCTCAGGGTTATACAAGATCATTAAATAAGGTAATAATTATTGTATAGGTAAATAACCAAAATATAATATAATCTTAATAAAAGGAAGAAGACTCTAGGGGTGGAAAGTTGAAGAACGAACAATATGTATGTCTGATTTGTGGTTATAACATGGCGGGCTATCATCCGGATAAGTGTCCCTTCTGCGGTGCATCAAGGGAGGAATTTATAACAGCTGATGAATGTTATGCACGTTTCAATGTGAAGCGTTTCACGGTAAACAAGAAAGTTGCACGGCTTAATTCAGTCCCTCGACTGGGTCTGGAACACTTCGCCTACTGTATTCAAACAAATAATAAGACCTATTGGATAGATTGTCCGTCATCTTTTGATGATTGCCTCAAACGGATGGATATCATTCTTTTCACACATCATCACTTCCTTGGAGCATCTAATCTATACCGTGAATATTTCTCTTCTCGTACGTGTATACATAAACTGGATTCTGTTCATGATATATGTCAGGCATTTACCTTTGACAAATCCTTTCTGGAGGATTTTACTGAAGACGGTATTGAAGCCTTCCATATTGGTGGCCATACTCCTGGATTTACATTCTATATTTTTGAAGATGCACTTTTCATTTGTGATTATGTGTTTCTGCGGGAAGGTAAGATGCTTTACAACCATTTCGGCCCAGAGAAAGATACCAGGGAAGGTGGTAGGAAGATCAAGAGCATAATAGAAAATAGAAATATAAATATGGTTTGCGGTTATAACTATGTAATTGATTATTCGGACTGGAAATCGAAGTTCGATAATCTCTGTGTGTAATATATTAATTTTTTGTATCCAAGCGGATTTGATAAAGGAAGTGATCATCCAAATCAAAATAAAAGGTATTAATCATCTCTGAAGTTGCTATGGTGGCATTAAACTGGTACAAAATAAAATTTAAGGGACCTATTGACAGAGATATGTGTTTTCCTTGTATTTCTATGGTTCTAATGGGATTAAGTTAGAAAATAGTACAAACAGGGAGAAATTAAGAATGAGTAGAATAATTGTGCAGTTATTATTTCTGTTTCCGATCCTATTTGTTGGCTGTGTTTCCACAAATAAATTTAATGATGATACACCACCTAGTTTCCGGAATGGTGTAAAAGCATTCATGGATAACCGTAGTGGTAGCGAAATTGATGAAAAAGATAAATCGATCATGACAAAGTCTGCCCGGGATTTAGAGATTTCAATGCCTGAACCCGGCCTGAAGGTTGGAGCAGCTGCGCCTGATTTTTTATTATCTAATGCTTTTGGGGAAAAAGTCAAACTCTCAGAACAGTTAAAAGAGGGGCCAGTGGTCTTGTCATTTTATAGAGGAGCATGGTGTCCATTTTGTAATATTGAATTGAATGTTCTTCAAAAAAGTCTTCCTCTCTTTGAAAAGTATAATGCATCTCTGATTGCTGTTACACCTCAACAACCTGACAAGTCAAAGGAGCAGCTTGAGAAAGCTGAATATACATTTGAGGTTTTAAGTGACCTTGATGACAACGTAATGAAATCATATAATTTGTATTTTGAAGTATCTCAGGAATTACATGAGTTGTATAAGAATCAATTCAATTTTGATATTACTGATTATAATGGTAAAAACCGACTCGGCCTACCGGTACCGGGAACGTTTGTTATAGATCAGGATGGGATAATAAAAGCAGCATATGCTAAAACTGATTATAAAAAGCGTATGGAACCTGAAGATATTATAAAAGCATTAAAAGTTATACATGATGCTGATAGACGTGTGAAAAATAACTAAACATTCTTGCAAATCATCTTTAACTCATTTCCATATTCTCAGGAAAGGAACAAGTTTTTCCATGAGGATGGTACTCATATTCAATATAAGTTAGATGTCTCCAGAATAATTAGTATAATATTATGGTTATTAGATTTTAAAATTATTTCAGAGGTAAAGTATTTATGAGACATAAGGCGAAAGATAATTTCTTTAGCAGAAGAATATTGATTATTGGTATACCTTCTGTGTTGCTTATATTTGCCGTATATCTTTTTTTTAATTTTGATGACATATATTTTAATTATAATCCGAAGAAGGCAACTTTTTCAAAATTAGAAAAAATCAGGAAAGAAAAAAAGGCTAAAGTAACACATTATTTAGACCAGCAGAAAGCAAGAGGGGTGCAGACATGTCAGAATAATGATATAAACGATTATTTTAAAAAACTTCACTATTTATACAAAAACCAGGGGTATAGCAGTATGGAATACGCTCTGATAGAACATTCTATTAATACGCTATTTGTGACGGAATTAGATAAGTTTTATGATATTCTGTTTATCGATAGTGAAGGAGACATTTTCTTTACTGTCAAAAAGGAAAATGATTTTCTGGGCAATATACATGAGGACCGCTTTAATGGTATTTCACTATATGAGAAAATGAGAAATGTTGAAATCAGAGAGACGGAATTTGTTGATTATGAACATTATTCCGTCTCCGATGAACCGGCTTCTTTCTTCATCTCTACCGTGTTCGAAGGAAATAAAATAGAAGGGTATATTGTCCTGCAATTGCCAATAAACGATATTAACAGCATTTTAACGGACAGACATGGCCTGGGGAGAACAGGTGAAGTTTATTTAGTTAATTATAATCAGTTGATGATAACACAATCCAGGTTCATTGATGACAACACCATATTAACCAAGCAGATCGATACTGAGTCCGTAAGGAATGCGTTACTGGAGAAAAGAGGAAACAGGATAATCGATGATTATCGTGACAAGAGGGTTTTCAGCTCTTATGAGCAGTTTAATTATGAAGGAACGGAGTGGATTATTATAGCTGAAATAGATGAAGATGAAGTTGTTACTGAAATTTATCGAGGCAGAGAAAAGGAACTTTTTAAAAAGGTTACTGATTATCTTGCAGACTATTCATATCATAAGGATATGCAAAAGATATTTGCACAGGACTGGAAACAAAATAATAATTGTGTAAAGGTTGATTTTAAGGAGTTCCAAAAAAACAAAGACAACCAGTTGCTATACACTGAAGGGGTTGCTACGTGTACAGCGATGACCGTCAGTTATCCCGGTAAATTTGGTTACTTGCTCCATATAACCCCAACCGATGGTTCATACAAGAGAATAGGATATTTAACGAGACTCTTTTTAAGAGACAACTATACCGATTTTGTGAACAGGGTTATGAAGAGTATAAACAGATATGACATTCTTCAAAGTGAAAAGTCATTGTTACGGTTTGGAGTTGTTGCCACGCATGATGAAAGCTTTAAAAATATAGTCCACAAGCTTATTGACAATGAAATTGAATTGTCACAAATCAAGGTTCTTTTCAAAAAAAATTCTCAAAAAGTTGATATAGTTTTTGATTATCAGAATGATAATATGTGGACTCAGTGGGGAAGTGGTTTTAATATGATGTATACGGATGAATACGAATATGTCCCGGATTTTGGTGAAATTATCAAAAGATTGAGTAATTATAATAGTGTGTAATATTGATTTTTAGAGGTTGGGAAAAACATGAAGGCACATTGGCTCATCGTTCCATTAGTAATAATACTGATACCGCTTTTTTTCTTATCCAGGGAACAGTTTACCCATAGAGTTGAAGTCTCTGACGAGGGATTAGATTTGAATAAGAATGACATGACCAAGTTGATTCATGAGGAAGAGAAGGAGAGTAATATTTATGAAAATGTAACTAAATTCAGGATGCATATGAAATCACTTGATGAATATGACGATGCACTGGCAGAATCAATTGAGAGTCAGAATTGGGAAGATATAAGCAAATTTGCCTTGATGTTGAAAAACACCTCACCCTTAATCTTTACCGGCATGAGGAAGGTGGAATTACCAAAGGACTTTGTCCTCTTAGATACCGCTTTTCACTACCAGGCGCTTGCAGTGGTAGAGGCATGTGCATCTAGAGAAATGGTCAAGATGAATATTGAATATGAAAAATTGCAGAGAACATGTGATGTTTGCCATGAAAAGTATAAGAGGAAAGAGTAGCTTTACATAAATACCGCAAGGAGAATACCGGCCGCAACTGCAGAGCCGATTACACCCGCCACATTTGGACCCATTGCGTGCATGAGAAGGAAATTGTGAGGATCTTCATCAAGCCCTACTTTGTTAGAAACTCTGGCAGCCATTGGAACTGCCGAAACGCCTGCAGACCCGATCAGTGGATTAATCTTGTTGGATGAGAACTTGTTCATGATTTTTGCCATGATCACACCGGCAGCTGTTCCGAATGAAAAAGCAAACAAACCAAGAACAATAATACCCAGGGTCTCAAGATTGAGAAACTTGTCTGCAGACAACTTACTTCCCACTCCCAGCCCGAGAAAAATCGTTACGATGTTGATAAGTGCATTCTGAGTAGTATCACTCAAACGCTTTACAACCAGAGATTCACGCATAAGGTTCCCAAACATAAGGAAACCGATAAGTGGTGCCGCAGATGGGAGAAGCAATGCTGTGAGTATAATAACAACAATCGGGAAGATTATCTTCTCACGATGTGATACGTATCTTAGCTGTTTCATCTTGATCTTGCGTTCATCTTTAGAGGTTAACAGCTTCATGATAGGAGGCTGAATAATCGGGACCAGAGCCATATAAGAATAAGCAGCAACAGCTATGGACCCAAGCAGTCTCGGGCTTAGCTTAGAGGCAAGAAAGATAGACGTCGGCCCATCTGCACCTCCAATTATAGCAATAGATGATGCATCTTTGAGAGAGAAGTCGATGCCTGGAATATATTTTGTCAGTACTATAGCTCCAATCAGGGTTGTAAAGATACCGAATTGGGCAGCAGCACCAAGCAGTGTAGTACGGGGGTTGGCAAGCAATGGTCCAAAGTCTGTCATAGCTCCAACACCCATAAATATTATCAGAGGAAAGATCCCTGTCTTTATACCGGAATCATAGACATATCGAATGATTCCACCTTCATCATTAATAAAGGCAAGAGGGATATTCGAAAGCACTGCGCCCATACCAATAGGAATTAATAGCAGTGGCTCAAAACCTCTGGCAATACCAAGATAAATCAGAAGTAATCCCACGCTGATCATGAGCAATTTGCCAATGCCTTCAGTCCAATTAGCCGTATTGTCGTAAATCAGTGCATAAATCCCGGTGCTTTTCAACAAATTACTGAACACCGTTTTAAATGATAATTTGTCCTCAACCTTTACAACCTCTGTTGAATGGGCAACAATGTCCTGTTTTCTTATTTTGATGAGAGCTTCTCCTGCTTTTAATGGAGTGAATTTTTTATAAAGCTCTTTGTTGATATAGGTGATTTCACCGGAAACACCGGAGGTAACGGTAATTTTGTTGTGGCTATGATCTACAATAAGGGCGAGAAAATCCCCTTCCCTTACTATATCACCAACTTTAAGCTCTGCACCGTTCTTGATCGATACTTTTAAGAGCGTAGCATCAGATGGGGTCTTTACGGTAACCGTCTTACGGGTTGATGTAGAATACTCCTCTGCATTTACCGTGTATGCAATCACAAAAAATGCGACGAGAAAACAGCAGATTGTCTGCATATGTATTTTATTCATTTTTATGTGTAGGTCGGGTTTCCCCGCCTGAACAGCGAAGTCGGGCAGGTTACCCGACATTTATTATTATCAGACAGAATAGAAACTCAATAATTTGCCAAACGCTTAAATCGCAATATGTGTATATTTTACTCAATCATAGCAAGCGTGTCACCGTTCTTTACATTGTCTCCTACTGCTACTTCTATTGCAATAATTTTACAATCTTTTGGGGCCTTAACCGGAGATTCCATTTTCATTGCCTCAAGGATAAGAATATCCTCTCCTGCCTTTACCGTATCTCCCGTACTAACTTCGATACGCGTAACTGATCCCGGCATGCTGGCTACAACTGGTTCACCTTTAATAGCTATCACAGGTGCGGTTGGTGCAATTGTCTGGACAGCACCGGTGCCTTCCGCGACAGTAACGTTAAACGATTTTCCGTCAACAGTAACGGTATAGTTTCCAGGATCCTTTGTTCCTTTAGTCTGTGCAGGCGCTTTTACTTCCGCCTCAGCTTCAGGAGTAATCTTCCTGATATTTGCTTTCATGTCTCCCTTCAGGAAACTAATACCTTTTTCAGCGCATGCGTATGCAATAAAGATATTTTCATCCGTTATCTCTAAATTGTTTTCCTGAAGTGTTTTTGTCGCCTGTGGAATCCCAGGCTCAAGTATATCAAGTGGATGGCCGCTAAAAGGTTTTTTACCCAATTGCTCCTCTGCAAGTTTAACAATCTCAGGATCCGGGCTTGAAGGCGTACGACCGAAATAGCCAAGCACCATATTACCATAACCGTCTGTAATCTTTTTCCATTTGCCCTGAGTTACATTAGCGTATGCCTGTTGGAAGTAGAATTGTGAGACAGGAGTAACTGACGTCGCAAATCCACCCTTTTTGACAACTTCAGTCATCTCTCTTATTACCTGTGGATAGAGATGAAGTGTTCCTGTATCACGCATCATCATAGTGTTTGCTGTCAATGCTCCACCCGGCATAGGAGAAAGAGGGATGATTGGAGATACCTGCTTCGCCTCAATTGGTATAAAGTAATCCTTCATACACTCTTCGAAAACCTTTTCTGCTTCCACGATTTTCATAATGTCTACATCAATCGTCCACTTCTTACCTTTAAGGGCGTGCCACATGGAAATTATATCAGGTTGGCATGTTCCGCCGCATACAGGGCTCTTTGCGAGGTCAATACCTAGATTGTTGTCTTTTGTTGATCCTCCTTCTATCGCCGCCAGATTGCAGGATACACTTACACCTGCGGTATCATGGGTATGGAACCAGATCAACGCATCATCTCCAAGCATCTTTCTGGCGCCCTTAAATGTTTCATACACCTTCTGCGGGTTTGCAGTACCGCTCGCGTCTTTAAAACAAACCGAATCAAACGGAAGTCCTGAATCCAGTATAGCTTTCAGACGTTGCAGGTAGAACGCGGATGTGTGTGCTCCTTCACACTCTTCAGGTAGGTCCATAAGGGTGATACATACTTGATGTTTAAGGCCCGCATCCGTTATACACTTACCGGAGTATTCGAGATTTTGTATATCATTGAGCGCATCAAAGTTGCGAATAGTAGTCATACCGTGTTTTTTAAAGAGGACGGCATGAAGATTTATAATATCTTTAGGCGCCTGAGACAGGGCAACTACATTTATGCCCCTGGCAAGGGTTTGGAGCTCTGCATCAGGTCCGGCAACCTTTCTGAAAGTGTCCATCATATTAAATGCCGATTCATTACAGTAAAAGAAAAGAGATTGGAATCGGGCGCCACCGCCTGCTTCCATGTGCGTAATCCCAGCTTTAACGGAGGCCTCAACTGCCGGCATAAAATCCTGAGTAAGTACACGTGCGCCATAAACGGACTGAAATCCATCCCTGAATGAAGTGTCCATGAATCTAACTTTTTTCACAATAGCCACCCTTTCGTTTAATTATATGTTTCCTATAACCGGATAATCGATTTTAAATATATTGTTGTCCCAGAACAGGGTACCCTTCGTTTTATTTAAGCATTTCTGTAAGCATGAATGGCTGCAGAAATGACTGCCGTCTGTACACTGCTGTCACCTGTTGCTATGCTTTTTCTCTTTTTCTTGTTTTTACGCGCAAGCTCTTCTTCTGCGAGGGCAGTCTCCTCCTTGCGTGTATGTTCTCTGGTAAAAAACTCAAGTAACGATATAGCAATATTCAGAAGTACAAGGAAGACAAATACAATCCCCATACCAATAAACATCAGCATAATTGCATTACCGATCATTAGTATTTCCTCATTGAGTAAGAATTATGAAACGCTATTTCACCGGAATTCAGACTGATAATACCGCGCTTTTCACATTCGAAAAGCAAAGTACCATCATCATTCAGGTCGATTATCTTTCCAGAGTACGAATCCTGTTTCACGTCAGTAAAAACAATAGGTTCATTGACAAACGCCAGTCTTTTTTTTATTTCCTGCCGGTTTTGCGTAAAACCAGTCTGACATAATACATTAAAACAATTAATTATTATTTCAAGAAGTTTTTTCAACATGTCTTGACGTATGATCTTGTGATGTAACTCGCAACGAAGCGAAGTAGCTGGAATATCAAGATTAGCTAGAAATTCTTCCGAGTTGTTAACGTTAATGCCTATTCCCAATATTCCGCACACTCTTTCATCTGTTTCAGTAATTTCACATAGTATGCCGGATATTTTTTTCCCCTGTATCAATACATCATTTGGCCATTTTACCGATGGTTTTAAACCATAGCCTTCGAGCATCTGAGCAACTGATAAGGCCGCAATCTGCGTAATATTCTGCCTGAGTTTCTGTTCCAGTGACGTTAACGGCAACAGGAGAGAGAATGTCAGGTCCTGGCATGGTTCCGAATTCCATATTCGGGTAAAACGCCCTCTACCATGTGTCTGCTCGTCAGCCCAGATTACCGAGAAATCCGGCAAGTTCGCACAATGCTGTTTAAGAAATGCATTGGTAGAGTCCAATTTATCATATTTATAAATCGTATACAACGTTTTGTCTGGCTTAACAATTTTAACTTTTTCTTCACTGTTCATAATACATAGCGGTGAAACTTTATGCTAGACAGAGATTCTATTTATGTGCTGATATCTTCTTTCGTTTGCGGTCTGTTTCGTTCAATAACTTTTTTCTGAGACGAAAGGTTTTAGGGGTTATCTCAATTAACTCATCATCTTCAATGTACTCCAATGCCATTTCAAGGGTCAACTCCTTTGGCGGTGACAGTTTTATAGCTTTATCTGCTGTAGCGGATCTCATATTCGAAGCCTTTTTAGCTCGGCACACGTTAACGGCTATATCTTTTTGATCACAGTGTTCTCCTACGATCATCCC
>ENA-OREN01002366-OREN01002366.1-marine-metagenome-genome-assembly--contig:-NODE-2366-length-19386-cov-3.197680_pt1 | contig 19386 bp, 18 predicted proteins | sample MGYA00248624_ERZ508555 | MGnify/ENA primary metagenome ERZ508555 (study PRJEB26222, sample SAMN06267773) | marine metagenome | isolation source: Saanich Inlet, British Columbia, Canada | place...
TGTTGCGGTTGGGGTATTCATGGCAATGTGGACATTCCTCATCATCGTCATTAGCTCTTCTAAGATCGCCATAACAAGTCAAACTACTTGTCGAGGAACCCGGTGGATTCCACTTCTTCCCAAATGGATCTGTGTGTCTGCCCAAAATACCCTGTGGTTCCGGCGCTTTTTTCGGTCGAAGATCAATGGGCGCATAGGGTCCATTAAAACGGATTGATATTCCCGGCACCATATAACCCATGCCGTTTCCCCTCGCGTCTACAAGCTTGATAATACCTGGTTTTGCCATACATACCTCCTGCGCATCTTGCTCTTCTCGAGCTAATTTAAGAACTGTTCCTGCCCTAACATTGTAACTGACTTCCAACGATAGCACTGTTTTGAGAAAAAATCCACCCCAAACCTTGCCTTATCTCGAAATTTGTGTTATTATTTTTCACTGGAAGGAAGTAGTTTAAAATAATGTTCGCAAAAGAAAAAGGAGAGAAGGTGATGACATTAAGAAACAAGACTTGCAAGGATTATGCAATTGGGCTGAAAAGAACAGCTGGTTGGATTTTTTTTGACATGTTGCACACTTTTTTTGGCAACGGCACCCTCATTTTTATTGGTGAGGGAGAAGACGGAAAAGACATCGAAATTGCTGCCACTGACAAATGGTTGGCTGCCAACCATGGTAGCAACTTTGAAATAACGATAGAGATGGCTACCAGTTTTATCCCTCATATGGATAGTTGTAGGTCACCTGGGTGCGTTGAGTCCATGAAATTATATAAGGAACTCCGCTCTTTGTTACAAGGAGAAGTCTTGCCAGGTGGCACCGCCATTGATATCATCAGCAAATGCGCTGGTAAAGGCTATGACGAAAGAACCGCCTTTTCAAGGGAAGCTGGGACAAGCGAATTCATTGACGGGATCATGCCATTTGTGAAATGGTTTACCGGTGAAAACAAAGCTTTCTGGGCTTGGCCAGATGAAGAAAGTCACGCTACTATAAAAGACTAGCAAACCAATTCTTCATTCTTTTATCAAAAAGAAATTAAGAAAGGAGAAACGTTCAACAAAGCGTTTCCCCTTTTTTTATTTAGGATAAAATTCCAATCTAAAAAGGGTTTGAATCATTTGACTCAAACCCTTTTTTCTTTTAAAAAACTGCATGTTAAAAATAACTGGAACTATCCCAACAATGGGTGCATAGATCCTTTTTTGGAAGCCCAATCGCTTTGACCAAATCATCCAATGCTTGAAACTTCAAGCTTGAAAGTCCCAAACGGACTCTGATGTTTTCAATCATTGCTAGATTTTCTGGAGAACCTGCCTTGGCAAAAACTTCGAGGTTTTCCTCTTCTTGCCCCACAATTTGGCTGATTGCTTTTCTGCCAATCAAATCAAGTGTTGAACGTGATTGCGAAAAGTTCAAAAATGGACAGGGATAGATCAAAGTTGGACAAGCCGGACGCATGTGCGCTTGTTTCACACCAAGCTCAAAAAGAAGTTTTATTGTGTCCTTCAGTTGAGTGCCTCTGACAATTGAATCCTCGCAAAAGAGAATTCTTTGACCACGAATCAATTCTTTGATTGGAATCAATTTCATTCTTGCTACAAGGTCTCGCATATCCTGATTCTGCGGCATGAAACTTCTTGGCCAGGTCGGAGTATATTTGACGAAAGGCCTTTTATGCGGCAACATTTTGGCGTTTGCATAACCGATGCCGTGCCCAATGCCTGAATCCGGAATTCCCGCAACAAAATCAACCATGACATTATCTTTTTGAGCTAATGCCGCTCCACACTTGTAACGCACGTCTTCCACATTCAAACCTTCGTAGGTTGAAGCTGGATAGCCATAGTAGACCCACAAAAATGAACAAATCTGCATGTCCTTGCCTGGCTTTTTTAATTCTTCACATCCCTCTGGTGTGATTCGGACAATCTCCCCTGGACCCAATTCCCTTTCCATTTCATAGCCCAGATTGGGGAAAGCACATGATTCTGAAGACACCGCGAAACCGTTCTTTTTCTTTCCAACAATAAGCGGTGTCCTGCCAAGACGATCTCTGGCAGCAAAAATTCCACCATTGTCTGAGACTAAAAGAATAGTGCAAGATCCTTTGATGCATTTCTGTGCATGGGCAATTCCCTCTGAGAGGGAGTCCTTTTCACAAATTAGTTTTGCCACAAGTTCCGTGGGGTTCATGTTGTTGCCACCGATTTCAGCGAAAGTTTGTTTTTTTCTGAATGCTTTTTCAACAAGCGCTTCAATGTTGTTGATCTTTGAAACAGTAACCAGTCCGAATAACCCCAAATGTGAACGCATCAAAATTGGTTGAGCTTCATGGTCGCTGATCACACCAATTCCGATATTCCCTTCCAACCCAGGAAGTTCTGATTCGAATTTTGTTCTGAAATAGGATCTTTCTAAGCTATGAATCACTCTCTTGATTCCGGTTCCGTTTAAAACCGCTATTCCGCCTCTTTTTGTTCCTAGATGAGATAGATAATCCGTTCCGTAGAAAAGATCATTAGTACAACTTTTCTTTGACGCACTTCCAAAAATTCCGCTCATTTTAGACACCTCCTTCTGTTAAGTTTTTCCAAAAAATAAAATGGGACAATTCCCAAAATTTCCAAAGTACTGAAGTTTTAGTCTACTCCAAGAGAAAGCAAAAAACAAGGAGAATATCCTTGTTTTCTTAATCATCGCTTGTGGTTTTTGGTTTAACTTTTCTTTTTTCTGTTCCTCCAGTGTCTTTTTTCGATATACACCACTCTCCACCAAAACTGTCCCAGGAAATAACCATCGGCAATTCCAGCGAAGATAATAAAGGTCTTGATCCATAAAGGGAACGCTTGCCACCAAGCTCCTACGGTATAACTCCCCTTTGGCATCACACCGATTGAGATAAGATGTTTTAGATAAACTGATTCAATTAGCATATATCCGATGAAGCCCAGCAGAAAGACAAGTAGAATCACAAGCACTAGATAGAGGTTTTTTTTCATTGTTTTTTATTATTCATTGCATTTATTCCAGAGCCCTTTTTTTGCTTTTTTTGCTTCTTCTTGAGAGACAAGGAAATCTTTTTGATATTTGTATGCAGATTCCTTAAAAGTATATTCTTTTGCAAATCCTTCTTCAATCATTTTTTGATTTAAAAATGTCCCGTCTTCCAAGAAAACATAGCGGAGGCTCCTGCCATAGATATCGACATCTGCTTGAGTTGGATCTGCTTCTATTCTAATCTTCTTCCCACTCAAAAGTTCGACCGCCTTTTTTGCGGCCTCTTCTCCAAAACATTCCTTTTCTCGATATTTTTCACTCGTCTCCGGCGAGTCAATGCCGATCAAACGAATCCTTTCAGTGCTGCTATCTTTATCAATTGAAATTGTGTCACCATCATAGACATGTAACACTGGATAGAAAATATCTGTTTTCTCAGAAGCGACTTGAATGATTTGGTTATCGCTTTTTTTATCCTCCGTGCTAACATCTTGCTTGATAAAAATCAGCAATATTGTCTGAGCAGCAGCAATTATTGCCAAAAGAGCAAGGATGTTATAGAGTGTGGTTGTTTTTTTCATTTTTTGTATCTTCCAAGGATGAAGTTAGCTTCAGTATAACATTGTAGTCTTCAAGTTTCAATTTCATAGCTTAAATGAAAGATTTTTTCAAGGGACCCAATTTCTTCCTTGTTTTTTAATTTTTTAAAGATTAAACTTAGGTTACGTGTTGATTTTTACTGGAACTATTTGCGAAAATCAACGAAAAAAGAGGTATCCACCTTAACAAAGGAGGCACTTATGCACCCTAGTTGGCGGAAGCGAAAAAACATTATCTATTCGTCTAAGAGATGTAAAGGTATTTTTCTTGCAACCAGAAAAATCTTGTTCTTCTGCGTTAAAAGGAGGTGATATCCGTCTAGTGCTCTGTGATAATCGTGTCACTTTGACATTAGGGTTGTTTGCTTAACACTCTCAGTAACACAATCCGTCAGGGCTAATCCCCCTGAAGCATTTTTCATGAAAACCTTTTAGGCTGGTTCAAATCTGAATCAGCCTAATCTTTTTTATTATTTCATTTTTTGCTATAATGGGTATAAACAATTAAACAAACTTTATGAGAAAATTATCACTTCTTTCTCTCGCCTTCTTTAGTGCACTAACAATTTCTGGTTGTGGGTTTCTTGACTTCCTTGACGCTGACATGAATAAAGCTATCAAAAAAGGAGATCCCAAAATTTGCAAAAAAATGGAGGATGTTGCTCGACGTGAACGTTGTTTAGTTGCAGTTGCAACTGAAATTAAGAACGAGAAAATTTGCGATGATATCACTAATAAATCGAAGAAAAATAATTGTTTTTCAAATATCGCTGTTGCCAAAGAAAACTTGTCTCTTTGTGAGAAAATCGAAGGAAAAAATTTCGTGGATGAATGCTATGGTAGTATTGCTCAAAAAACAAAAAATCCCGATGCTTGTTTGAAAATGAAAAATGAAGCTGCTGCTGGGACATGTATTTCAAAGATTGCCATCGAAGCGAATGATGAATCACTTTGCAAAAAAATCAAAGAAGATATCGCTCTAGATGAATGTTATAGCAAAATTGCAGTAAATAAAAATGACCCTGATGTTTGTAAAAATATTAAAAAAGGCGAAAAAGGTAGAGAGGGATGTTTTAGCGAAATCGCTGAACATATGAAAGATGAGAAAATTTGCGATGAGATTGAGGATGATTTACTAAAAGATGCTTGTATCCGCTCAGTGGCCGTTGCTCAAGGAGGAGATCTCCTTTGCGAGAAAATCGAAAACAAAAGGCAACGAGACGCTTGCTATCAACAAATAGGAATTGCTAATAGCGACGAAAATTCTTGCAACAAAATTGAAAACGAAAGAGATCAAGATTCTTGCTATGCAGGAGTGGCCATTGCAAAAGAAGATTTGGCACTCTGCCAGGTGATTGAAAATAAAAATTTAGAAAAAAAATGTTTATCTGATCTTGCAAAAAAAACAAAAAGTTCTGCTAGTTGTTTGATTTTGGATGACAGTGATGATCGTTATGACTGTAGCTATGGTGCAGCAACTAGCTCAAAGGACGCATCTCTTTGCGAGGCAATTGAGAAAAAAGGGACACGTGACAAATGTTTTCACAATGTCGCAGTCAGAGCAAAAGACATTGCTGTTTGTAGCAATATCAAAAATTCTGCCGAGAAGCTTTCTTGTGAAAAATCAACTACTCTAAAGAAAGCTCAGTAAAAACTGCTAAGTCTTATGAGCGTTGACATGACCTGGTCTGATGCTATCGTCTAAAATCCTCTTTTGCAATTGTGCGAAAGAGAACTAGTACTTTAAAAGTTTATCCGAAATCAGCAAGAAAGGAGGAAAATCAATGAAAGCACAAGAAACTAATTTTGGCTATGGAGGACCTGATTGCTCTGAATGCAATGCTGCTAGGATGAAGAATTTCATTGAAGGTATGTCGAGGTTTCTAGGAAACTCCTCTTCTTTACTGACGGAGGATGATATTCCAGAGACTATTATGGTGCATATTAATGATTATCGTCGAGTTCAAGCAGGAAACAAGGTTTTATCATTGGATCGAAAAAGTATTGAGGAGTTTCAAAATGCTCGAAACTCCACCACCATTCACTGCATGCAACTTTCTCAGTCCTTAACATTCGATCAGGAAGCCAAAACTGTCAAACTCATTGTTCAGGGAATGATTCCCAAAATCATCAAAGAATATTGGAATGAAGGGATTCAAGAGTTTATTTCTAAAGTGATTTATCTTCAAGACAAAGTTGTTTCTTTGCAGGAAAAGCAAGAAAAAATAGCTTGTTTCTATGCAAAAGTGATGAAATCCAAATTTGATTTTGAGGGGAAACTGGGAAACTCGCCAGTTAAAACCACAGGTCACGAAGAAAACATTCTTTTGCAAGATGAAGTTAAGAAACAAGAAAAACTTGCGGAAGAGCAAAGAAGGTCTTTTGATGATCTTGCTAGGGAAATTCAGAAGACAAAGAAGAGTATCTATAATGGTTTATCTTTCCTTTGTGAACATTTTGAGATAAACTCTCGAGATGCAATGCCAATTGCCATAGCAGTTGACCCGCTCGATGATGAACCATGTTTGATCATTGGGGTCAATATAGATGAAGTTGCTGATCGAGTGCCGAAAAATACCTTACAAAAGCTGATAGAAAATCACATCAACGGCAGAAGTTATCTCTCTTGGGAGCTTCAAAAAGCATTGGGCATTAAAGAAGAGATTGCTCAAAATGTGAAAAATTAGATAGCCTTTGAAACTTTTTGTGTAAAATACACAAAAAGGACCCATGTTACGCAACTGCGTGACATGGGTCTTTTTCTTTTTTAAGGCAAGCTTTTTTGAAAATAATATGGCAAACGAAATATCTTTAAAACATTGACAAAATCAATTGTTAGTGTTATTATTTATAATTCTTTTGCAATGTGCAGAGAATAATGGAAAGAAAGAAGTACTCTTACAATTAACCTAGGATCAGAAAAAGGAGAGATCAATGGAGAAGAAAGCTAAGAAACCTGGTTGTGGAGACCCAAACTGCCCTGTATGTGGAGATAATAAAGCCGGGAGAGGTTTTGTGGACATTTTTGAAAAATTGTTTGGAACCCCCCGCGGGAAGGATTCTTTCTCATTTTCAGGCAGCGGTTTCCCAGGATTCTCTGGCGCACCTGGAACTTTTGAAAAAATTGCCACGATGCTTGAAGGCGGAGGCCCTGAAATAAGTATTCAGGAGATCATTGATGCCTTGGACGGCGGAGATATTCGCAAAATCATGGAGCTTGGTGGTGATAACCCCTTCGGCAGTCCTCATGTTAGAGTTATTTCATCCGAGGATGATTTGGACGACATCATGCAGGAAATGATGGGCAACAAAGCAGATAACTCGGAGAGAGAGGCTGCTTTAAAAGCTTTACCTGAGGATATTCAAAAAGACAATGCTGAATTTTCTGCAGTTTTGAAAAATGGCAAGCATATCCCATTGGAAAATGGTGCAATGAATACCATTGAAGAGCTGAATTTAGTGCAAGGATTGAAATTTGATTCCTCTGAAAAAGGGAATATTTCAGTCACAGTTAGCCTTGAAGGCATCTACACTAAGGTTGTTTCCGAGATTGGCAATGATGAAATTGCCGCTTTGATTCCCAAGGTAATCGGCCTGGAGGATGAAATTTCCGCATTGTTCGAAAGCCAACAGGAAAGAAGAAACCTATTTGCGGATATTCAAAGAACAAAGAAGGGCCTTCAAAGACAGCTAGACGGATATTTCTCCAGAGGCTGGGCCGAACTCTCTTTGGATAAAAACGTGCTCAGTGTGCAGCAGAACGAAGCTGTTGCTGGAAAAGAAAGCTCAAAAGAGGCTGTTGCAAAATTCTTATTTGTTTTGAACGGAGAAGTTCAAACTGAAGTAAGGCTAGACGATGACTTTGGGGAAATACTCTTTAGTCTTCAGAAAGCCCTTGCACAACAGAAAGAAGGGGCCGCAAAAGAAAGGGAAGCCTTTGATGAAACTTCAGTGAAAATTTCCAGTATAAAAGGAAATTTATTTGAAGCATTGATTTTTATTAGAAGCTACCTCAAAAGAAATCCGATCGCTGATTGCAACCCAGTCGGCATTGGGCTTGACCTTGAAGGCTCTCCTTGTATCATCGTTGAGAAAAAAGTTGATACAGAACTTCCTGAAGTTCCTGGAATAATCAAGCGCCGTTTGCTTGAAGGTCATCTTTCCGGCAAAAATCCATTGCCCAAGGATTATCAAAAGGCACTGGGCCTGGATGAAAAAATCGCTCAAATTAAAAAGGGCAAAGCATCCATTGAAGAGATCAAAGATAGTCTGTAAGAAAGCTAAACTAGCTTAATTAAAAGACCTGCACTGCACGAATCGTGTGATGCAGGTTTTTTTTATTTTAAAAATAATTTCCCAAACTCTTTTCTAAAGAATTTGAGAATATTGACAAGATTCTTATTTTAGGGTATTTTTTATTATTGCCTTATGCTTTGAAACGGGCAAAAAGTTCTCTAAATCAGAAAATCTAACAAAAGGAGATATCATATGGATATCACGGGAAACAAGTCCTTAGAAGTGCCTAGTTGGGATTTTTCCAAAAAATTCCTAGAGGAATTGGAGAAATTCAAAAAGATTTTAAGCGGGAGAAATTCTGTAACCCTCAATCATCACCCCGAGGAGCAGAAAATTCTTTTTGAGCCTTGGTTTGTTCCTCTATTGAAACTAGAACAAGGCGTTGTGGTTATGCACATAAAAGGGATTTTTCCTAAAATCACTTATACTGCCAATGACCCACAAGTTCTAGCAACTATTCGGGAAATCATGAAGCAACGGACTCAAATATCAAGACTGCGCAGAGGGAAGAATCCCTTACCGAAAAATATAGGGAGAGCTAATCAAATTTCAAAGGAACTATCTTTGAATGTAGGCGTAATGATAAACCACTTCTCTTCTCCTAACAACAATAAAAATGGTGATGAACCAATAGCCATTGCTCTTGATCCCGATGACAACGCTCCTTGTATTCTTTTTGCTAGTAGAATCAACGAAAAGACTGAGGAAATTCCAATAGTGGTGAAGATCAATGCCGCTAGAAAACATTTTTCAGGAGAGGGAGAACTGGGGATGGAACTTCAAAAAGCTCTGGGGATCAACGAGGAAATTCTCGTTATTGAAAAAATTCTTGCAGGTATCAAATGATTATTAATATTCTTTCCTTGTTTTTTCAAAAGCTCACGACACACAAACTGTGTGACGTGAGCTTTTAGTATACAAAAAGAAAAGTTACCACGACTATGATGAGTTGTGGTAACTTTTAAATTCTTCTGGAGCATGACTGTTTATGCAGCCAGATCTATCTTCATTTCTGTTTGCCAAAAACTTTCCAGTGGCATTCCTGATAAGCGTTGGATGATATCTCGATATTTCTTTGTGGCAATATCCAAGACTTCCTCGGGAGGAACAATAGTGGGATTTTTTTTAATCCCGACACTCTTGCCCCACTCCCGGACGCCCTGCTTGTCAAAACTTTCGGGCGCAGAAGTATATTCATCCTGAAACGGCCAGAAGCGAGAAGAATCCGGCGTCAGAATTTCATCAATGAGGGCCAGCTTCACTGTGTTATTGCTCTTGTTTGTGACCATTCCAAATTCAAACTTTGTGTCAGCAATGACAATGCCTTTTTTGTTTGCAATCTCATTCGCAAGGGAAAAGATTTTTTTTGCCTCTTCGCGCACTTTTGTTGCCAGTCCAAAATCGCCGCCAATGTGCTCAACCATTTCATCAAATTCAATGTTCCGATCTTTCTCACCAGCTTCAGCCTTGGTTGAAGGAGTGAATAATACCTCTGGCAATTTACTTCCGTCGTGCAGACCAGGTGGCAATTCGTGTCCACAAACCATTCCAGTCGCCTTGTAGTCATTGAGACCGGAACCAGTCAGATTTCCTCTTACGATCGCCTCGATTGGCAAAACCATGGCTTTTTCAACAACAAGACATCTTTTCTGAAGATCGCTATCCCCCCTCAAATCTTTCGGAAGAAATTCATCGATCCCTGAACCATATGCCATCAAGTGGTCACCTGCACCAAAATTGAACTGATTCAGCCAAAAAATGGTTGATGCTGTAAGAACATGCCCCTTACTTTTGATAAGCGCATTGAGCACGATGTCAAAAATGCTGATACGGTCCGTTGCATAGATCAAAAGAAGTTCTGGTTTATCCGGAATCTCAAACATTTCCCTTGTTTTTCCTGTAGAAAAATGCAGGAGACCTGCCACTTCAAACCTTTCGATTAACTCAATCGCCCTGACAGCCTTTGGAAGAAAACCCATGTTAACTTTGCTTTTCATTTGACACCCCTTTTCGTTGGTTGAATGTTAAAAACAATTATACTTCTTCTTGGTAAACTCTAAAGTTAAAAAAGAACAGCACTATATTGTAGCACTGTCTTTTCTGTTTTTCAATAACATTAAGATAAAAATCACTCAACAGTAACAGATTTTGCAAGATTCCTTGGCTTGTCTACATCAAAACCTTTTATCCTTGCTACATGGTATGCAAAAAGTTGCAATGGGATCGTCGCTAGAATTGGAGTCAACATTTCCAAAGTTTTCGGAATATAAATCACATCATCTGCTATTTTTTCTAAAGATTTATTCCCCTTAGTTGTAATAGCAATCACATCACCACTTCGAGATTTGATCTCCTCAATATTGCTAAGGTTTTTTTCATACACACTATCTTTCGGGGCAATGAAAAACGAAGGAAATTTCTTATCAATTAGCGCAATCGAGCCATGCTTCATTTCACCAGAGGCAAACCCTTCTGCGTGAATATAGGAAATTTCTTTTAATTTCAAGGCGCCTTCGTTTGCTAGTGGTTGGCAATATTTTCTTCCTAAGAATGCAAAATTCTTTGCTTTGTGATATTTTTTCGCAATTCTTTCAATATTATTATCTTTTAAAAATTCATCAATTTTCTCAGGCAAGTCGCTGAGCTCTTTTAAGATGCGTTTTCCCATTACAAGAGACATTCGCCTTTGTCTCCCCAAAAAAACAGTTAAGAGTGCCAAAATGGCGACTTGGGAAGTGAATGCTTTTGTTGATGCAACGGAAATTTCTGGCCCGATGTGATTATACACCCCGGCATCAGTTTCACGTGAAATTGTCGATCCAACGCTGTTTACAATTCCCAAAACTAGTGCCCCTTTATTTTTCACCTCTTTAATCCCTGCAAGTGTATCAGCTGTTTCTCCAGATTGACTTATAGCAATAACCGCTGTTCGCTTGTTCAGAATCGGGTTTCGATAACGAAACTCACTTGCCCACTCCACTTCAACTGGAATTCCTGCATATTCTTCAAGCATGTATTCGCCAACAAGACCAGCGTGCCAAGCTGTTCCGCAAGCCACAATAATAATTCTCTCAACATCTCTTAGTCTGTCTGCAACCTCAGTCAACCCACCTAGTTTTGCCGTTCCATTTTCAAAAGAAATTCTTCCATTGAAACTGTTTTTTAAAGACTCTGGCTGCTGGAAAATTTCTTTTAACATAAAATGTTCGAATCCTTTCTTTGAAATCTCCTCGATATTCCATAGCACGCTTTCGATATCTTTTTTGATTAAATTTCTCTTTGCATCAAAAACTCGGAAATTATCATAGCCGACTTCTGCCATCTCTCCATCTTCAAGGTAGATCACTTGTTTGGTATGCTGCAAAATTGCTGACACATCAGAAGCAATCACGGTCTCGTGCTTTCCAATTCCAATCACAAGAGGACTTCCGCAACGAGCTACGAGTAATTTCTCGGGCTCATCTTGGCAAAACACAACCAAGCCATACGCGCCTTTGATGATTTGCAAAACCTCTTGAAGTGTCTGGGTGATATCTCCCTTATAAAGATCTTCAATCAGATGAGGGATGACTTCTGTGTCAGTTTGCGAATGGAATTTATGCCCTTTCTTTTTGAGAAGCTCTCTCAACTCTGCATGGTTTTCGATGATTCCATTGTGCACAACTTGAATTTTTCCTGTGCAATCAGAGTGTGGGTGTGCATTTGCTTTTGATGGCTTCCCATGAGTTGCCCAACGAGTGTGAGCAATTCCTATTGTTCCGTTCGACTTGTTTTTTCCGATCACTTTTTCTAGTTCTTTTATTTTTCCGACTGCCTTGAATGTTTGCAATGTTTTTCCAAAAATTGCCACCCCTGAAGAATCATAGCCTCGATATTCCAATTTTCTTAATCCATCAAGCAAAACTGGCATCGCTTTATTTTTTCCAATGTAGCCAACAATTCCACACATAGTTTTGTTTTTTAGTTTTTAATTATATTATTTCTCCAATAAATTCCAAAGTTGCAGAAAAATAACTTTCTGCGTTTCATAAACCATTTCATTTTCGATAATCACTCCGACTGGCACCCCATTGACATCACGAGAGATAAAAGCGCATCTTCCAGGATATATCAAAATAAATGTCGCTGAGTTTTGTTCTGTTCCAAGCCATCTTCGCTGATCTAATCCACTCACTCTACCTCCACCAGCCAGCGAAATAGCTTTGACTGAAATGCCTTGCTTAATCCTGTCTTTTGTAAAATTTGGATATGCCTCTTTAATATCTTCGCTTGCTTCTTTTGCTGAATAAACATAATATTCCTTTTCCGTGTTAGCTTCTGATGCTAAAATTTCAAAAACATTGTCGAGAATTGTCTTAATCCCCGTACGTCCTTCGTAGAATTTTGTTGTTGGTTTTTGTCCATTTTTCTCTTGAATAGATCGGAGTTCAGGAATGATTTTTTCAATATCACTTTTGGCTGTTTTTAGCTTTCTTTCTTTTTCCTCTATTAAGGTTTTCAACTTTTCTGGATCTTCTGCAATGAACTTTTGTTTCGTTTCATGATGATAGAAGGCTACCAAGCCCTTTTTTTGTAATTTTTTTAAAATATCATAGACAGAACCTCTGTTTATCTTAGTAATATTAGCAAGCCCACGAACAGAAATTGCTCCGCTCTCTAAAAGCGCTAGATATATCTTTGTTTCTTTTTCTGAAAGTCCAAGCTTTTCAAAAATAGTTCTTTTCATTTATTTTATTTTGATCTTTTTACTTCTAAATTCGATATAGTATATATTATTCTTGAATGAAAATAATGTCAAATTTATTTCTACACTATATTGCTTGTATTTTATTCATTGCTTTATTTTAAGCAAAAATACTTTACATCTTTGTCATATATTTATAATACAATATAATTTTATAATAAAAAAGGTTATCAGTTTAAATTTAAACTGATAACCTTTTTCTCTGTCTATGATATTTTTTAGATTTTTACCTGAGCACACATTTTTTTAAACTCCGCAAGATCTTTCCTTGTCTCTTCAATAAAGAGTTTAGCCTTCCTGTCTGCTGGGGCAACCAAAACGGAAAATTCCGTTAATTCAATCAATCTTTCTTGGATGTTCGAAGAGAGGTTGAGTTTTTTTGCAACATTCTGGAGCCTATCTTTAAATTCTCCTGCATTGGCGTAGGATCCATCTTCATTGATTGAAATCTCTTGGATGAGGCGGTATGCATCGTCCTTAATCCCAATCGCCTTTAGATATGTTTGCAATGAACTTCCACACATTCCAGGGTATTTCTTGAGGCATTCCTCAATATTTCTTTCGCTTGGAACGCAAGCACCAAGTTCTTTGGTGATCCTGTCAATTGCAATAAAGGCAGGCATCAAATCGCCACCGAGTGATCTAAAGAGATATGATCTGGCCATATTCCCTTGATGTGGATAGTTTTGCAATTCTGAGATAAAAAATCTAATTGCACTTTGAGCTTTCCGGAGCATCACAAGTGCCCCTTCGATGCCCCACAGATTTGTTTTACCAGGCATAATTGATGAACCCTTCTGCCCTTTTTTCTTCAACTTTACGAAAAGTTGTCCTGGGCAACTGACGAGATCGCAAAAATCTTCACCGAACTTGACCATTTTCCCTAACATATCATCGATGATGTGCAAGATGAATCCTTCCATGACATATGGACTACACTGATCAGTCATTTTGTCATAATGTAAGCCAAATCCTTCCACGAAATCACGAAAAATTGTCTCCCAATCGAATTCAGGAAAAGCTGCAAAATGACAAGTTCCATTCCCCACAGCTCCCCCCATCTTTCCTGAGAATGGTTGGAACTTTGGGATCATTGGATGTATCAACATTCCTATCCAAGTGACCGTCGAGTACAACGGCACTGAAATCATCTTGTTCTGAGTAGTTGGTTCTGCTGATTGCTTGTGCGTAAAGGCTGGCAAAATCAACGAACCTTTCCCGTCTTGTTGCCATTTCTGGCTCCAATCGATTGTGAAAATCCAGAAATCAATTATTTTTGGCAAGAGGTGATGATAGATTAGGTTGTTAGCCATCAATCCCGTGACATTCCCAATCACATCCTCGGATGTTGCTGCAAAATGTACTCCTTCAATCGCATTCGCCAATCTTGGGATTTTTTTAGGAATCAATAATTTAAGGAAATCCCCAGCAGCGGCTGTGTCGTGCCCTGTGAAAGTTTCAATAAACTGAGCTTGAATAACTTCATTGGGTCCAATTTCAATTGCCCTTAGAGTTTCAATTTCCTCACTTGTTAGTCTTGGGAGGAATTCCTTGTTTTCAAAAGATCGCTCGCCAATGGTCTGGCAAAGACAAATGAAATACTCAATCATCACGCGAAAGCGCAATTTTGCATATGCCAAATCTGAAGTGACCGCACCAAGGAACTCAACATGATTTAGATATCTGCCGAGTTCAGGAATTGGCGAAAGAAGTCTTCTCAAGTCTTCTGGACTTGTTGTTAAGGAAAAAAATTCTTCCAACGAAGGGAATTTTTCTCCATAACCCTTAAGCATTGCTTTGATTATCGGATTTTCTTGCTCTTTCTTTTTCATGCGACTACCTCCTGTTGTTTGAATGTCTTTGTGTCAAATAAAAAATATCATAAATTTTAAAAAAACTTTTTAACTATTTTGTAGTTAACGCATAATAATACCATAATGCGCTGAAAAAACAAGAATGGTTCGTTGTTAAAGCTCAAATTATCAAAAAAGATCCCTGCTGGCCGATAGCCAACAGGGAGCGTTAAAATAAGATCACATTGTCCAACCTTCTCCATAGCGGATGAGTCCTGCGATAGCTAGTAGTGCTAGTATCACAATGAGAAGACCTCCAGCAGCTTCTGTCATTTTTTTGTTGTCTGCTTTCACGTTACCTCCCTCTTTTTTGGCTGAACCTTTTTAGGTTAACTTCTCTTTTCTTTGTCTAAGTTTATTTTAAACTTTTTTGCACTTTTGGTTTAATCCTCGATAATTGTTCCTTCGAACTCCTTTTCTTCAAAAATATTTCTAAGATTGTCTATCTTGCGACCTTCTGCAATGACTACCTTTAGCCCCAATTCCTCTGCATGCTTTGAAGCGATTGGGTCAAACGGCATATTCAAGCCTGGGTCCCACTTATCGCCCACGATCTTTCGAAACTCGTTCCAATGCATATTCTTATATTCTTTAGCATCGTCAAATTTATTCGGGTCCTTGTCACAAACATATTTAATATTCGAAAGATTGATCACTGTTTTCGCTCCAAGTCTTTCGGCAAGAATCGTGGAAACATAGTCAGTTGACCAACCTGGTCGCCAACCAGCGGCAACCATAATCCCCTCTCCATCCTCAAAATGAACCATTAAATCTTCTTTGGTGCGAGGATTTTTATTGATTCGTGGATGTGCATAATCACGAAAAATTGTCTTAATCAAATGAGCATTTAAACGGGTGGAGTGAATTCCCAACCAATCCATATCATCATCCTCCAAAGCTGTGATCTTTCCAGCTGCTTGTTGGTATTTTCTTGCAATGTCTCCTCCTCCAGTAACAATAATGAAACGCTTTCCTTTGCCAATCTGCTCAATAATAAGCTCTCTAAAACTTTTCAAAAATTCCCAATTAATTTCTCCAGGCACAATTAAAGATCCCCCGAGTGAGACCACGAATACTTCATTTTTCATATAGACTTTTTTGTTACGTTAAGTTATTGGTTAAAAATCGCTCAATAAAAACCCCTCTTATTTAATAGGAGGGGTTTTTAATAGCTCTATCTGCCAAGCTCTTTAAAGGTAGGCATTCCAGTGCTTGGATTTGTTGGAACATAGATTGTGCCTTGTCTATCTTTCAGGTCTTTAATGTAGAGATAATAAAGATAATTTGAAGAAAGACTTTCATTGATAATTGTTTGAGCTTCTCTCTGCCCCTCTGCCTCGATTATCTTTCTCTGCTTCTCTTTTGTTTCTTTTTCTATAATAAATTCATATTTTTGAGATTCTTGCTCTGCTTGTAATTTTTCTTGGATTGTTCTTGCAAGATTTACTGGCAATTGAACATTTCGAAGCAATACATCTTCAAGCACAATTCCTCTTTTTTTAAGCTTAATGTCTAATGTATCCTTTAATTTCTTATTTGCTTCTTCTCTTTTTTCAGAATAGACGTCCTTGGCTTCATATTGAGCAATGATCTCTCTAATGGAACTTCTGATTTCTGGTCGAATCACTTTTTCTTCATATTCCAAACCAACCGTCCTGTAAACTCTTGCCGCCTCTTCTTCATCTAAGTGATAAAGTACTGTGATGTCTAGATCGATACTCAATCCCTCTTTTGTTAAAGCTGCAATTGAATCAATTCCTTGTTTTCTTCCTTCTCCTCGAATCACACTCATCGTGTATTCATCTGTCCTAATATTCATTCTCGTGACTACTCCAAGAGGATTCACAATGTGCAAACCAGAAGAAAGCTCCTTGTCTTTAACTTTTCCAAAGAGTGAATAGACTCCAGTTTCTCCAGCGTCTATTGTTACTAAGAGTTTTGGAACAAAAACAACTACCAAAAAAAGTAGCAGAAAAAATTTCCAAAAACTGGTAAATTTCTTCCTGATTTTAGTAGCATCGATATTAATTGGCTCTGCCATGGATTTTTTTTAATGAATTATTTATTGTAGCACTATTTGTGACAACACTTTGCTTCTTCGCGACTCGTCGCTTTTACTTCTTCGAGAGAACTAAAGCAAAGCTTGTTATTATCTTTTATTCTAGTTACATTTTTGCAACTTGGCAAGTGATACACTTTCGAGTTTTTTGAGGCAACAAAAAGACAGTTCTTAGGTTCATCGACATCCTTGCTTGCAACTTTCTCTATTTTATTTTCAAGCCCCTTTCGCTGCAAAGCTTCGTCAATTGCTCTTGCCCTTTGGTCTACGGGAATAACTTTCTCTTTGTTGATTAAAAAAATGTTTATTTTTGCAGCATTTTCAGTTTCTTTTTGCAATTGCCCCACTCTATAGGCGACGATAATAATAAGAATACTGACTATGACTATCAAAACAACCCCTCCGTATTTCTCCCAAAAATGTCTAAGCACTGTTGACATAATGTTTTTTTGTATTTATAATGGAAAATACTTAATAAGAAATATCCTTCTGTTTAAGTGAATTATAACATTAAACGAATGTCGTGCCTACCTAGTGTGATATTTGAATAAAGTTTAAAAATATGGCACATCGTAAAGCCGGTGGTTCTACCAATAATAACCGTGATTCCAGGCCAAAGTATCTAGGCGTGAAGAGGTTTGGGGGTCAGGTAGTTAGAACAGGAGAAATTCTTATTCGACAACGTGGTTCAAAATTCCGAGCAGGAAAAAACACTAAACAAACTAAGGACGACACGATTATTTCACTAAAAGATGGTATTGTTGCCTTTGCAACAAAGAGAATTCAGCTTTTTACTGGAAAAATCAGAAAAGTGAAGTTTATCGAAATAGAAGAATCAAAATAGACCTTGGAGATCTATTTATAAAAACCCCTTTCAAGAGGGGTTTTTATTTTACAAATTTTTCATCTTATTGAGAATTATTTGCCTAAGCTAAGGCAAATATGCTTGACAAATTAGTCCTGATGTGCTAAGGTTCAACATTGTCTTAATCAACTTAAGAATAAAGGGCAAGAAAACTAATCAGTTTATCAAAAGTATTATGAAAAAAGTTATTATCCTAGCTTGCGTTGCAATCATCCTAAGTGCGTTTTTTGCTGTTCAAGAAACATCTGCCACTTCATATGAAGAGTGGTCTAAAGATAAAGAAACTCAATTTGATGAGTTTATCTGCGAAACTTGCAAGGAACCAACGGAACCTGAACCAACTGAACCAGAGCCAACAGAGCCTGAGCCAGAAGTTGAACCTGAGCCAAAATCAAGAAAAAAATCGAAATGTAGTGGTTCAATCGGAAACCTTGTTTGGAATGACGCAAATGAAAACGGAGTTAAAGACGGTGAAGAAAAAGGCCTTGATGATGTAAAAATTACACTTAAATGGGCTGGTGAAGATTACAGATGGGATAACGATGATGATGAAGAACTAACAAGTTTAACAGATTCATTAGTATTAGTAAAAGTAACATATTATGATCTACAAACAAATGAAGAAATTTCATCAACAATTTACACATCACAAATATCAATAGGTGAAACTTCAGTAGAAGCATTCTCAATATCCGTACCTGCGTCAGAAACAGCAGTAAGATATATCGCCACAGTTAATATTTGGTCAGGAATGATTGGTGCAGCAGATTGGCAACCATACTCCGAAAAGATTGAATTGAGAGGAGAATTCCACCCTTAATAATGAAAAAGATACTAACTTTGTTGGCATTATTATTTCTTCTTCCAGCAGCGCTAGCAACAACGCTAACTGCAACTTCACCACTGGCATCAAACTCAGTTATTCAATATTCAGGATCATGTAGCTCTGCAGGGGCTGTCGGAATCCAAATTTCATTTAGCGGAAACATGGTTCATTTTGACCAATTAACTGGATCACCGAGCTTTACTAGTTCTAGCTCATCAACACCTTACACAGCAACAACTGATGGAGATTACACAATTTCTGCATCATGTGCAGGAGAAGCTTCAGCAAGCGCAACTGTTTGTGTGGGTTCAAGTTGTCCAGCAGCAAGTGCAGGAAACGGTGAAGGAAACGGTGAAGAAGTCTCAGAAAACGAAGGAAGTAGTGGAGGTTCCGGACCGCCAGTCGTCGTAGGTTCATCTGGCGGAAGCTCAGGCAGTTCTGGCGGAAGCGCTAGCTCAGCAGCAGGATCAAATCAAGCAGTAGATAACACACCAACACAAGACGCAAGTGATTCAAATCAAGACGATAATGGAGATCAAGAAGAAGGAAGTTCAACACTATTAATCACATTACTAATATTAGCATTATTAATTGGCGGAGGATTTTTCTTATGGAAGAAATACAAGAAACCACAAGAATATACTCCAATGCCTCAAACACCACCTCAATAAAATGGTTTTAGAAAGAATAATATCTCCAGACAATTACAAAGGTAGTTACTTGAAAGCAACTTTGTTTGGAATAATAATAACTGCTATTGGATTAACAATTGGTTATAATCTATTTCCTGACGACGCAGCACTTGCAGCAATATTTTTTATACTAATAGGTATTTATCTCGATAAATTAACTTTTAATACATCTTTATTTATTTGGCTTGGACTTACGCCTGCAGGCTTTAGCACAGTTGATTATTTCCCGATTTTCCCTTGGTTCGGCATAGTGCTTGTTGGAATGTTTGTTGGTAATGTTTTGTATAAAAATTACTCTCGAAGTTTTAAGCTCAAAGATTTGTCAAGCAAGAAAGAAGTAAAATTATTATCGTTTTTAGGTCGTCATTCTCTGATTATTTATTTAATACATCAGCCAATAATCATAACTCTGCTTGTTATTTTAGGGTATATTACACTCTAGAAATGCTTA
>ENA-OREN01002367-OREN01002367.1-marine-metagenome-genome-assembly--contig:-NODE-2367-length-19384-cov-4.951935_pt1 | contig 19384 bp, 19 predicted proteins | sample MGYA00248624_ERZ508555 | MGnify/ENA primary metagenome ERZ508555 (study PRJEB26222, sample SAMN06267773) | marine metagenome | isolation source: Saanich Inlet, British Columbia, Canada | place...
CCATTGCTGCCGTGTAACGTGGGCCGAATTCAAAAAATGGATATTTGATCAGGTGAATAATGACAATCGCAATTATTAATTCAAACCCAAACATCCCACCAGCACGGGTGGATTGCACCAAATGGGACACACCAACGGCAGCGCCAGCATAGAGTAGACCTGGTCCTAGGCGTGAAAGTAGGCCGTTGAGTAGTTTATTTTGTATTGTCATTGACATGGTTATTTGTGAGTGCTAGCGATGAAAATATGTTTCTGCGGGTTTGCGCCTCAGTTGATTCCAACAAAAAGTAATCTGTGGCAATTCTAATATTTATATGGCCAGTTCCATAGGAAAAACCTGAAGATAATCTGATGCAATGGAACGGGCATACAACCGGGAGAAATTAAAATACCAAGAACACTACTCTTCTGCAGTATGAATTTTGCCAATTATTGACATCAACAGATACTGAGCTAACTTGACTGAAGAAATAAATCGCTGGCCTTAGCAAAGAAATGATTCGCGATGCTGTGATACTAAATCCCCCATTTTTCTGCGGAGCCAAAAGATGATGGATCAAAAAAAACCATTATCTTATAATTAAATTATTTTGCTTTTCCTAGTCTGTCCATCAGTTTGAGGATTGCATCTTTTTTCATATTTCTAAGAAGCATTTTCTCTTCTGCGCCTGCGGATAAAATTGCCGAATCTGAATATGGCAGCACTCGATTGACTTCGACCTTGGTGTCAGGAACAATCTCCCTTCCTCTCTGATCATTGACTCGGAATGAAATAGTATAGCGTAATTGGTACTCTCGGACTCTCCCAGTGCCAGAAACCGAGAGAATTTTTTTCTGGAGCTCCGCACTCTCAATTACCAATATAGCTTGGGCATCTTTCTGGCTATCTAGAACAGCTGTCTTGCTTGATGCCTCAATTCTTCGTTTTATATCGATAGTAACTGATGGATTGCTGGCCTGAATATAAAGTGATTCAAATGGCATAGATGACAGACCTCGAAGATGAAATCCACAAGATAAGAGAATCAGGCACATTAAAGAAGAGATTAATTTTTTTATAATTATTTTTCCTTATTTTATGAAATAGGAATTCCTGAGAATAGTAGCAGTAGAAATAAAAGAACCATTTATTGCATAATAAATAGACCTTTCAGGCCAACGAGAGAAACATAGCAAAGCATTGTGCAGTAATTATTGGCAGGCTGTTGTTGTAGAGCATGCAATAATGTGACATTTCTCTTCATTATTGATATATTCGCCAAAAATATAATGTAAAAATTATGTTGCTGTCAAGAAAAAGTGCTACAAGACAGTTGTTTTAGTAGAGTTAAACCAAGAAACTATAGTCCCTAATAAATAAATTTCTGATATAGGTTGGGATTGGAAATGTGACTAGAATAATCGAGATTATTAGATGTGAATGAATGATTTTAACTATAAGACAGTTATACTAGTATTTCGTATTCGAGAAATTGAGTTTGGTGAGATAATAGACTAACTGAACAAATCTAATTATAAAAATAAGAAAATTTGGAGCGTGCTAAATGTTTTTGCGGCGGCCCTTAATTCTGTTTTTAGGCCATACCTTTTTACAAGAAACTAATTAAATAGACCAAACAGTTTTGTACAACCTATGAGTACTTTAATAACTTATTTCAAGGTCTTTCCCAAACGAAGCTTTTATGTACTGATTGCATTTTTGGCTGCAGGGGTTGCAGAGGCGCTTAGCCTTACCGCCATTCTTCCTATGTTATCAACTGCTGTAGGAGAGGAGGTCGATTCGCCTGTAGGTAAATTTGTTGTGCAAATTCTTGATGAGGTGAACCTTTCCCCCACAATAGGAACAATGCTGGCTATTATTCTTTTTGGGATCGTTTGTAAAAATTTGTTGTTATTAGTAGCAAACAGGCAAATCGGGTACACAGTTGCTTATATAGCAACGGCATTGCGTTTAGAGTATTTAGAGGCAATGCTTGCCAGTAGTTGGCAATATTACCTGCGCCAGCCTGTAGGATCGATAGCCAACTCAATTGCTACAGAGGCTAAACGAGCAGCGAATGGTTTTGAACAAGCTGCAGCTGTACTTTCGTTGGCAATACAAGTATCTATTTATATTATTATTGCTATGTTTGTTTCATGGCAGGTGGCATTAATTTCGTTGATAGCAGGCATAATTTTTCTATCCGCAATGTACAAGATAATTCGTGTTACACGTAAAGCAGGTTCAAAACAAACGATTTTATTAAAGAGCTTATTGACTTACTTGGCTGATGTGCTTGGTTCAGTAAAATCATTAAAAGCTATGGCACGAGATAAGGATGCAGATTTTGTCTTGCGTTCTCAAACGAAACAATTAGAAAAGGTTGCTCGTCGGGAAGTAATAAGCAAAGAAGGTTTAAAGTGTGCACAAGAACCTTTGCTAGCTGTTTTTACGACAGGAGGTCTGTATGCGATGCTAGTAATCATGGAGCTTCCCATTCCGGCAGTAACAGCGATGGTCATATTATTTGTTCGGATACTTTCTCAATTGAGTAAAATGCAACGACGCTACCAACTTCTTGTGGCAGATGAAAGTGCTTATTGGGCAATAAGGGAAGCGTCCGAGTCTGCTCGTTCTGCTGCCGAGGTAAAGACAGGCACATTGCATCCAACCCTTAAGCAGGGAATCAGCGTGCAACATGTTAAATTTAATTACGGCACGAAAAATATCTTCCAAGACTTGAGTGTAGAAATTAAGATAAACTCTCTCACAACAATTATAGGGGAGTCTGGGGCAGGGAAAAGTACGTTTATTGATCTCGTTTGTGGGTTGGCAGAACCTAAATCTGGAGATGTGTTTATTGATGGAATACCTTTAAGAGAGATCAATGCTTGGGAGTGGAGAAGATTAATAGGGTACGTTTCTCAAGAGACAATTTTATTACATGACACTATTTTAAATAATATTCTTGTGGGTGCGCCTGATTTAACTGAAGCTGATGCTGAGAGAGCTTTGCAACAGGCGGGAGCCTTAAAATTTGTCAATAATCTACCAGAAGGTATGCATACTATTGTCGGAGAACGAGGGGGGCTTCTATCAGGGGGGCAACGTCAGCGTGTAGCGATTGCAAGAGCGCTTGCTCATCAGCCTAGGCTCTTACTGCTTGACGAGCCAACCAGTGCCCTTGACACACAGAGTGAGCAAACCATTTGCAGAACGCTACAAACTTTATCTAAAACCCACACTATTATTGCTGTATCCCATCAACCTGCTTTAGCTAATGCCTCAGACAGGGTCATTACACTATCTAATAGTGATATCAGATTATCAGTCTAACGCTAATTTACTTTATGGACTAAGTCTTTGATAGCGTGTCTTGATTTTTTATAGCGCTGATAACGAAGAGCAATAAATTCTTTCCAGATAATAGGCAGTCGTTTCCAACGGGATTTGGGCATTGAGGCGCGGGCACGATAAAAGGCAATTATATCGGTTACTACCGCTATTTTCTGCTTATCTTGCGCAGTATTATTCACAGAGGATTCTATTAGGTAATCTAAAGCTTTTTGAAAGGCCTTAACTTTTGGATTGTAAATTTCATGGAAACTTTTACCGTCGTGCCTGCTTCCTTTGATAAATGCGTTAAGGCGCGTCGGGGGGGCGCCAATTTTGTTAGAACCGTGCTGACGATATGCTATTAAAGTGCTTGGAATAGGGATGAGTTTAGCTGACATGCTGATTATTAATGCAATCCAATAATCGTGCTCCCATTCTTTAGGTATCGGTACTATTTTTTCACGATATTTAGCTCGAAAAGCCATTGTCGTGCCAGTTACTATATTTCGTTTGATTACCATTTTGAAAGCATTACCGTCGCTACTAATTGCACTTAGCTCATATGGCTTAATTCTTTTTCGCTCCCATAAACTAGTTTTGAGTAAATTTAAATCTTGGTCAACTACGTCAGCATCACTAAAAGCAGCCCCAGCACTCGGATTATTCATGAGACACTCTCGCATACGTTCGATTTTATGCGGATACCAAATATCGTCCTGATCACACGGAAAGATAATGTCACCACTGCAGGCGCGTATCGCCACTTCAAAATTAGCTGTTGATCCTAACCGGGTTTTATTAATTAATATTTTTATTGGGAAAGTTACATTTCGTGCAAATTCATTTACTATTTTTAGAGTTGAATCAGTGGATGAGTCATCCGAGATTATCAACTCATCCGGTAATGTAGTTTGATCCGAAATACTATGCAGTAGCTCAGAGATATACAATTCCCCATTATAAGTTGCTAGCGCAATAGATATCATTTCCGAATCTAACCGACTAAATAATAAAAAATAGTTTCTTTCTTCACGTGATTAAGAATAACAGATTTATTAATTAAAAAATAATGAGTTATTATTACTGTTTAACTTGAAAAGTTTACATAGGTAAGGCTATTAAATCTAATAGCAGGAATGCTGCTACCATTATCCCCAATTTCTATTACTTCAGAACGGACCTATGCAATAGCTTCTTACTTTCTTTCGAAAATGGCATAATGAAATGGTTTGGTGCCCAGGAGAGGACTCGAACCTCCACAGTGTTGCCACCGCTAGGACCTGAACCTAGTGCGTCTACCAATTCCGCCACCTGGGCAATGTTTAGTATTCAAAATCGTGATGATAAGTAGAGCCGCAATTTTATAGGAAATCATTGCCTTGTCAAACAACAAAGGAAGTAAGCTTCGTAAGCTTGATCCCTATATAAAACGGGAAAAGGAGCTGTACGAATATCCGTTACCAAGTAGAGAATTTATTCTAGAAATATTAAATGGGCAGGGTATTCCGGTGACCGAGCTAGCCCTACATAGTTTGCTAGATATTGAACAAGAAGAAAAAGAAACTTTTAGCAGGCGATTATCTGCAATGATGCGTGAAGGACAAATTATGTGTAACCGAAAAGGTTACATTTATGTAGTAGAAAAATTAGATCTTATCAAGGGTAAGGTACAGGGGCACGCAGATGGGTTCGGGTTTCTTATTCCTGATGACGATGCCACTGACTTATTTCTTAGTCCGAAAGAGATGCGAAAGGTTTTGCATGGAGACATCGTGATGGTTCGTGATGTTGGAACAGATCGGCGTGGGCGCAGAGAAGGAACCATTGTTGAGGTATTGGAGCGAGTTGTAAAGCAATTGGTGGGACGGTTGCATATTGAATATGGCATTCTTTCTGTAACAGCTGAAAATAAAAGAATTAGTCAGGATGTTCTGATACCAAAAGAAGAGTCCATGAACGCTAGAGCGGGGCAAGTTGTAACGGTAGAGATTATTCAACAGCCTCATAAAAATGCTCAGCCTATTGGGCGTATTGTTGAAATTCTAGGGGACTATACTGCACCTGGAATGGAGATTGAAATTGCCCTTAGAAAGCATGATTTGCCATATAAATTTACACGTAAAGTAGAGGAACTCTCTGCTAAGCTTCCTAAGAGAGTACTTAAAAAAGATCTATCAGGGCGAGAAGATATTTGTCATCTTCCACTGGTAACTATAGATGGTGAGGCGGCAAGAGATTTTGATGATGCAGTATATTGTGAACGTGAAGGGAAGGGCTACAAGTTATATGTTGCAATTGCTGACGTTAGTCATTATGTAAGACCAAGCGATGTGCTTGATCAAGAGGCACTTAATCGTGGGAACTCTGTGTATTTTCCTCGACGAGTAATTCCAATGCTGCCGGAAGCACTATCAAACGGACTATGCTCGCTTAATCCACAAGTCGAGCGTTTGTGCATGGTATGCGAGATGTCTATCGACATTGATGGATACTTTAATGGTTACCGTTTTTATTCTGCAGTAATGCGGTCTCATGTTCGTTTTACCTATAATCAGGTAGCAGAAATAATTAGTAACCCGAAGGGTGAGGTTGCTAAACAGCACATAAATATAGTGCGGCATATCCAATTACTTTACAAATTATATAAGGTATTACTTAGGGCAAGAAAGAGGCGGGGCGCAATTGATTTTGAAACTATAGAAACACAAATGATTTTCAATGAATTGGATAAGATTGAACAGATATTGCCAGTACAAAGAAATGATGCCCATCGATTAATTGAAGAATGTATGTTGGCGGCCAATGTATGTGCTTCTGGTTTTTTACAGGAGAATAAACAGCCTACAGTTTATCGTATTCATGAGGGCCCCACATTAGAGAAACTTGATGCTCTGCGTAATTTCCTAAAAGAATTTGGCTTGCAGCTAGGTGGAGAATCTGACCCTCATGCAAAGGATTATGTTAAGGCATTAGAAAAAATTAAAGACAGGCCCGATGCGCAATTACTCCAGACTGTAATGCTGCGATCACTACGCCAGGCGGTTTATAGTCCAGACAACACTGGGCATTTCGGATTGGCATATGAGTCTTATACCCACTTTACTTCACCTATACGTCGTTACCCAGATCTTCTCGTACATCGGGCAATCAAGGCAGCACTTAATGGGACAACATACTCTCCAGGTAACTGGCATGAACTGGGTAAGCATTGTTCACAGACGGAGCGTCGTGCTGATGAAGCTGGTCGAGATGTAGAGTCCTGGCTTAAATGTTTTTATATGCAAGACAGAATTGGAGAATGTTTTGGAGGAGTTATTAGTGGTGTTACTGGCTTTGGTTTATTTGTTGCATTAGATGGTGTTTATGTTGAAGGTCTAGTACATATCTCTGATTTAGCCAAAGACTATTTTCATTTTGATTCTGTGAAGCATATGCTTATAGGAGAGCGTGGTGGTGGACGATACCGCCTCGGTGACCGGATGAGGGTTAAAATTGTACGAGTTGATCTAGAAAGTAGTAAGATTGATTTTATTCCGGCTGGCAAAAATGAATAGGGTTTTGATATATTTTTATAAATTAATTTGACTAATTTTCAGTTAAATTAGATAACAGGTTACATTTTATTTAATTGCCTCTAGGAATCGTATTACTCAATTTAATGTCAAACATTCGTCTTATATTTGGTTTTCATGCAATCACCAGTCGTTTACGGCAAAATCCAAGCAGCGTCAAAGAGATTTTTTTAGATTCCAGCCGTCGAGACCAACGTGCCCGTGACTTAATAAAGCTTACGGAAGACCAGAAAATACACTTAATATTATGTGATGGAGCAAGGCTTAGTGCTATGTCAGGCGGCACTAGTCATCAAGGGGTTGCAGCAAATATTGACACTACTTGTAATCATATTGATATTGAGGATGTACTGGAGACCCTGACTGAGCCAGCATTATTCCTAGTTCTGGATGGTGTCCAGGACCCGCATAATTTGGGCGCATGTTTACGTGTGGCTGATGCTTTTGGTGTTCATGCGGTAGTTGCACCAAAGAATCGTTCTGTCGGGCTTACAGCTTCAGTGTATAAAGTAGCAAGTGGTGCCGCTGATTCCATTCCATATATTTCCGTTACTAATCTTACCCGTACACTACGTAAATTGAAGGAATATGGCGTGTGGATACTTGGGACTGATGTTAATGCTAATGCGAACAGCAATCTTCAGTTTGCTAAAATCAATGGTCCTGTGGCATGGGTGTTAGGTGCAGAGGGTGGCGGAATGCGGAGGCTTACTCGTGAAACATGTGATCAGTTGATTTCAATTCCTATGCTGGGTAGCGTTGAGAGCCTTAATGTTTCAGTTAGCGCAGGTATATGTTTATTCGAGACTTATCGGCAAAGGATGAGCAGGGAGAGATAGGGTCTTGGAAAAATTATAGTTGTTAAAAAATTTGGCATCAATATTGATTCAGATTCTGGTTTAGTGATTAGGTTGTAACTTTACTAGTTAGTGCCGCTTCTGATTGATATTGTTTCATTTTTTAGTTAAAATGCCATCCATCTTAATCCTTATCTCACCGTATTCATGAAGCGGGAGATTTTACCCGAAAGGAGTATACATGCGCCATTATGAGATTGTCTTTATTGTGCACCCTGATCAGAGTGAACAAGTTCCTGCGATGATTGAACGTTACCATGCAATGGTAACTGCTAAGAACGGGAAAGTTCATCGCCAGGAAGACTGGGGGCGTCGTCAACTTGCATATCTGATTCAGAAGCTTCATAAAGCACATTACGTATTAATGAATATTGAATGTGATCAGGAAACATTGGATGAGCTGGATCATGCTTTCAAATTCAATGATGCAATTCTTCGTTATCTTACTATTAGGATGGATGGTCCCGTAGTTACACCTTCGCCAATGATGAGGGATGATAAAGCTCGGCCTGCCCCACGAACGGAAGAGGCTGTAGAAATTAACGTTGGAAGGTAAACCAAATAATTTACTGAATGATTACTAGAAAAGAGAGATAAATCTGTTAGTAATTAATGCTATATGTTTGGTGATGTATGTTTATATAATTATAAAATAGGAAAAAATTATGGGTCGCTTTATAACTAAGCGTAAAGGAAGAGATAAAGATAAGGATAAGAGCGCAAATCGCCCACTGTTCAAGCGTAGAAAATTTTGCCGTTTTTCTGCAGAAGGAATTAAAGAGGTAGATTACAAAGATATCGAGATACTGAAAGATTTTATCAATGAAAATTATAAGATAATTCCTGCACGTATTACCGGCACAAAAGCACATTATCAACGCCAATTAGGCGGAGCTGTTGAACGGGCACGGTATCTTGCTCTGCTGCCATATACCGATTTACACTGAGGGGTAACAGTATGCAAATTATATTGATGGAGAAAGTGGCTAGCCTTGGGCAACTTGGTGATGTGGTAAACGTAAAAAATGGCTATGCTCGTAATTTTCTAATTCCTCAGGGAAAAGCAAAGAGAGCAACAGATACTAGTATTGCAGAGTTTGAAACTAAGCGCGCTGAGCTCGAGAAGGAACAGGCAGAGTTATTAGCTGGTTCTCAAGCTTATGCAGCTAAATTTGATAGTTTGATGGTTCAAATTTCCCAAAAAACAGGAGTTGACGGCAAGCTATTTGGGTCGGTTACAAGTGCTGATATCGTTGATGCGCTTAAAGCTCAGGGCTTTGAGGTAGATAAAACTATGATTCGTATGCCTGATGGACCTCTGAAACAAGTGGGTGACCACCCGTTAACTATTGTCTTACATAGTGACGTATCGGTGAATATTACTGTATCAGTTTTGGGTGAAGCGACTACCTGAGTCAGGAGGGCTGTTAAATTAATAAAAAGGGCTGGGAACAGCCCTTTTTTTATTTCTCCTTATAGAAGCAAGTGGTAGAATTACTTTTCATTTGACATATTAGTCTATCCTAATTTTATGGTCCAAACTCTATCAACTGTAGCCGGCGATCAGTCAGCTGATTCTTTTAAGACGCCACCACATTCAATTGAAGCTGAGCAGTCGGTATTAGGTGGACTACTGTTAGATAATGAGGCTTGGGATAGAGTAGCTGATGTTATTAATGAGGAAGATTTTTATCGGTTGGATCATCGCTTAATTTATCGACATATCAGTAAGTTAGTTGAAAATAACAAACCGGCTGATGTGGTGACTGTTGCTGAATCACTTGAAACTTCTGCTGATTTGAAAAATGTAGGGGGGCTCACCTACGTTGGCACGATGGCACAGAATACGCCATCAGCAGCAAATATCCGGCGCTATGCAGAGATAGTACGTGAACGGTCAGTGATGCGTAAACTTGCACAGGTTGGGGTGGATATATCTGATTCATCCTATAACCCTGCCGGGCGTTCTGCTGCTAATTTATTAGATGAGGCTGAGTCCAAGGTATTTGAAATTGCAGAAGCAGGCGCACGTGGGAAGCAGGGTTTTAGTGACATTCAACCATTGCTTAAAGAAGTGGTTGAGCGTATAGAAGTACTTTATGGTCAAGAAAATCCAAGTGATGTAACGGGTATTGCTACCGGGTTTAATGATCTTGATCAGAAGACATCCGGTTTTCAGCCAGGAGACTTAATTATTGTGGCCGGCAGGCCATCTATGGGAAAAACAGCATTTTCATTGAATATTGCTGAGCATGTAGCCCTCGAGCTAAAAAAACCAGTGGCAGTGTTTAGTATGGAAATGGGCGGATCACAGTTAGCAATGCGGATGTTGGGCTCGGTTGGCCAGTTGGATCAACATAAGGTTCGTACCGGACGCTTGTTGGATGAGGATTGGTCTAAACTTACAAATGCACTTGGTAAATTGAATGATGCGCCATTATATATTGATGAGAGTGCGGCGTTGAATGCCTTAGAGCTAAGAGCGCGGGCACGTAGACTACATCGTCAACATAATGACCTTGGATTAATTATTGTCGACTATTTACAATTAATGTCTTCCCCCGCCCATGGTGAGAATCGAGCAACTGAAATTTCAGAGATTTCACGTTCTTTAAAGGCATTGGCTAAAGAACTACAAGTCCCAGTAGTAGCATTATCACAGTTGAATCGTAGTTTAGAACAGCGGCCTAATAAACGCCCGGTAATGTCAGACCTGCGTGAATCAGGTGCTATTGAGCAGGATGCTGATTTAATTCTATTTATTTACCGTGATGAGGTATACAACCCTGAAACTGAAGATAAGGGAATCGCTGAAATTATTATTGGAAAGCAGCGTAATGGTCCTATAGGTAAAGTTGATCTTACTTTCTTAGGCCAGTATACAAGGTTTGAAAGTTTTGCCCCATCTTCACGGTACTAAGGAAATCTAATTTTTAGTCCAGATTGATTGGACATTTTTTTCAATACTCTTTATTTCCGAACAATCCATTGTCTTACCTTGATTAGCCATCTTTATCAGTGATAATGTTGTCAGGCAGAGTTATTTCTGTAGCATATCGGGTTGGCCATGCGGGTGATGACATTGAGTAGTGTGGGAAGGAGTACGGTGAAGTATCGAAGTCTAATTTACTGGAGATTAATATAGGTAAGATTGCAACATCTCAGGGCTCTTCTAAGTTATTGGATATTACTGATCACAGTCGTGATATTGTTGGGCTAACCTATGTTTATCCAGTTGTTTCACGTCGTGCCGGAGGTGTATCAGTTGGAATTAATCTTAACCCTAATAGTGCCTGCAATTGGCGCTGTATTTATTGTCAGGTGCCAGAATTGAAACGTGGCTCAGCACCAAAAATTGATCTAACTAGACTTGAAAAAGAGCTATCTAATTTCTTGCAGGAAATAATATATGGTTCATTTATGCAGGAACAGGTAGAACCAGATGCAAGGCGCATTACTGATGTTGCTTTATCAGGTAATGGAGAACCTACTAGTGCTAAAGAATTTAAGCAAGTAATAGATGTAATTGGAAGAGTAAAGCTTAGCTTTGATTCGCTTAAAGACCTTAAGGTGGTATTGATTACAAATGGGAGTTTGATTGACAGGGAAAATGTGCAGGCGGGACTTAGGCGATTAGCAGGAATTAATGGAGAAATTTGGTTCAAATTAGACAGCGTTATACGTGAAAGGAGACAGCAAGTTAATAATACACGTATGAGCTCTAGACAGGTCTATAGGAACCTAAAACTATCCGCATCATTATGTCCTACTTGGATTCAGACATGTGTTTTTAAAATAGATGGTAATCCTCCTACAAGAGAAGAAATTAAAGCTTACCTGGGATTTGTTGAGAAATTATTGCAGGAAGGCGCCTTGATTCAAGGGGTTCTTCTTTATGGATTAGCGCGTTCTTCAATGCAGCCCGAGTCACCACGGCTTACAAAAGTTACTAGAAAGTGGATTGAATCTTTTGGTAAAGAAATTAATTCTCTTGGCTTAACAGTTAAAACTAATATGTAACTACTTCATTTATTTAAGTAGCCCTTACGATCAGCTTATTTTTGTGAAATTTCATATACACATTTAGTGTTCCTTCCGAGAATCAGGTAGTATCTACATATCTATAAGAACAATTTTTAAAGAGAGATATTAATAATCGTGGCACTTATCGTTCAAAAATATGGAGGGACTTCGGTTGGAAGTATTGAGCGCATTAAAAATGTTGCTTGTCGAATAGCAAAATTTCAATCGTCAGGGCATCAAATCGTAGTGGCAGTCTCTGCTATGAGTGGAGAAACTAATCGCCTCCTTACTTTGGCCAAAGAGATACAAGGTATTCCTGACCCGAGAGAGCTGGACGTTCTGGTATCTACTGGTGAACAGGTCACCATAGCTTTGTTATCAATGGTTCTGATTGAGATGGGCTACAAAACGAAAAGTTATACTGGGACTCAGGTAAGGATACTAACAGACGCTGCCCATAACAAAGCGCGCATACTCCAGATTGATGAGAGTAGAATCCGGGCAGATTTAGATGCAGGGTATATTGTGGTGGTAGCTGGGTTTCAGGGGGCGGATGAATTTGGCAATATTACGACATTAGGCCGCGGTGGATCTGATACGACTGGTGTAGCATTGGCAGCAGCACTTAAAGCTAAGGAGTGTCAGATATACACTGATGTAGATGGTGTTTATACCACTGACCCGCGTGTTGTCCCAGAAGCAAGGCGGCTAAAGACTATTACTTTTGAAGAAATGATGGAGCTAGCAAGTCTCGGATCTAAAATTCTTCAAATACGATCCGTCGAATTTGCAGGTAAATACAAGGTGAAATTAAGGGTGCTCTCAAGTTTCGAAGAAGAGGGAGAGGGTACTCTGATTACTTTTGAGGAAGATGAAAATATGGAACATGCGATTATTTCAGGTATTGCATTCAACCGTGATGAAGCCAAGATTACTGTTCTGGGTGTACCAGACCGGCCAGGCATTGCTTACCAGATTCTTGGTCCTGTGGCCGATGCAAATATTGACGTGGATATGATAATCCAGAATATTGGTAATGACGGCATGACAAATTTCTCGTTTACTGTAAGTCGGAATGAATTTGAAAGAACAATGGATATGCTTAAAAATCAGGTTCAACCTGATATCGGTGCGCGAGACGTTGTCGGTGGCGATAAAATAGCGAAGGTATCTATTGTTGGTGTAGGTATGCGTTCATATGTTGGTATTGCTAGTAAAATGTTCCGTTCTTTGGCAGAAGAGGGTATCAACATCCAGATGATTTCTACTTCTGAAATAAAAATTTCTGTAATTGTGGATGAGAAATATATGGAACTAGCAGTCCGGATACTTCATAAAGCTTTTGATCTAGATCAGGCACCTTAAAATAAGAATAAGACAGCGTATCGGTTTGACCAGAATGTTGTAAACCGTTATTCTGTTCGCCTTTCCTCATAAGGAGAGATGGCCGAGTGGTCGAAGGCGCTCCCCTGCTAAGGGAGTATAGGCCTTATAAGCTTATCGAGGGTTCGAATCCCTCTCTCTCCGCCAATTAAGCTGGATAACTGGCTGTTAATTAACCATTATTTTGGCATTAACAGTTAGTTATACCACATTCCAACCCATATAATATTAGTCTAAGAGAAGAAAGTATGAGTAATATTGATTGGGATCTCTGGCTGAAAAAGCCTACTGTCACAATCGGACAGGCATGTGCCTTATCACTCGGTATTGACCCAGACAAGATGACGCATCGGGATAAGGAAAGAGAAGATTTTCAAGGGCGCCTTAAGTTGCTTATAGAAATCGTTTTCTTTATGGGTAACATCCGTGTTGCTTCAACAAACAGTGAAAATATAGATTCTGAGATTTATCTAGATTCATTTTCGGAGTGGGCAGTAAATATAGTCCACTGGGACACTCCTAACGAATTAAAAACTTTAATTTCAGGAACACCTGAAACTTAAGCTAGAGGAATTTTTGTCCCTTTATTCCGAATCTAGATTTAAAATCCTAATTAATATTTGCTTATCCTAAAACATCTTTTATGTTATCAAATTTTGCCGTAATTGCGTGGACATTGGTATAACCCATTTCTTTTAGTGTTAAAGCTGATAGTGAGGCACGGCCTCCACCGGCACAGTGGAGTAATATTAACGTATCTGGTTCAGGACAAATGCTTGATATTTTCATTTCAATTAAGCCACGGGGGATATTTATAGAGTCATTAAGCTTGGAACTGGCCGCATCTTCAGGTTCTCTTACGTCAATAATAATACTCTTAGAGCCCTCATATAACGTCTTGGCGGATGACACATCAAGACAGCTAATCATTGTTTGAGCTTTAGCTATCAATTCGGCGGCGGTTTTTATCATAATAACTCCTCTGTAATAAACTCATACTCTCAAATAAACTACTTGCGATAACATATCATTTTTCCCAATTAATACTAGAGATTATTACGTCATATACCTTATTAGAAAAAACGTTTACCTCGGTTGCTAATTTAACTTCATCAATAAATTTAATTTTATATTTTCCTCTTTTGAGGTCAGCTACTCCCGTATCCTGAGCTTTCTCATACAAGGCCTCACATATAGGGTCTGTTGCGTTAGTGCCTTCTTTATTCATCAATTTCTTCTCTATAACAATGCGCATAGCTATTCCATACATAAATTCTTTTTTAGCCCCATCAAAATAGCCAGCAAGGCTGCACATTTTGTAATCTTTTTCTGCAGAAAAACTCGAGCTTGAAAATGTGATCAGTAATAAAAAAGATAAAATTATTTTTTTCATTTAAATCTCCTTTTAAATAGCTCTATACAAATAGTACTCCCACTAATGATTGATGAGAATCATTATTAGCAGTTTCATAGATTGAATCGCAAGTATGGAGTTATTAAATCAGTAAAATAAACTGAAATGAGCTACTTTGATTTCTATCATTTAGGGGATATTAGCAAGCTATATGGATATAATGAAGGGTGAATTCCTAATGAAATTGGATTGCAATAAATGATCACTATTCTATTGTGTTTAGTTGTTGGTGTGGCTGATGGGGACACTCTTACAGTCCTATGTAAAGGCAGTGAAAAGATGAAAATAAGGCTTTCTGAGATTGACGCGCCGGAGAAGAGGCAGCCCTTTGGTAGTCGCTCCAAACTGTCCCTATCTAGTATGTGCCTTCAGAAAAAAGCAAAAATTAAACCACAAACAAAAGATAGATACGGGCGGATTGTTGCAAGAGTTATATGTGATGGAGTTGATGCTAACGAGGAACAGGTAAAACGTGGAATGGCGTGGGTATATGATAAGTATCTTAAAGATCAGAGTCTCTATTCTATACAGAATAAGGCTAGGGCCTCAAAAAAAGGATTATGGGCTGATAATAAGCCTATTAAACCGTGGGAATACCGCAGGAGAAATAAAAGATAGAATACGCCATGAAAAAATTAATTAGGAATTTTCATGCGCCAAGTTTTTCTTGATACAGAGACCACAGGCATGGGAGGCGAGAACCGTATTGTTGAAATCGGCGCCCTAGAAATGCTTGATCGAAAATTAACGGGAAACCGTTTTCACTGTTACCTTAACCCTGAGCGTGAAAGTGAACCAATGGCATTAGCAGTTCACGGATTAACTACCCAGTTTCTTCAAAACAAGCCTAAATTTCAAGACATTTCTAAAGAGTTCTTGGAGTTTATTGCCGGGGCTGAGCTTATAGCGCATAACGCTGTGTTTGATGTTAGATTTATTAATTATGAGTTGCGATTAGCAAGGTTACACCCCTTAGAAGAATACTGTAGTGCCATTATTTGCACACTGAGAATTGCTAGGAAATTACACCCTGGTAAAAGTAATAAACTTGATTCCGTATGCGAGCGTTATCAGGTAGACAATTCCGAACGTGTTAAGCATGGTGCAATAATTGATGCAAAATTATGTGCTGAGGTATACCTTGCTATGACAGATAAACATGAGACAAGTAAATATAAATAATGTCTTTTTTTGGGTTTAATTACAGTCTTTTTCTCTTATAAAAGCTAATAGCTGCCTCATTTTTAATTACAAGCATTTACAGATTCTCTGTTCCAAATTATGAAGTGAAAGATTCAGGAATAATTGACTAATATCAACGTTTATCGTTTAACAGACGCTTCACTTCATCAGGATATAAACTCTTCTAGATAAGAAGCACTCTTAAAATGGGAGAGAAGGACTTCTGGCAGAAATATCCTGCTCATCTGTTTGCCAATTAGAGGCTAAAAGCCTAACATGATCTTGTGATGCTAATCACATTAAATAATAAAATATTAGGGGGCAATGATGGCTAAAGAAATTATTGAAGACTATAGAATGGGTTGGGATTTTAAAAAAAATAATGGTGAATTTTCAATTAAAAAAGTAGGAAATGTTAGATTTAATAAAGTGAATTTAGATACATTTAAGGAATTTATGGTGGTGGCAACTATACTAAATGGGAAAAAGAAAGCTTTTTTTGATTCCAAGTCAAAGGTAATTGGGACCGTCGATTTTGAGTACTAAGAGAGGCTAGGGCTACCCATTAAACAGAAAATTAAATGCCAAATATCTATGAGATCATGAGAAAATTTATCCTCGCTATATTTTCTATATTTATTTTGCATTCAACGGTATACGCTCAAGAAGGCCTTGAGTTGTCAGTTGATTGTGCGAACGTACAAGTAGATTATTCAGATGATCCAACTCTGACCAAGGGTGAACGTATTCACAAGATGGATAAATCTCTTTCTAGGTCACTAAATAAGTATAAATTGTGTCATCAAAGAACCAAAAAAGAAGAAACTAATGATGCTAATGAAAATCTAGGTGCTGCAAGCGAGGAAGTTGGAAGTTCAGAAGATGAAAACATGGGAGAGGCTATTGCTAGTTCAGCCATATCCGGAACCGAGTTACCTTCTGCTGAGGACAGTGCTCGGGGAGAGTCAGAAAATAATTTGACCTTACAAGCTACAAATATTAAAAATGGAAATTATCAGAGCGGCATTTCTGCTGCAAATGGAAAGCTTCCTGATGATATTCCTTCAGCAGATAATGATAGCGCGCTCGCAGCCCAAATACGACGTGCTGCTGAGAATGAAACTGACCCCAATAAAAGAAAGCTATTATGGGATGAGTATAGGAAATATAAGGGATTAATCAAATAATAGAGAGAAATTATGTTTTTTAAGAAATTTAATATCAGTTTTATTGTGACTGTCTGTAGTCTTCAAGTACTCCTATTTTCAGGATGTGCCACTAATAATACAAAGTCATCGACAAGTGTTGGCCCTTCGTTATCGTCATCTTATTCAGATGAAAAAGGAATTAATTCGGTTCAATCTCTTCCAAAGCTTGATGTAATTATCCCGGTTTTTGATCCAGGTCTTCCTCAAGACCAAGACTATGAAGATGAAAATATATGGCCAGAGATACGTAGGGCGGAAGCTAACCGTTTTGCTTATAAACTCAAAGAAAAGCTAGATGAAACAGGAGAATTTGGTTCGGTTCGTGTCACTCCCGATAGAACAGCTACTGGCGATTTATATATACTTGGCCAGATTAAAGAATCAAATGGTGAAGAGGTTGAAGTAGCGATAGAAGTTATTGATATCAGTAACCGAAAATGGTTAGATGAATCTTTTGATCATGAGGTGTCAGATGCTTTTCATAAGAGTTACAGGAATAAAGGAAAGGACTCTTATGACCCTCTGTTTGAGAATATAGCAACTAAAATTATTGAAGAACTTAATGATCATGAATCTAATGAATTAGAAGACCTTCATTATTTATCTGACATTCGGTTTGGAGCCAATTTTTCGGATAGTAAATTTATGCAATATATCGAAATTGAAGAAGATCAGTTTAAGCTTGTAAGCAAACCAAGTGATCTAGATCCGATGTTTCGGCGTGTGAAAGCTATTAGAGTACGTGATCAGCTTTTTATTGATGGCTTACAAAGCAATTATGCCTCATTTTCTTCAAAAATGAATGATAGTTATCTGATGTGGCAGAGCCAGAGTCTGCTGGAAATTAAGGCAAAACGTTCTGCAAATCGTAAAGCGTTAGCACAGGCCGTTGGTGGTGCCGCGCTTATAGGGCTTGGTGTTTTGGCAGCAGTTGCAGGTGCAAGTTCTAGATCACCTGCTACCCAGACTGCATCAACATTAGGGTTGCTTGCTGGTGGAGTAGGCGGCGCTATTTTAATTGGTGAGAGTTTCAAAACCAGTGATGAGGCAAATGTACATCGTGATACGCTAAATGAATTAGGAAAATCAGTTGATCTTGAATTGGCTCCAAAGGTTATTGCATTTAATAAAAAAAGTGTTGAGCTGACTGGTAATGCAAAGGAACAATTTATGCAGTGGCGTAATTTTCTGCAAAAAATTTATTCTGAAGAAAAGACTCCTGATGTTCAATTATAGCTATTAAAGATAACGTGCTTGAGAAAAAGTTAAGAGAGGCACGTCAGCATAGATCTAAATTAATAAGGCAAGTATTAATTGGCTTTCTTGTCGTTATTGTTGCTTGCTCTCTTATATTACTAAGTCTACCTTATTTTGCATTTACTCCACCAAAAAATACAACTGTTTCCGTATCTAAAATAGAAAAAATATCTGAATCAGATACAGCAATAATTCGGGAGGAATTTAAGGAATTATTTCAAAAATACAAATCCGAGTTGAAGCCCCGTCTTAATGAAGCTAATTTAAAAGATTGGAATCAGAAGGCTTTACTTGAACTTAATGAGCAGGAAGAGCATATGATGCTCTATTTTAGTAATGGTAATTATGTCAATGCATTGGCTGGTATTAAGTCATTAACGACTAAAGCAATAGAAGTTATTGATGAATCAGATAAAATATTTAGAGACAATATAGAAAAAGCCACTTCATTGTTCTCAGATGATCTCTATCGTGAGGCAAAGCTTTATATTGAAAAGGCTCTAGTAGTTGCCCCACAATCTACAAAGGCCCAAGTTCTTCAGCAAGATATTGAAAAACTTCAGCAGATTCTTCCGTTATTAAATAAGGCAAACACTGCTCGTGCTGAAAATAATCTGTTAAATGAATCTAATTTTTTGGAGCAAGTTCTAAAGATTAATTCTAAAAGACCAGTGGAAACTGAGCGCTTAGAATTATTAAAAAGAATTATTAGAAAGAAAAACTTTGATAATCATATCTCATTAGGATTTTCTAAAATAGAGAATCATGAAACGAGAGAAGCTAGGTATCACTACCAGAAAGCAGAAAAAATTTATCCAGAGGGTCTGGAACTTAAAGCGCTTCTGGAGCAGATATTAGCAGAAGAAAAATTATATAGAACAGGGCAAGCACTTAAGCAAGCAGAGCAGGCAACTCGTGAGGACAATTGGGTACAAGCGAAGGCTGAATTTGAGAAAGCCCAAAAAAACATGCCTAGTAATGAGGAGGCAATTAAAGGGATAAAGCTTGCTAAAGAGATTCTTAGGCTTCAGTCAGTTCTTACTCAATATGAGAAATCTCCTTATCGTCTTGCAGACAATGGCGTTCTTAATGAAGCAAAAAAAATTCTAGAGCATGCATCACATTTCTCAAAACAGAGCTCTAGACTTAGAAAAAAAATAAAACAACTTAAT
>ENA-OREN01002370-OREN01002370.1-marine-metagenome-genome-assembly--contig:-NODE-2370-length-19354-cov-5.395808_pt1 | contig 19354 bp, 16 predicted proteins | sample MGYA00248624_ERZ508555 | MGnify/ENA primary metagenome ERZ508555 (study PRJEB26222, sample SAMN06267773) | marine metagenome | isolation source: Saanich Inlet, British Columbia, Canada | place...
TAGCACCTTCAATAGCTTTTGCTAAATTATCAGGACCGACTTCTACGTTAATATAACGCATATGCATCTTGTGATGCCTATAGGCGGCTTCCACCATTTCTACTGTAGGATTTTCAGATGCAGGTAAAGCAAAACAACCGGTAAGTTTAGGGAGGAAATTTATAATCTTAGACATTTTCGAACTTTGGATAAAGTTTTATAATCATAATTAGATCTTTTAAGAAAGAAAGCGTGAATAGTCACATATTCATATTTTGGAATCAAAAACTCTTAGAAGATAATCATGAGTAACTAATTCAATTAAAGAGAGTGTAGATTCAACCCCTCATCATTATTTATATTAATCCTATTAAGACATATGTCAACAATTATATACTTTCAAAGAGGTCATGTGGGGTTCGATAACTTAACAATAGCTACCAACCACCAACCAGTATGGTAGGACGGGCTCTGGTGGCACCATTATTAGCGGTATAACCCTGATATATTATTTGATTATTTTGATTTGCGTCAGTTAGAGCCCCAACCACCTACTTCGCAGGGTGTCAGTCTTAAATTCCTTTCAACTTCTCTCAACTTCTCTCAACTTCTCTCGATTCCGTATGAATCGGAAGTATAGCTACCAATCTGCTACCAAATTTTCGTAGATGTTCAGTGTTGGAGTTGGGGGGTATTTTAAAAGAATCTTGTGTGGCATATAATGGTGTTATGCCTTTTAATCTCTTAATTTAAGTTTGGATACGCATCTCCTACTCACTAATCTTGATTCGTTCCCGGGCTGAAACACCACTTAATTCTTTAAACCTATTGAAAGCTATAACTTTCACTGGAATTTAGAATTTTGTACCAATTCGATTTGGTCGATGTAACATTGTCGTTTGAGTTGGTATAATTAGTTTCACTGCCGCAACTGTGGAAAAAACTACCATCGAGAATGCTTGCTTCAGTAAGCCCTCCTTTTTCAATCAAGTATCGAATGCCTGCTGCTCCTCTGGTTGCCACGCCGCTTGAAGTTATGGACGCATTGCTGTCTGAATTATACTCCGCTAATGCTTCTTTTAATACTGTATTGACACCTGTTGAAGAACCGAGAGATTCAATTTTAGCATGGTACTGAGCCGCTCCTTCGACTAACCAATCAAAATTTGAATCTGAATTGCTCTCTCTTGTAGTCACGCAAGTCTCATCTCCAATATCGTGCTGCAAAGCGTGATACAATTCGTGTAAGATGACACTTTTTGTAGTCGCAGCAGACATTGATGTTGGAAACCCCATAAAAACTAATCGATATTCTCCACACATTTGAAAATGTGATGCCACATCAGCGCCATTTGTAATATAAGCTCTAAATTTTGCCAACTCTTCCGTTTTTCCAGTACTGGTCATACAAGTTGTATCAAACCACGTAGAAATACTGGTCATCAGGCTATCTATTTGTGTAGTGGTGAGCAAAACTGTATGAGTATTAAAGTTGCCATTGCTTGCTATATCTGTTGTCGCAGCTCCAATATCCCATGATACAACAAGAATATTTGCTGTTTGGCTACTCATTTTTGCAGCAGCTGTTGTTGTCCATGTTTCAATATCCGTAGTACTCACATTATCGCTGACGTTGACAACCTGAATCCCCGGAGTCACTGTGGATGTGGATGTGGATGTTGTGGTATCGCTGCTAGAACAAGCAAATCCAAAAATACTAAGCAGGGTTAGTATTATCAATAATTTTAATTTCATCATTTTATCAGACTACTCCCCCCACACTCTTATTAATTGGTTTCTATACCACCTGTAATATTTAAAGCCTGCCCTGTCATGAAATTTGAATAGTCTGAAGCCAAGAAGGTAAACATATCAGCAACATCTTTTGTTTCTACTAACCTTCCAAGTGGTGTCATTTGTATATATTCTTTTTTAACCTTTGATTCACTTATATTACGGATATTAGCTTCCCATTCTATCTCTCGTTTTTGCATATCTGTTTTTACAAACCCAGGACATATACAATTTACTGTAATTCCGTAAGGTGCTAATTCTAAAGCAAGAGATTTAGAAAATCCTATAACACCAAATTTTGAAGCTGCATAATGTGCTAAATATGAAGCTCCCCTTTTACCAGCCATAGAAGCATTATTTATAATTTTCCCATGTCCTTGTTTAATTAGAAATAAGGCCTGAAGTTGACAACATAAAAAAACACCTTTCAGGTTTACATTGATATTATAATCCCACTCTTCTTCAGTAAGATCAATGACTTGATTCATTGTTGATACACCAGCATTATTAAAAAATACGTGAATTTGATCGAATTCTTTTTTAGATTCATCAATCAATGAGCTTATTGTTTCCTTATTTGTGACATCTATTTCAATAATAATAGCTCTACTACCAATATTTTCTATTTGAATTTTCAATTTTTCTGCATTTTTTCTGTTTCTAACAGCAAGTATAATATTAGCACCTTCCTTTGCGCATTTTAAAGCAACTGCTTTACCTATGCCTGTATTAGCACCACTAATTACAATATTTTTACCAGTAAGATTATTCATTCTATATAATTATTAATTATTTATTGACATTCTTCATTGTAGGATATAGATTATATATTATATCACTAGTGTCCGGCACATTTGAGTGCAAAACCACGGAAGCCCTCATAGTATCAGGTATTCCGAGGTTTTATAAATTTTTCGATTTGAAAAATATTATTTGCTACATAAGTTTGAAAAATATTTTTAATCTTAGCTTATTGCAATAATATCATTGATTTACAAAATTAAAATAATGAGTAATCTCATCATAATGACACCTTTCAAGGTGAAAATATAATCTGCCGGACACTAGTGATATTATATACATTAGTATAATGTATCGTTTGCTTAAAGTAAGCACAATACTATTTAGAAACAATTTTATAATACTACTTAAATTTTATATATAACAAAAACAATGAGAAGGAACTAATGGACAAAAAAGAAGCTAAGAAAAAAATAAAAAACTCACATTTTGGTATTAAAGTTAAAAAAAGTCTATCCGAATGGATTGATCAGGAATCGATTGGAAGTGTCGGAATGGGACTATTTGAAGTGCCACCAGTAATGGAAAGAGCGGAGGGACCATATTTGTATGATTGTGATAATAAGCAATATGTAGATTTTCTATCTGGATTTTCAGTTTCAGCATTTGGTAACAATAACGAAGATATCAGAAACATTATAATAAAACAGTCAAAAAAATTAACACACTACTTTGATTTTCCACATCCTCAAAGAATAAAATTAGCAAAAAAATTGAACGATGTATCAGGAATTAAAGAAAAAACTAATGTAATATTTGGCGTAACCGGCTCAGATGCTATTGAATTAGCAATTAGAGCTGCAAGATATTTTACCGGAAAACCTTATATACTTACTGCTTTTGGTGATTATCATGGAGTAACTTATGGCACTGCAGGCTTAACTACAAAAGGTGGTCTTCATCAGTATTTTCATCCTGTCCTACCTAATAATGATACCGGTTATTTTCCATTCCCGCATTCATTTCGAAAGCCCACTGACAAATTTCCTGGTTACAATCTAAACAGTCTTAAGATATTCCAACAAATGCTAGAGGGAAAGGAAACTCCCTATACAGATGGTCTTTATAATGTTAACAACGTTGCAGCAATATTGGTTGAGCCCTTTCAGAGTTCAGCTGGTTATTACGTTCCACCTAAAGAATATTTGCAGATATTAAGAGAAATAGCTAACAGGCATGGAATGCTATTAATAGTGGATGAAATACAAAACGGATTGGGTAGAAGTGGTAAAATGTGGGCATATGAACATTCTGGAATTGAACCTGATATGATTTGCACTTCCAAAGCATTGGGCGGAGGTCTCCCGTTATCAGCAGTAATTGGGAAAGAAAGTATACTCTCTAAATGGTCTCCAACAGCATACGTTTCCACACAGTCAGCAAATGTCTTAGCATGTGCCGCTGGGAATTATGTTATAGACAAAATATCATCAAGTAACTTTTTAAATGATGTCAATAAATCTGGTAATTATTTATTAAAAGGATTAAAAGAATTGAAAACCAGACATCCCATAATTGGTTATATTGATAATTGTGGACTTTACACAGGTGTCGAACTTGTAAGGGACAGGAAGACTAAAGAACCAGCAGACGTAGAAGCAAATTATGTTAGAGATTTATGTGTTCAAAACGGATTATTATTTGAAAAAGGAGGTTACTATCACAATCGATTACAATTAATACCACCACTGAATGTAGAAAAAAAAGTTATTGACAAGTGTATTGAAATTTTAGACTTCGTTTTTAAAAAAACAAAACTTAAATTCAAATAGATGTTGAATTCTAATTTTTTAATATACCATCGAAAATCTATAACATCACATACTGTACTAATTGTATTCAGTATGATAATATTTTTACCAATATTATGGCTTCTTAGAGTTGCCTTAACTGATAAAGTTACAGCTTATAAAATACCACCTGAATGGGTAGATTTAAATTTTTATAATTTTGTTGATATTTTTGTTAACTATCCTTTTGTAACCTACTTTACAAATAGTATTATTGTAGCTGTTAGTAGTACTTTAATTTCATTGCCCTTAGCGGCATTTATGGCTTATGCATTTAGTAGATATAATACTGGTGGGACTATACTTCGTTTGTTAGTTTTTTCAACTCAATTATTACCACCAATTATAATAGTCCTTCCACTTTTTTCACTTTATTTAAAATTATCATTGCTTAATAGTCTGACAGGATTGATCATTTCTCATATAGCAATATCATTACCTTTCCTTGCATGGATACTGGTCACATTTTTCGAAGGAAATTTAACTTATTTGGAGCAAGCAGCAAGGGTTGACGGCGCATCGAGATTACAAGCTTTTTTCTACATTACAATTCCTGTATCTGCGCCAGGACTAATAGCAGCAGGGGTACTAGCATTTATTCTAAGCTGGAATGAATTTATATTAGCTTTGATTCTCAGTGGTCCTCAAACTAATACAGTACCAGTTGGTTTGTCATCATTTCAAACTCATAGAGGAGTTGATATTGCTCCACTAGCTGCAGCTACTATTTGTACAATAGCACCAGTATTCATCATGTTACCTTTTATGAAAAAATATTTGATAAGTGGTCTTTCTCTTGGTTCTATAAAATGAACAAATTATTAATAACAATTAATAAAGGGGGCATATGGATTAGATTATAAAAAACTCTTAACGATATTGTAACTTCATATAAATTTATTTAATTCTAAATATATAGGTTAAAATGAAAAAAATATTTATTTTATTTTCAATAATATTATTTTTTGCATCATCTATTACTTACGCAAAAACTATTCGGATTCTTATGGAAACAGTTCCTGACACAGTATATCTTAAGGAATTACTACCTGAATTTGAAAAACAAACTGGTATAAAAGTTGAAATTGAAGCAATTGGTTATTCAGATATGCACTCTAAGTTGGTTCCACAACTACTTTCATCACAGGGCAGTTATGATTTGATAGTTGTAGATTTTTATTGGGTTGGAGAATTTACTAAGGCTAAATGGCTTATGCCTTTGGATGATTTTGTGAAAAGAGATAATATTGATGTTAATCGATATGTACCGGCATTGATGAATTTAGTGGGGCAAGTTGATGGAACTATTTACATGTTACCATTTTACAATTATTCAATGGCTATGGTTTATCGTAAAGATATGATTAATGATCCAAAGGAACAATTAGCTTTCAAGTCAGAAACTGGGTTGGATTTAAAAGTACCCACCAGCTGGCCTGAATATTGGAAGCAAGTCGAATTTTTTACTCGAGACAATGATAAAGATGGACAAACAGATTTTTTTGGTACTGTGATTCAAGGCCAACGTGGGGACTGTGTAGCCATGCATTGGTCTAATTTTCTTTATGGACAGGGTGGAAAATACAATGCTTCTAATGGTGAGCCTTTGCTTAATAGTGCGGCAGCAATATCCGCCATGGCATATTACAAGGAGGCTATCGCTAAATATAGCCCTGAGGGATCAGCTGCTTATTGTTTCGATGAAGCTTTCAATATTGTAGCCCAGGGAAATGCTTATAGTTTAACCACATTCAATATCATGTATGCTGGATTTGATGATCCTAAATCTTCAAGTGTAGTTGGAAAGATTGGTATTGCTCCAAATCCAGGAGGGGGTCTAAATGGTGCTTGGGGATGGGCTATTCCTAATTCAAGTCCTCAAAAAGAAGAAGCATGGAAGTTTATGAAATGGGCAGAATCCTTCGATATTGCTAAAAAAAGAGCTCTTTTGGGTGGGGCACCAACTCAATCTAAAATTTTCAAAGATGCTGAAGTCATTAAGAAAAGGCCATATTACCCTATACTAGGTGAGATATTAGCAGGTGCTCAAGAGTTCCCAGTGTTTACCTACACAACAGAATTTGTAGAGAAAGTTGGTCTAGAATTAAATCTTGCCGCTACAGGAGAAAAAGAATTAGAAAAAGCAATGAATGATGCTAATAAGGCATATAGAAAGTTGCTAGTAAAAGACGGCAAATTAGCAAATTAAAATATTATAATTATTGTGGCTTTAACTATTCAAAAGCGAGATCAGCTATTTGGTGTTTTTTTAACCCTTCCTGGTCTCGCCACATTACTAATCATAATTTTATTCCCAATTATTTTTACAATTATTACAAGCTTTTATGATTATACTTTATTAAATCCCCACCATGATTCCTTTGTAGGACTAGATAATTATCAAGAAGTAATTGAAGAAGATTACATTGGAGATTCAGTTTTAATAACATCACAGTTCGTTCTCTCAACAGTCTTGATTGAATTTTTTATTGGGTTCATCATAGCTTTATCTTTAAATAAAGTTAAACGGTTTAAAACTGTTTATTATGTAATATTATTGGCCCCTTTGATGATCAACCCTGTTGTCGTCGGATTGATCTGGCGTATGATACTCCATACAGAATTAGGTATCTTTAACTATCTTCTAAAACTTCTAAATATTAATAGAGTCAATTGGCTTGGAGATAATGACACTGCATTCTGGACAATCGTTTTTGTTGACATATGGCATCAAGTGTCTTTTATGACAATCTTACTTCTTGCAGGATTATCGGCTTTACCACGAGAACCATATGAGGCTGCAAGAATGGATGGTGCTTCTAGCTTAAGATGTTTAATTTCAATTACATTACCACTGATGAGACCTGTCATTACAGTTGCCATATTGCTGCGTTTAATTTTTTCAATCAAAACCTTTGATATCATATACATAATGACTAAAGGTGGCCCAGGTATTTCTACTGATTTAGTAAGTTATTTTATTTATCGATCTGCATTTTTTGGTCTTGACATAGGTCGAGCTTCTGCTTTATCAGTTGGTCTTTTAATAATTGTACTTTTTCTTACATTCTTTCTTTATAAATATATGCGTTCCCTTAATTAGAAAATATGGCAGAAATAATACTTACTAATTTAACCAAAATTTATTTTAAAAATATCATTGCTGTTGACAAAATTGATCTTAAAATCAATGATGGCGAATTCATGGTTTTTCTAGGACCATCAGGCTGTGGTAAATCAACTACACTTAGAATGATTGCTGGCCTGGAGACTATCACTGAGGGTGACATCATAATTGGGGATAAAATTGTCAATAATGTGGATTCAGCTGAACGTGACCTTGCAATAGTTTTCCAAAATTATGCTCTTTATCCACATATGACAATTAAAGGAAATCTTTCTTTTGGTCTTAAATTAAGAAAATTGCCAAATGCTGAAATTGAAAAAAGAGTTATGCATACTGCAGAATTGTTAGAAATAAAACCCTTGCTGAATCGTAAACCTAAGGAGTTAAGTGGAGGGCAACAACAACGTGTGGCCTTAGGGAGAGCTTTAGTAAGGGAACCAGTGGCTTTTTTATTTGATGAACCACTTTCAAACCTAGATGCAAAACTTCGTGCTAGTATGAGAACTGAATTAATAAAACTACACCGAAAGTTAAATACTACTACAATTCATGTCACACATGATCAAGTCGAAGCAATGACTATGGGGGAAAGAATTTGCATATTACATCAAGGAAAACTTATTCAATTAGGTACACCACTAGATATTTATAATAATCCAGTAAACACCTTTGTTGCAGGATTTTTGGGAAGTCCACCAATGAACCTATTTAATACTAAAATATTACCCAACAATGATTACTTGAATTTTCAAATTTCAAATAATCTTATTTCTCTACCGGATAAGGAATTTAGAACTTTGATAAAATATAGCGGATGTGAAGTAATATTTGGAATTAGACCCGAAGATTTATATATAGAGAAAATATCAAAGAATATGATAGATCTTGAAGTTTCTGTTTTGGCAGTAGAATCACTAGGTTCTGAAGCTATACTTGTAGCAAATTTTGAAGATGGACAAGAAATATACGCAAAAGTGGAAAGAAATTTTCAGGCTGCGTATAAAGATAAATTACGTATTTATTTTGATTACAGCAAAATAAAAATTTTCAACAAAAACAGTACCGAGTCGATAAAAATAGGATCCTGTTAGGATGATTTTTTTAGAGATCAGTTTAATTCATCGTAGCCGTGACTTTCGCTATAATTTAGTAATAGAAGATAATATCTTTGGTATGAAATGGTTAAGGAATAGTAAAGAACAATCCTGAATGATTGACACAACTAAGGATGTTAAAAACAACATTAGCCTGAACTCTCTAAAGAATACCCCTGTTCTATTCTCCCAAACTCCAATACACTACATTAGATTTTCATGATATTTAGATTTTATTCCATCCCAGAACATCAAAATATAGCGAAACAACCAGTATTTTACGAGCTATAATGCTGATCTAAAATTAAAGACCTATTGTTACTCCTGTGATTGATCGTGGGTCATGAGAACCCTCGTAAAATTTGTCATTTTTTACAATCATTTGGCAGTGACCATAAAGTTTAGGATTCTTGTCAACTTCTTGTGTTTTATATTTTGTATTTTTGAAATCATTAAGTATTTGAGTTGAAAAATTTAATTCATGAGAGATGGTGAGTAAAGATTTTTTTATCATAGAATGTTTCCAAGTATTAAATGGAAACAAGTCTTCCTTGTTATTACCAGATAAAATCCATCTCGGCATAGCTAAAGATTCGTAAACATTTTTAAGAAATAAGTTGTTAATCCAAGTTTGTAGAATGATTTGTGGTTGAGAATCGGCTCCCATAGTTCCTAATAGTGTAGATAGTTGATCTCCTTTTGTGACAATGAGAGGGCATAACGTATGAGCAGGTCTAGTATTATTTCGTGGACAGAAATCGTAATTATTTCTTATAAATCCCAACCCACGATTATGAAGAAAGACACCTGACTCTTTTAAAATTAAATGACTCCCAAAGCCATGAGTATTAGACTGAACTAAGGAGACGCCTACCCCTTTTTGATCAACCACGCATAGGTAGTTTGTGTCAGATCCTAAAACTTGAAAATAATCTTTGAGATAACTATCTCTAGATTGGCCTAATTGAATCATTTGTGAAATAACAGAGGATTGAGCCTTTTCAATATTATGGAATTGATTTTTTTCTTGATGGATTTTTTTTAAGACCTCTAATATTAAAAAAGCCTGTGAGTTGGGTGGCGATGTCCAAAATTTATGATTATTAAATTCATAAGACAAAGGTGTGACCCAGTCATATTGTTTTGTTTTTAAGTCCTTGTGAGAAATAAAAGTATTTGTTAAATTAACCAGCTCTTCTCCGAAAATTCCTTCATAAAAAGCTCTTCGACCATATTGAGTAATTAATTGAAGTTGTTTAGCTATCTCAGGTCTTTTAACAACTTGCCCTAATTTATTAATTATATTTAACGGATTGTCTGGAAACACTCTTCTAGTCTCATTTATTGCATTCAATAGAGACTGATTAGAAGTAAACCCATCATTAGCTAATTCAATTGCCCTATTAAAGATTGTCTTAAGTGGTTGTGAACCAAACTTCTCATGCATGGCTAACCATCCGTCTACTGCACCAGGTATTGTGATCAGTCTAGTGTCTTTAAATACATTCAAAGGTTTTTGTTGTTCTTGTTTAGCGTATTGAGAAATTTTAGAACCTGAATAACCAGAAGCATTTAAAGCGTAGACTTTTTTGTTAATGTATACTAAAGCAAATAGATCACCACCGAGACCGCATTGATGTTGTGAATTAACAGCGAGAATTCCTGAGGCTGCCAACGCGGCATCAATAGCATTACCTCCTTTATTCAAAACTTCTATAGCTGCAGAGGAAGCTTCAAGTTCAGTTGTGGAAACTATACCTTTATCAGATGTAATTGAATGCATATTCTTTAGTGGTTTTGACCTATAAAGTTGGTTTTTCGAATATTATCTTGAGAATTAAAAAATGAATCAGTACTTAAATCATCAACTATTAAACCTTCATCCATCATCATTACTCTAGTAGAAATGTTTTTTGCAAAATTCAACTCATGTGTAACAACTAGCATGGTCATTCCTTCATTGGCTAATTGCTCTATAACTTTCAAAACCTCACCGATCGTTTCAGGGTCCAGCGCGCTCGTAGGCTCATCAAATAGCATTACCTCAGGTTTCATAGCTAATGCTCGTGCAATGGCCGCTCGTTGTTGTTGACCTCCTGATAATTTTTTTGGGAAATTATATCTTTTCTCGTATAAACCAACTTTATTGAGTAATTCCTCTGCCTCTGAAATGGCTATAATTTTACTTTTTTTTAACACCCTTATTGGAGCTTCAATTATATTTTCTAGTAAGTTCATATGCCAAAATAAATTAAAGTTTTGAAAAACCATTCCAAATTTTCTTCGTTGTTGACAAATGACCTTCTCGTTCATTAATTTGCCACTGTAGTCAAATCCTATAGGCTCTCCATTTAGCATTACAGTACCTTTACTAGGATATTCTAAAAAATTAATACATTTTAAAAATGTACTCTTTCCTGAACCGGATGGACCTATAATACTTAATACGTCACCTTTATTAAGTGAGGTGGAAATCCCTTTTAATACATGAAGTTGACTATAATATTTATGAATATTGTCTATTTCTAGAAACATTACGATCCATCACGATGAGGGTTATTATCTATTCTAAAATTTATCTTAAATTTTTGGAACAATGTTTTATCAGGATCTTGCTCGTGTCTCTTCAAACGGTACTCCATTACTAATTGAAACATGGACCACCCCATCGTGATTATGAGATAGGCAATAGCTAAGATCAAAAACATTTCAAATACTTTAAAAGTTGCGGCAGAAATTGTTCTTGTTGTAAGAAATAGTTCTTCAACACCTATCACACTTGCTAATGCTGTAGTTTTTAACATAATATTAAAATTGTTCCCCATTGGGGGGACAACAACTCTTAATGATTGAGGTAATACAATACGATACATGGTTTGCCACCACGTCATTCCCAAAACTTTAGAAGCATCAACTTGTCCTTGTTCAACTGAAAGTATACCACCTCGGATTACTTCAGCCATATAAGCAGCCTCCCTCATTGACAAACAAATTATTGCTGCTTGCACATTTCCCCTGATAATAAAACCAAACAAGTTCAAATCTTGAAATCGATAAATATCAGCTATGGCAAAACCAGTATAAAATAATACAAACCAAACCATCACAGGAACGCTTCGAAAAATCCAAATATATAAAAAACTAAAAGTTTGTATTAGAATACTTTTTGAAAGTCTTAAAAGGGCAAAAATTATTCCTAAAATTACTCCAAAAAACATAGAAATAAGCGACATACAAATTACTAAGAAAAAAGCCCTTACAAATTTATCTGTTGGATTTAGTAATTGATCTGCAAAAAATGACCAGTCCATTTTGATTTATTATAATTTATAGTAATAATCCTCTAACTACAGTATTTGAAGATGCTGGAGTTAGTTGATATTAAAAACCAGTTTATTAGTAAATATTAACCATATAATATTTGAAATTACTCGAGAACGTGTATTAGATTTGTTGTTAAACAGTTGAAAAATTAGACTGCGTTGGAACTATTTTAAAAGGCTAAAGTCTGCATAGTAGATGGACGACCTAGTCTGATCTACAAGTCCACTTTTGAAATAAGATCAATCGAGAAGATAGTCCTGGTTAATTTGACTGATAGTGGCTTCTATATAGGAACTTTTTCGTAATTATTTTTTTGTTTGCACAATTTGTATTCATTGTCGTTTTGAATTGATCGTGAAGGAGTCACGATCTGATTTGTTACAAAATGTTTTCACCTCAATATCCAGGATCAGCTATCAGGATATCAGGTTGACTAACCATAATTCGTTTGACTTGTTTGTGCGCTGCTTCAACAGTATAACCATCATAGGCTTTCCATAGCTGTCCAAGGGTACATGGATAAAATCGCTGACTAGTTTTCTATAAGCGTAAACTTTAGTTCAAAACGCTTAATGTTTGCGATCCTAGCCTTTTGCAATACATCTAAAATTAGATTCGGATAGACTGTAGAATATCTCATTAACATATTTCTGATAAAACAAAATCAGAGCGGAGTTAAGCAGTTTGTCAATATAAAGTTTTAGCTGTTTTTCGCTCATATTGTGTAAGCTGAACAAGAAATTTAGCTCTGTTGCAAATGTTTTAAATGAATCAGGGATATCAGTAAACGATCCAGTTTGGGTAGACCACCTCTGAACCTGTAAAAGATAATAAAATTATCCTCGAGAGATGGTCAGTAATTACTTGCAAAAACAACAACTATTTATAGGCTAGCCCCCTCTAAATTCCATTTTGCTAATAATTTAGCGTATGTGCCATCAACAAATATAGAGTTGAGAGCTGCACTAATTGCAGTATTGAGAACTGGGCGACTTTTGTTAAGACCAATACCATCTAAAATTTTCCCAAAACTTGACCCTGCGAACTTAAATTTGTTGTTAGATTTACCTACATAATAAGCTGCTGCAGTATTAGTCGTGCCCACGGCATCTACTTGTCCTGCCTGTAACTGACCGAAGCTATCTGTAGTCGCCTCTAATATAACAATATCTATAGGCGTTTTACCTCCTGATGATAAAGACTCGTTTGTCTCTATTAAAATATTGTGAATTGTTGTTCCATTTGGAACAGCAACTTTTAAACCTGATAAATCAGCAGGTCCGTTAATTGATTCATTGTTACTGGCATTCACTACTATAGACTGAGCAGAATATCCAAAGGGTATCATGTCGATTACTTCAACCCTAGTAGGCTTGATAAAAAGTTCCTGAACAATTGCATCACATATTTGCCCACTTAAAGAAGCAATTAAGCCAGAAAATTTCATTTGTTCCCATTTAACTTCTAGTCCTAGTCGATTACCAATTTCAACACCTAAATCTATCTCAAAGCCCTGAAAATTTCCACTAGCATCAGCAAATGCGCGCGGTGGATTATCTATTGTGGCACAATAGGTAATTGCACCTTTTTTAGCTACGTCGTCTGGTGGTTGAAACATAGGCTTAGCATTCAAACTAAACGTAAATAGCAACCCGACTAATAAAGTTATTATCGTTTTCATAGTAATTTCTCCTTATTAAGATTTAATTAATTGAGAGTATAGTAAAATCAATAAATATTCAGAGACTAGCTCCTTATAATTTAATTTTACTAATAATCCATGTATGTACCAACAACAAAATATAGAGTAAAGAGCTCCACTATTTGCATTATTGAGTACTGATTGATCTTTGTTAAGACCAATAACAGCTAAAATATTCTCAAACCATGATACTGCTAACTTCAAATTGCCATTATAGTAATCTACTTAGCAAGTTATGACATAATCAGTCATGCCCCTGCATCTACTATACTGGTAATCCAAGTGCAAAATATAATAGAGTATAGTTGATATATATGTCAAGTAAAGAATATAACATATAGTATACAATTAATAATTTTTTTATAAATTATTCAAAATTTAATGTATTATGAACTAAGAAGATAATTTAATTGGTCGATCCTTATTGTTAAGGAGACCACAACAAATTTTGAGGAATATGACCCCGCCCCCCCACTGTGGCAGATAAAGCGGGGCACTTCCAGGCCACTAGCTCCTGAATTTCTCCTCAAGATCACGAATGCCGAAACGTTCCTGTCCATAAAGACCAGCATGCAATGGAAAGCCTCTCCTTGCGTAATCGAGAGCAGGCTCGACCACTTCTGCAAGGGGGAGTCGACCAAATTTAGTAAGGGTCTTCACCAACGCTCCGAGTGCCGCAGGCACGCCGCTTGAAAGAATGCCTTCTTCCGGAACGTCAGACAATCCACGTTCCAGGTATGCTTACGGGGTAGTCTTTTCCGGAGCCATGGTGTTTCCGTTGACTGAAACTTCCTGATTCGTCTCTGCCATGCAGATCAACATCGGACAATCCCCTCCGAGGGTAAAAATCTGGGGATTGACTACTCCTTCGACAAACGTTGCTCCGACCGCCACATCAACGGCCTTTCTTCCGCCTCCAAGAATATATGCTCCGGCTTTCGTCGACAGGTAATGTTCAGTGGCAACGGCACCACGAGTTCCTAGAAGTTGAGGGTAGAAGTTGTTATTTTGGGTGGTGTTTTGACGAAAAGCTCGGCTCATTCTGGTTTCATGATTAAGTTTAGAAAAATAGAGATAACTAAATAAATACTGTAGTCCAACATAAAATCAATCCCAGCTATATGATGTTGATTTTTCCGAATTATTTAAAATATAATCATCATTTGTTGTATTTTAAAAATATGGTAAGGATAAGGAGAACTCAGTTCCTCTTAGATTAACACCATTAATTTTTTACAGTCATCATTCCTGACAAAAGTTTACTATTCGGATAAATCTTCATATTGACTGCTAAGCTTACCAATCCCGGGAATTAAGATATCAATACTTGAGCCAGGCTTCATGGTGCGGGCACCGACTGACGTTCCACAATAGATTAGGTCACCCGGAAGTAGTATTTGGTAGTGCGACATCAGAGAGACGATCTTCATTGGTGAAAAAATCATGTCACTAACTGGGTAATTTTGTCGTACCTTATCTCCCTGTAACGCCATGACCTTAAGGACACCTGGATTGATTTCAGTGGTTAACCAAGGCCCCAACGGTGTAAACGTGTCGAACCCCTTACAGCGAGTCCACTGCTGGAATGCTTTGTCCTCAAAAAGGAACTCAATTGCAGTAAAATCATTGACACAGGTATAGCCAAAAATATATTGGATGTCGTCCTCTTTGCTGATCTCTTGGCAGGTCGAGCTGATAACAATACCTAATGCAGCCTAAAAGATAACCCGTCCATGATGTCCGCGGGGTCAATAAATATTCTGTACAGGACCAATCACGCTCTTTATCGGCTTCATGAAGTAAAGTGGTACATCTGGAAGCGTCTGGCTTTCTTTTGGGCACGTTCGTGAAAGTTATTCCACAATGCAAAATGGAATGCGGTACTAGCGGGGCTTTCAACTGGACACCTGAAAGTGGCCTTGAACGTCTTTAGGCTGCGGACTATCAAAAAGTTCTCCCTTGTATTCTGAGACAGTATCACTTGTCAAAGTCCCGATCTCCGTCTTTACCTGGTAATCAAAACGTATCCATTGAGTCAATTGAGGTAAGTCTCTTTTTAGTGTAAATAACCCAAAATTGCATTGCTGCACTCGGTAGGTGTAGTGTACACCAGCTTTATTTATCCCTAATATAGTCCTGCAGTTTTTGCTCGCAACTGAACGAGGGCTAGTACCGTGTCGATTGTCGGGGTTGCAGTAACCGTTAGGCGTCCAAGCTCCTGCACGGAAGTTACCAGTGCGTCTATTTCCATCGGGCGCCCTTGTTCTAGATCTTGCCACATAGACGTTCGGTGCAAACCTACTGCGGCACCACCGTCAATGCGGCGATCAACGTCGATAGGGAATTTCACACCCAATTTTTCTGCGACTTCCTGCGCCTCTACCATCATAGCACGCGTAACTGAGCGGGTTGCGGGATCGGTACAAAGTACGTCCAAGGTGGCATGGGTAAGTGCAGAGATTGGATTAAATGACAGATTACCCCAAAGTTTGACCCAGATCTCGTCACGAATACGCCGGCGCACAGGGGCCTTCAGACCTGATGCCATAAGCACTTTGGACAATGTTATTGCTCGTTCTGATTTGGACCCGTCCGGTTCGCCAATGGAAAAACGGTTTCCCTCAATATGTTTAATCACCCCTGGCTGGACCACTTCGGCTGCGGGATAAACTACACATCCAAGTACACGCTCAGGCCCAAATCCGTTCCACTGCACATCATTTGGATCTACCGAGGTAAGACGGGTTCCTTCCAAATCACCACCAACCCCGTGAAAATACCACCAAGGAACTCCGTTCACACCGCTGACAATTGTAGTGTTCTCACCGATAAGCGGCTTCATTTTTTCGACGATTGGCGGCACTGAATGGGCCTTAAGTGTAACGATCACATAATCCTGCGGCCCAAGCTTGGCCGGATCATCAGAAGCCATCACGGGTACCGTGGTTAGCTCTCCGCCTTCTTCAATCAAGGTCAAACCGTTTGCTTGCATAGCAGCCAGATGCGGGCCACGAGCAACAAGGCTGACATCTGCACCGGACTGCGCCAACTTGACGCCCATGAAACCGCCAATTGCTCCGGCACCAAAAATACAGATTTTCATGACTAATCTATCCTTTAATCACTCGTGCGTCATGCCCAGTTTTTCGGCCATGCCTATACGCTGGATTTTCCCCGTAGGGCCCTTCGGAATTTCTTCCAAGATCATGATCGAGCGTGGCACCTTGAAATTTGCAATGTGTTCAGCGGCGAATGCTCTAATGTCTTTTTCATTCAATTGTGATCCCTCAGTGAGAACGACTGCTGCGGCGATATCCTCTCCCAGTTTCGGATGTAATACCCCAAAACAAACGATCTGTGCGATCTCTGGATGGCCCAGAAGAACCGCGTCTACTTCAAGCGGGCTGATCTTTTCTCCGCCCCGATTGATTATCTCTTTCAAGCGTCCGGTTAGACGCAAGTAGCCTTCATCGTCAAAAGCTCCCTGATCGCCGGTGCGGAACCAACGTTTCCCATCCGCCATGAAAAAGTTGTCTTCGTTGGCCTTTGGGTTGCCCTCGTATCCGGGGGTTACGTTTGGCCCGTTGATCACGATTTCGCCTGTTTGTCCCGCCATCAAAAGCACGTCACTGGTTTCACTTGCAGTTCCGACGTCTGGGCCTGCCGCGACACCAACTGCCCCAGGTTTCTGCGCGCGAGGAGGTAGCGGGTTGGAGCACATCTGGTGTGCGGCCTCGGTCATGCCATAGGCTTCAATCACAGGGGCGTTAAACACATCAATCAATTCATTCATGATCGGCGCTGGAAGCGACGCGGAAGAAGAACGGAGGAATCTAAGGCCAACACGTTCGATGATGTCCTTGTTTCGAGAAGATCGGTTCAGGATTGCCTGGTGCATTGTCGGAACCGCTGTGTACCAAGTGGGACGCGCTTCATCGAGCTGAGCAAAGAAGCGCAGCGCATTGAAACCGGGTGTACACAAAATTTGTCCACCCGCAGCCAGCGACCCGGAGACCGCAGCAATTAAACCGTGGATGTGAAACATTGGCATGACATTCAAGCAACGATCATCTTTCGTCAGTTCTAGCGATGTTCTGACATTATTAGCCGAAGCAAACAAATTCGAATGCAGAAGTGGTACGATTTTCGGGCGAGAGGTCGTGCCAGACGTGTGAAGAATCAAGGCAACATCATCTTCAGTTGGGATGGCGTTGTCGCAGTCTCCGATTTTTCCACCAGCGGATAATGTGAAGCACCCCGCAGGATCGGAGTTGTTAAAAGACAAGCGTAACACCGCTACTCCAAATTTTTCGGCCGCTAGTACTGCCGGGCCCTCATAGTCGTCTGCTACTACTATCACCTTGGCCTTCAGGTCTTCAAGATAGAATTCGTATTCTTCTTGTCTGTAGGCTGGGTTTAGCGGAGCCGTTGTTGCGGTTTGAGCTATTGTTACAAAAGCCGTTGCCATCTCTGGACCATTGGGCAAAACAATCGCAACCCGATCACCGCGACCGACGCCGAAACCATGTAATGATTTTTTCACATTTGCACTTAAGTCACGCAACCCGCCGTAGGTCATCCATTCTCTGTCAGGTGCACCAATCGCAAACGTTTTTGCATCATGTATAGCAATCAAGGACGATACTGTATTGTTCATCGTAGATTTCCTCTGAATATTCTGGGAGAAATTTATGTTTACACGACTGGAATTTTGATTTCTCTTATACCTTATGTGCCCCAGTCATCACGTTACCTTGTATTACCGGGCCAACTCCTTCCGGCGTATCAGTAAAAATAAGGTCTCTTAATAATTAACTAGATTATCAAGTTACCTTAGACTAAGTTTCACCCTCACATCTACATGATGCAGACGTAAAAAATAGTTATGTTAGTAAGAAACTTAATTATTGTCAATAATATTAAATAAAAAATTGACTTGCTAAAATCAAAATAAGGTTTGTAATCATACCTACAAATCATGAATACAATCATTTCAAATCAACGCGCTAAGGCTCTCGCAATACAATCCATTGAACATTTTCATGACCACTGTGACACGCCTAATCATATTAGACAATATATCATTAAAGATGATGTGTCAGACTTTATTTCACTCGTAGTATGTCTTCATCTTATTATTATGTTTAAAGATGAACAAATGTTGTCCAATTATTTAGATGAAATTTACGCAGAACACCGGTCGGTGCTCCTAATAAAATTTATGATTAATTATTCTATCATAGATGCCCAATATGTAGATAATAGTACCAATGACCAAGACCAATCCATTATTCATTCTAATTCTATTAACGCACTCACATGTGCAGCTTTATGGAATACTGATCCAAATATTATTCGCCTACTTATGCTTCGTGGAGCCGACATTAATTCGACTAATGAATCTGGACAGTTTCCAGATGAAATATCCGAATCTATACCCTATTATAACCATTTGCGCTATTATATTCATACAAATGAAACCACATGTATTTCATACGGAAAAAGAAGTTTCAACGAATTCATTGATGTTAGTAGTGAGTTACGTCGCGTTGCAGGCGAAGGTCCGTAAAATATTTATATGCGTTAATATATATATATGTCTGCTCCCGATATTGACCAATTAAAACGAAGATTCGAAGAAGTTTTCGGACGCCCACCTCGAGATTTTAGCGAGTCGAAACCTACGTTTGTTGAAACTATCAACGCAATGTCATTTATCAACAAACTGAATACATTAGAACGA
>ENA-OREN01002371-OREN01002371.1-marine-metagenome-genome-assembly--contig:-NODE-2371-length-19343-cov-3.782155_pt1 | contig 19343 bp, 13 predicted proteins | sample MGYA00248624_ERZ508555 | MGnify/ENA primary metagenome ERZ508555 (study PRJEB26222, sample SAMN06267773) | marine metagenome | isolation source: Saanich Inlet, British Columbia, Canada | place...
ACTTCCTAAAACAGTGGGATTGCTTCAAGGACAAACCGTGGGGCGCGCTTGCGCACTGCGTCCACGTGAAGGGCCTGGGTACTTACGAGAACGGTGTCGAGACGCCGCGCGCCGAGGTGACCTTGGCAACGCAGATCTCCGAGGCCAAGTGCCAGCAGATCAACCTTGGCTACCGCGACCCAGCGGGCATTAACCCGGCCGACTACGCCAACCGCGAAGACGATGGAATCCTGCTCGTCCCCCACGCCGGCGAACGCCTCTTCCGCTTGGCCAATCCGCCCGCGTGGGCGTAGCGCTTGGCCAAGCACCTGGCTTTTTAACTGTCGAAAAAATCGACCGCGCCGCTTTCCAGCGAATACTCGGCACCGACGATGAGCAGGCCGTCGTCGCGGATCAGCGTTTCCAGAATCTCCGCGCCGTGCCGCAGATGATCCACCGATGCGCAGATATTCGCCTGGACCGCCTGATCGAGCAGTGCGGCGTCCTCCGTTTCGGTCGCCATCAAAGGCTCCACGGCCGGGCGGATGCGGTCGACGATTGCGCTGAGGTTCGGCGAGCGGCTTCCCGTCGGGCGTTTCAACTCATCGATGGTCGCCGAGACTGCGCCGCAATCGTCATGCCCCAACACTACCACCAGCCGTGTGCCGAACTGCTCGGCGGCGAACTCGATGCTGCCGATTTGCGATGGCGCGACGATGTTACCAGCAAGGCGGATGACGAACAGGTGGCCTAGGCTGAAGTCGAAAATAATCTCAACCGGCACCCGTGAATCGGAGCAACCCAGAATAACGGCGAACGGCTCCTAACCAGCCGTCAACTCGTTGCGCGGCATGGGGTTGGCGAATGATTCCACAAGTTGGCCACCCGACACAAACCGAGAGTTGCCCATCCGCAATTGCTCGAGTGCTTTCATTGCTGAAATTATTTTGTGTCTCCGCTTGGCCAGGTTTCCACAGCTCGCACCAGAGTCCGCACGGCTATGCCCGAGGCGCCCTTGGGGGCGTTTGGCAGACCCTTGTCGAGGTTGGCCGTGCCAGCGATGTCGAGGTGCGCCCACGGTGTACCGTCCACAAACTGCTCGAGAAACTTGGCCGCTGTAATCGTGCCAGCCTTGCGATCTGTGGCGGCATTTCGCAAATCGGACAAGTCGCCTTTCATCGGTTCAAGATAGTCGTCGTTCATCGGGAGCGACCAAAAATGTTCGCCGATCGTTTGGCCGGTCGCCGTCAGGTGGGCACTCAGCGAGTCGTCGTTGCCGAGGAGACCGATGTTCACCGCGCCAAGCGCCACGCTCACCGCGCCGGTCAGTGTCGCCGCATCGACCAAGTGCGTCGCACCGAGTCGCACCGCGTAAGTCAGCGCATCGGCGAGTACCATCCGACCTTCGGCGTCGGTGTTGATCACCTCGATCGTCTTGCCGTTCATCGCCTGCACGATATCGCCGGGGCGCGTCGCAGTGCCGCTTGGCATGTTTTCGACGAGGCCCAACAGACAACTCACGCGCTGTTTGACACCCAGCCGCGCAATTGCCGTGATAGCCCCAAGCATCGTCGCCGCGCCGGCCATGTCGTACTTCATTTTCTCCATCGAGCCCGCCGGCTTGAGCGACAGCCCGCCGGTGTCGAACGTGACGCCCTTGCCGACGAGAAACAGATGCGAGTCGCCGACCGCATCGGCGGGATTCCAAGCCAAGCGAACGAGTCGCGGCGGACGCGCAGAGCCCTTGGCCACGCTCAGGAGCGAGCCGGCGTCGAGCGCCTCCAGCCCGGCCTCGTCGAGCACCTCGACATCCAGCCCGGCCGCTTGGCCCACCGACTCCGCCATGTCGGCGAACTCCACCGGGCCGAGGTCGTTTGCCGGTATGTCGACCAGGCGACGCGTCAGGTTCACCGACTCGCCAACGATCCGCCCGGCGTCGAATGCCGCCGAGTCCGCGCCTGGCGCAACGATCAAAATTTCCTCCAACGGCAGGTTGGAATCGTCGCTCTTGTACTTGGGCTGTTCGTAGCTGCCGTACACGCAACCCTCCGCCGCGACCCGAACAAATTCCCCGTCCGGCAGCGCGATGGCCAAACGCTTGAAGCGGCGTTTCTGGGCCGCCCGCACCGCTTGGCCGGCCATGCGAAACACCTGCGTTGCGTCGAGAGAGTCGCCAACGCCCATCAGCATCAGCCGCCGGCTTTGCAGCCCCTTGGGTTCGTGCAGGAGTGTCAACTCGCCCGGCTTGCCGTGCATCTCGCCCGATTCTCGCAGGGCCGCGACCCGCTCATCCGCCGCTTGGCCAAGCGAAGGGCCGTTGGCCAGCGGCCAAGCCAGCGCGTCGGTCTCCAACCCGGCCAACGGGCCATCGTGTAAACGCATATTCATAAAACGCACACATCATCCGGGGCCAACGCCGCGTTGTAAAGCGGAGAGGTTTTTTGTCTGCTAACCGCTCACTCTGCTCAAGCGGCTTCCAAAGCGGCAGGGACGGCCTCATTCCAAAACGCTGGCGCGACACTTGGAGGGCTTGGCCAAGCGTCACTTGGCCGGGAGTTTGCGGCGGGTCTTGAGGTCGTAGCGCTCGCCGGGATCGAGTGTCGTGTAAAACTTTTCGCCGACCGTTTTCTCCAGCGCGATGTCATAAAAGAGCACCTTGCTTTTGCCGATGACCTCAGCGGTGTTGCCGCGCACGAACAGCGCGGTCGATTCGTCGATGCCAATGCCGAGCAGGTGCGGGTGTTTGCGAATCACCGGCAGCATGTCGTTCTCGCGTTTGCGGGCGAGCAGATGCTGGTCGATCGCGCAATTGCGGATGTAGCCAAAGCCCCGCTCGTGGCCGGGCGCCATCATGATGTGATTCCCCTCCGGCGCCCCGCGAACGAGGTACGAAGCCTGAATCGTCGCCCCAGCTGAGCTGCCGCCGATCACGCCACACCGCTTGAGCACGTCGTGAAACGCCACCTCCGTCTTGGTGCCGATGTAGGCATCCGCCAGGCGCCACTGCCGGCCGCCGCCGAACCACACCGCCTTGGCATCACTCAGTACGGCGACGAACTCATCCGAGTCCGCGACCTTCGGATCGTGCGTGTGCAAAAGATGAACATTCGTTGCGCCAGCCCTTTTGAACATCTTCACCGAACTCGTCGATTCGTCGTAATCGGCGTCGGAGCCGGCGGTCGGCACGACAACGATCTTGGCGTCGCGTCCGCCGGCCGCCTCAAAAAACCGGTCAAAAATCACCTTCGGCATCCCGCCGCCACCGACGATGATCAGTGAACCCTTGGCCGGGCCAAGAGTAGCCGACTGCCCGACCAGGCGCTCAAGTGTCGCGCAACCCTGCACCAACAATGCCGCTGTCAACAGTGGGACAAAGGTCCTTCGTTTCATGGTCTTGGCTTAATCTTGATCGGCTCAGCGTTCACCGTGGGCAGTCGCTTGGCCAGGCGGAATTTGACCTTGGCCAAGCTCGGGTCACCGGCAAGGTTGTTCCACTCGTGGGGGTCTGTTTTGTGGTCGTACAACTCCTCGCTGCCGTCGGCGTAGCGGATGTATCGGTAGCGGCTCGAGCGCACGGCGTGATTGCCCCTGCCCTGCGTGGTGACGGCGACGCGTCTGCTTTTCGCACCCGGCTTGGTGAGTAGGTTGGCCAGGCTGCGCCCCTCGAGCGTCTGCGGTGGGAGGCCAAGCCCGCACAACTCGACGAGCGTCGGGTAAAGGTCGAGCAGGCTCACCGGCGACTCGCAGCGGGTGCCGGGCTGGGTGCGATGCGGGTCGACGATAATGAGCGGCACGTGGGTCGTGTCTTCCCACAGGGCGAACTTTTCCCAGTTCTCCTTTTCGCCGAGGTGATAGCCGTGGTCGCCCCAGAAAATGATCAGCGTGTCCTTGGCCATCGGGCCGTTATCGAGGGCGTCAAGCAGTTCACCCACCATGTCGTCAGCGAAGGACAGCGAGGCGAGATAGCCCTGCACCGCTTTTTTCCACTGACCGTTTTCGGTGATCCATTTGTGCCATTGGCGCTTGGCCATCGCCTGCCCGGCGGTGGGGATGTCGTCGAGATCGTCCGGCATATTTTTGGGCAACTGGATTTCTTCGAACGGAAAGCGGTCGAAATATTTCTGCGGTGCATACCATGGCACGTGCGGCCGATAAATGCCGACTGACAAAAACAGCGGCTGCTCGTACGACTTGGCCAATTGCCGGGCAGCCCACGAGACGACCTTGGCGTCGGCCATCCCAGCGTTTGGAATCTGCAGCGGCGACCAGTCGAAGTGGCCGCCGTAAAATTTTCGACTGCTGTTGACCGGCCAGTTTTCCGGCACGGCTTCCTCCGGCATCTGCTGGGTCTTAGACGGGAAATAGTCGGCCCATGCATCAGGGTCTGGATAACCGCTGAGATTCTTCTTGCCGAAGAACGTGTGGGCGTGAAACAGCTTTCCTGTGCCAAGAGTGAAGTAGCCGTTGTTCCTGAAATGGCGCGGCAACGTGACTGCGCTGCTCAGTTTGGGCGCCTGCCGCCAATCGTGCGCATTGGCGTATATGCCGGTCGTCGATGGGCGCAAACCGGTGAGCAAACTCGAGCGCGACGCGTTGCAACCCGGCGCGGAACAGTAGGCTTGGGTGAAGAGCAGGCCGCGCTTGGCCAAGCGGTCCATATTTGGCGTCCGCGCCTGCGGGTGCCCGCCAAGCACACCGACCCAATCATTGAGATCGTCAACAGCGATGAACAACACATTTGGCCTGGTCACACCCTCAGCCGCTTGGCCAACCGGCAGCGACAGCAGGGCGATCAAGAAACCTAGTGCGAGTTGGATATGCTTAGGAAATTTCAATAGCGCAAATCACTTAACTGCCAGGCGGAGGAGCAGCGGGTGTTCTCGACCACCGGCACGGTGTTGGCCTCTGTGCGCACCTCGAGCCGAACGGTACCCTTGCCAGGTTCCGGGATGTCCACCGTCACCAACCCGTAGCTGTTACCTTTTAGCCCCCAAAGCCGAAATGTGTTGGGCCGGTTTTTGAGTGGCCCAACTTTTTGAGCCTGCTGCAGCGGCGAACTGGTGAACTCAAGCAGCGGCGGATGGCCGTCGCGCGCCTCGTAGTGCAACTCACTGTAATGGCGATCACCACTAAGGAAAATAACACCATCGATGCGGTGTTTTTCGATGTGATCGATAAGCCGCTGCAACTCGTTCTGAGCCTCCCGCCGATGCCCCTCGCCGCCAGTGCTGCGGGTGATGACCTGCGTGCCATTGGCGATAAGCTTGACCGGCGCGGTCGAGCGCTTGAGGCCGTCGAGCAGCCAGTCGGTCTGCGCCCTGCCCCAGATTTCGCCGGTTGCCATCGTGACATCCTTGTGTTTCTGCGGCGAATATTTGTAGTAACGATCGTCCAGCAGAAACACCTCCACCGGGCCGTTTCGAAACGAACTGAAAATGCCAGGGACACTGTCGGTACCGTAGTCGGAATTGGCCCACATTTGGCGAAACACCGTCGTCGCCTCCTCACGCAAACCGAGTGTGCGGTCGGCGTTGTCTGGGCCGTAGTCGTGGTCGTCCCACACGGCGTAACTCGGCACCGAACGGAACATCGACTGCAGGTCGGGGTGCATGCGGGTGGTGAGGTGGCGCGCCGTCATCGCCTCGGGCGACGACCAGTCACCCGTCGGGCCGGTGGTGTTGAAATGTCTGTCGCTGCCATCGGCAACGATGAAGTAGGAATTGTCACCGATAAACAGCGCCATGTCCGGCTGCTCGGCGGCGATCGCCTTGTAGATTGGCCCGCTGTTGAACTGCGACACCTTGCTGCACGAGCCAAAGGCGATTCTAACCTTGCCTGTTTCCGATGGCACCGCCGCCGTGCGGAAGGCGACCTCCGCGGTCTCGGTGGCGCTGCCCGCACGCTCAACGGTCAGCAGCACTCGCGTGTCGGCGACCGGTGCCAAGCGCGAAAAATGCAGCACGGAGAAACCGTTGCCCAAGTCCTCGACGGAGAGACGGTTTCGCGGCTTGCCGCCTTGGGCCGCCTTGGCCGTGAGCGTCGAGCCACGCTTGGTGCGTATCCAAACCTTGGCATCGTGCGTACCGACATGGCCGATCATCGGCCCGGCCTGTATCAGCCGTGGCCCCTTGTCGCTTGCCGGGACAGCCGTGCGCTTGGCCAAGCCGGTCTCCGTCGAGGTGGCACAGCCGATGGCCAAAGCCAAACCGGCAACGATAATCGTGTGAAGTGGTTTCATGGTTTTAAAATGGGTTGCGAGCATGCGGAACTCTGGATACTCGGAATCGGCATTCGGTTCAACCTTCGGCGATGGCCTGCCAGTCGGGCGCTTGGCCAAGGTCGATGTGGCGTGTGGGTTCCTCGATGAGGTCGGGGTATTTCATTGCGCCGCCGGTGTTGAATACGAGCACGCTTTCGCTTGGCCGGATGGTGCCGCTGGCCAGCAGTTGGTCGAGGGCACCCATGCAAATGGCCGTCTCGGGGCAGATGGCCAGTCCTTCAAGCTTGGCCAGGCACTCCATCCAGCCGGCGATGCAACTCTCCGGTGCAGTCACCGCGCAGCCACCACTCTCGCGGACGGCATCGAGAATCATAAAATCGCCGACCGCCACCGGCACGCGCAGCCCGCTAGCCACGGTGTGGGCGTTCTCGAACGGTGGCGCGTGTTTTTCGCCGGCCTCGAATGCCCGCACAATCGGCGCGCAGCCTTCGCTCTGGCAGGCGATCATGCGCGGCCGTTTGCCACTTGGCAGCCAGCCGATGGCCTCAAGCTCGGCAAACGCCTTCCACATGCCAATCAGCCCGGTGCCGCCGCCGGTCGGGTACAGGATGACATCTGGCAGCTCCCAGCCAAGCTGCTCGGCCAGTTCGAGGCCCATCGTTTTTTTGCCTTCAATACGATACGGCTCCTTGAGTGTCGAGAGGTCGAACCAGCCCATTGGCTCGCGGCCTTCGCCGACGAGGCGGCCGCAGTCGTTGATCAAGCCGTTCACCCGAAATACCTGCGCGCCGGCGAGGTGCGCTTCCTTCAGGTTGATCATCGGCGTGTCGTCCGGCATGAACACAAATGACTCCATCCCGGCCCGCGACGCATAGGCGGCCATCGCGCCCCCGGCGTTTCCGGCTGTAGGACAGGCCACGCGCCGTATGCCCAACTCATTGGCCATGGTAATCGCCATCGCCATGCCACGCGCCTTGAAGCTGCCGGTGGGCAGACGGCTCTCGTCCTTGATTTGCAAATGGGTCACGCCCAACTCCGAGCCAAGCCGCGCAGCAGTTAGAATCGGCGTGGCAGTTTCGCCGAGTGACACGATGTTGGCCCCATCGGCGTACGGTAGTAGTTCGCGGTAACGCCACAGGTCGCCTGGCCGGCCGGCAAGCGACTCACGCGGGAACTGCTCGCGTACCCTGTCGAGGTCGTAGCAAACCCAGAGCGGGCGGTGGCACTCGGTGCAGAGGTTGTGCGCTTGGCCGGCGGGGTAATGCTTGGCGCAGTCGGCGCACTCGAGGTGGGTCACGAAATTCACGCGCCGAGTTTTGCGCAAGCGCTTGGCCAAGCGCAAGCGTGCGGCTAAGGGGTGCGGAGGCGGAAGAAACGATGCGGATAATCGACGCTTGGCTTGATGATGTGCTCCGCTTGGCCATCGGCAAGTTCGATCGGCTCCGGCTCAGCGAAGGTCGGCTCGGCGGCGGCCTCGAGAATGTAATCGCCAGCCTCCCAAGCGAGGCGAAGTTGGCTGTCCCCGGTCGGTGCGATGGCGAGTAGCGGTGAACCGGCCAGTCTTTCACCGCGGGCGACTAATGTCCCGCTGGCTAGAATCAGCACGGTGATCCCCTCAAATTCCTCGGTCTCTACTTCCTGCTCAATCTCAAAGTCAAACTTCAGCACTGGCTGGTCGCCGTCCCAAGTCAACTGACCCTCGATAGTGAACGCCTCCGCCTGCTGATCCTCGGGAAATTGCTCGGGATCGGAAAAGTCTATCTCTCCCTGGCTCTCGTTGCCGAGGGCGTTGACATCATACGACACGAGGCCGCTTAGGGTGGGAGTATTATCCTCCTGAGTGAAGTTGCCATCGTCGTCCAGTTCAGCCTCCTCCCCGGCATCCCCGGGATCGATCCGGATGCTCAGATCGCTCATGCTGAACTTGGCATTGCCGAACAAACCAAACGGTCCTAATGAGTAGCTGAGTCGCAGCTTGGACTTTATCGATCGGAAATCGCCGCTGGTTATGTGGATGGTCTCGACTGGCGGCGCGTCGGGACTGAGTTCAGCTATCATTGTTCCCTCGACCTTGGTCGAGTCGCTGTCAGACTCCTTGGCGATACCCAAATCCAGTGTCACTTTGAGATCGATCTTCGACTTTTTTTCGTCGGCGGTGAACAGCCACGGCACGGCTTGCGCTTGTCCAAGCCCAGCAACAAGGACCCCAAACAGCAAGCCAAGAGCTACTAGCATTTTCACGGGGGAAAACTCTTCACACGGCAACGGATCAATGCAAGTCATTGCGCATTACACTTGGCCAAGCAGCGGCCGGGGCTTGTCCATTATACGTCGTGCGGCTAATGTTTGCGGCGATGAAACCGTTGATTTTTGCCAGGGGCCTCCTCGCGCTGGGGCTGGGGCTCGGCTTGACCAAGGGCACGGCGACCGCTGCCAAGGGCGCGAAAGTCGTCAAGGCGTTCGGCCATGAAAACTGCATCGAGCTGAAAAACAAAACCACCCGCGTCGTGCTCACGCCATCGGGCGGCCGGGTGCTCTCGTACGAGATCAACGGCGTGAATGCTCTCTACCTGAGCGAGTCCGACAGCCAGGGCAAGGGTGGCTCGAGCGCGGGGCGGTTTGATATCGGGCCGGAGCGGGTGCTGCCGCGGCACGATCTGCTTTGGAGCGGCCCGTACTCCGGCGAGGTGACAGGCAACCGATCGGCAAAGTTCACCAGCGGCAAGGACAAGGCGAGCGGTTTCCAGATTGTGCGGGAGTTCAGGCTCGCCGCCAAGGGCACGCACCTGCGCATCAAACAAACCGTCATCAATGTCTCGGACAAAACCAGCCAGGTTTGCTACTGGTGCCGGACGTTCGTGCACGGGCAGGGCATCTGTGTCGTGCCCGTTACCGAGCACAGCCGTATGCCACGCAAGCACGTGATTTACGAGAACGGCACCACGGTCAACTTCCTGCCCGAGGATGAAAAGATCAGCCAACGCGACGGTTACGTGCTCGTCGAAGGCCCACCGCGCATGCCCAAGCTCGGCTTCGACAGCAAGGCCGGCTGGATGGCCTACCTGATGCGCAACGACCTGTTGTTCGTTAAGGGCTGGCCCACATACCCCAAGCGGCCATACAACGAAATGGCCGGACTGACCCTATCCATTTGGTACCCCGACGGCCCAATGTGCGAACTCGAGCCGATCGGCCCGCAGGAAATTCTCAAGCCGGGAGAGAAAGCATCGTTCACCGAAGACTGGTGGGTGGCTGCGGAGAAATTCCCCGGTGATGCTAAGTCAGTCGATCTCGGCCAACTCGAGGCCAAGGTTAAAAAACTCACTGGCAGAAAATAACAGTACTCACTTACCAGCCGGCAGCGGCCCGTACACGTGCACGGCAAACGGGGCGAACCGATCCACAACCCATGAGCCATCAGTCGTGGCGTGGCGTCCCTCCTCCAGCACCGGCACTTGGCCGGTGGTTTTCCACGGCAGTCGAAACCGGTATGTGTGCGGAAGCGGCGTGGTGTTCACCGCGAGGATGTAATGGCCGGGCGGCAGCAACCCGTCGCCACGCTTCACCCGCAGCAATACCGATTGCACACTAGCCTCGAGCGCGGCGTTGAAGCGCGTGTCCTGATTTTCGAAATGATGCGCCTTGGGCCACCACACATGCTCGGCGGCAAACAACGCCTCGCGCCGCCGAACTTCCTTCACCACCCGCTTTAACGCCTCCCAAAGCTTCGGATACTTTCGCTCCTTCAATCGCATGTCGGCGTAGCTGTAATAAAAAATCCCGTTCGCGCCACGAGCCAACGCGCTGTACGTCATGCTGCGTAGTTCACGCTCCGTCGGCGGCCGCAAATTCTCCTCGCCCGGCAACACACTTTGGTGCGCCGTCCAGTCGAACGACTGAATCACAGCGATCAACGGCCGCTCCGCATTGGTCGCCAAGCGCGACTTGTGAATGTGCTGGGAGAAATTGGCCAACGGCAGCCACGGCACCGGATAACGGTCGACCATCGTGATGTCCGCAATGTTGCCGTACCATTTGGCCGAGTCACCCTGATATAAAACCAAGCTCGTCGGCTTCGACGCCCCCGCTTGTTTCACGACTCGATGCGCCGCCTCCACTTTCTCCGGCGACACGCGTTGCATGTCCGGTTCGTCGATTAAATACCACGACCACAACGCCGGGTGCCGGTCGAACTTGGCCACCGTCGAGCGAACCTTGGCTGCATTGAAATGTTCCCCGGCACTCGAACCCGGCGAAGCCATCACGCCAATACCGTTGGCCTTGGCTGCGTCGAGAAACCCGCGACGCGCCGGGCCGGCGACGAGGCTGAATCCGGCATCGGCAATCTCGGCGAGATTCGTCTCGCTGCCCACCGAGTACAGTCCGATGGGGAAGGCAGCCGGCCGCACCACGCGGCAACCGGCGGAGCCAAGCGCGAGCAGCGCGGCGGCGAACAGGCCAAGCGCTTGGCCAAACTGAAGTCGGAAAACCATCGGGCGGCGATTGAAGGCCAAGCCGCCTGGCCAGGCAATCGGAAACGAACAGGCGCAGACCGGGCGGCAGCCGCTTTCGATATGCCTCTTGACACGTTTATCTCGCACCGACAGACTTTTTGGACTTTCTTCAGTCACCTGACAATCAATCGCTTGCAACCTAAAAACCACATCAGCAAATAACCATCAAATAAGTAACATCATGAAATCCTCCTCTGTATCCCAGTGGGCACGGCTTCTTGTCACCGCCTTTTTCACGTTTTCATTAAACGGGTTCGCACAGGTTTTGTTTGAAGATGATTTTAACACGGACACTTCAGCCAACTGGGTCATCCTAAGCGGCACGAGCGCCGACGAGAATGACGCTGCTTACGATGCGGCGCTTGGGGATTACATCGTGGACTTCGCCTATGACTATAGTGCGAGTGGTATTCCACCGGCACCGAACAGCACGGACAAATCGACCAAGGGAGTCCGGATTTCGGTGAACAACACCGATAACACGGCAGGCAGCGAAAGCATTGGCGTGAACCTGTTTGCTGCCGACAAAAATTTCAGCGGCAACTATGCGCTGCATGTGGACATGTGGATCAATTATAACGGCCCCGCCGGTGGCGGCACTGGCTCCACGGAGCACGCCATTTTCGGAATGAACCACTCAGGGGAAACTGTCGGCTGGACTACGCTGCCAACAGGCGACGGCATTTGGTACGGCGTGGATGGCGAGGGCGGCAGCTCGTCGGACTATTACAGCTTCGAAGCGGACGACTCAGAAACGGTCACCGCGTTGCCGCTGGAACTCTCCGGCCAGGTTGGCAAAAACCAAACGCATCCCGCGTTTCAGTTTCTCTTCCCTGCACCCGCCTTTGAGACGCAAGGCTCTCCGGGCAAGCACTGGGTTTCGATTGAAATCCGCCAGAAAGACGATGTTTTGTCGTGGGTAATGAACGGCATGGTGATCGCCTCACGCCCGGTGGCTGAAGAGTTTTACGGCGTTCGCACCGAGGGAACGGTCATGCTGGGCTACATGGATTTGTACAATTCCATCGCCAATCCGAAGGAGGATAACTTTGTTATTTACGACAACCTCCGGGTTGTGAATCTGGATGGAGAATCCGTCCTTCCCCTGCTGTACGTGGAGGCGACCGACGACAGCGCTACTGAATCTGGCGACGATCCTGCGGAGTTCACCCTCCACCGCTCCGGCGACGCAGCGAATGCGGTAACCGTCGATGTCACGATTGGTGGTACCGCCACCGAGGGGGCCGACTATTCTCTGGCAAGCAAGAGCATCACGATCCCTGCCGGTGCCGAGTCTGCCTCGTTTGCCGTCACGCCCATCGACGACAACCTGGGTGAGATGGATGAGACCATCACCGTCAGCCTGAAACTCAATCCAGAAGCTTACGAGATCAACCATGAATACACGGCCACTGCAGTACTGCTTGACGACGGCGACACGGCAACCGTCTCCATCACGGCAACCGACTCCCAAGCGTATGAACGGCACGAAGGCGACCTGATCAGCTACACGCTCACCCGGACCGGCGATGATAGTGAGGATTTGGCCGTCTCAATCAAGGTGGGCGGAAGCGCCACGGAAAACACCGATTACGAGAGCGATTTCGCCAACGTGGAAATCTTCGCCTTCGAGGCTGAAGCCATTATCGAAGTGATCGTCCTCGACGACGCAGAAGTGGAGGGGGATGAAACCATCGAACTCACTGTGGTCGCAGGCGCAGGTTATGCTGTCGGCGATTCCGGCAGTGCCACGGCCACCATCCGGGATGACGACTACGCCAAGGAGGAAATCCTCTTCGCCGATGATTTCAGTGCCGATTCCAGTGCCGACTGGGATTTGCAGTTCGGCGCGATCAATGGGGTCGAGGATTACACCGCGACGTTCGCCGTGGATTATTCGGAACTGTCCATCCCGCCGGCGCCCCACACCACCGATGAAAGCACCCTGGGATTGTATCTGCAGGTCAACAAAAATGACGAAACCCCCAACGGCGCAGCCGGTGTGAACGTCTTTCCCAAGGATCAGGTTTTCAGCGGAAATTACGCGGTTCGTTTCGACATGTTCCTGAGCGCAGGATCGGGCGCGGGCACAACCGAGCACGCGCTTTTCGGAGTCAACCATTCCGGCGACATCGTCTCCCGCAACGCAGCCACCGGCGATGGTGTCTGGTTTGGCGTGGTAACCGACGGCAGCAACAACCGCTCTTACGCAAGCTATGTCGGCGCAGATCTGAAGAATTCCTTGCCGGCCGCAGACTTCGCCACGCTGATCCCCAGCCCGCCGTACATTTCTGGCTTGTCGTTCAGTGGACCCGGTTCTCCCAGCAGCAATGGTAATCAGGCGGATCCTGTCTGGGCCGACGTCGAGATTCGCCATGTCGATGGATTGGTGACGATGAAAGTGAACCAAGTTCCGATTTTCACCGTCACGGATCGCGGCGCGTTTACCGAGGGAGTTTTCATGCTTGGCATGAATGATCAGTTTTCTTCCATCGGTTCGCCGGACACGTTTGTCATCTATGACAACGTCCGTGTGATTCCGCTGGAATCCGAAGGCGGTGTCACCGTTGTCAGCGTAAACGCCACCGACAGCGTAATGACCGAGGGGGACTCGGGCGACACCGGGGCGATCGTTGTCTCCCGCGAAGGCTCCACCGACGCTGCTCTGACGGTTCTATTGGAACTCTCCGGCGACGCGCAACTTGGCACCGACTACAGCGGAGTCGCGAGTGAGATCGTGTTGCCGGCCGGCAGCGCCGAGGTCTCCGTCGTTTTGACATCTATCGATGATGACGAAGTGGAAACGGCAGAAACCATCCGGATCGACATCGCGAAGAGTGACGCCTACTTCGTCGGTGCCGCAGCCTCAGCGGTCGTTGTGCTCAACGACAATGACAAGGAAGACACCGGCCCCGCGCCGGAACCGGAGGTGACCCTTTGGGGCGATGACTTGGATTCCGCAGACTCCACGAGTTGGATCGTCAACAAGTCAACCGACGACACCTCCGTGACGTTCGGCTACGACTACAGCGCCGACGGCATTCCGGCGGCTCCCAACTCCGACGGCTCCACGATCGGGGTGAAACTAGAGGCCAACGTCGCCGCCCCAACCGGTGCGGAAGCGATTAGCATCTCGCCGGCCGGTGCCAATTTCACTGGCGATTATCAGGTCAAGTTCGACATGTGGGTCAACGCCAATGGTCCCTTCCCGGGCGGCGGCGGCGGCTCCACCGAGTTTTTCACGGCCGGCGTCGGAACCACCGGCGACCACTTGCAATGGGCTTCCGATAACGCCGACGGCGCTTGGTTTGGCGTCACCGGCGAGGGCGGATCCGGCAACTCCGGCGACTTCCGCGCACACATCGGCGGCGCTCGCCAGGACGCCGAGTCCGGTGCTTATGCGGCCGGCACCACCGGCGACTCCCTCAACAACACCAACGCTCATTACGCCGACGCGTTCCCCGGCCAAATTCCTCCCGCCGCGCAGGCTGCGGCCTTCCCGGACAAACAAATCGGCGCGTTGGCCAGCGGCGCAGTTGGCTTCGCATGGCGACAGGTTTCCATCACCAAGATTGGCGACAGCGTGACATGGGCGATCGACGGCGTGACCATCGCCACGCTTGGCCAAGCGCTCGGCGCGTTCACCACCGAGGGCAACATCTTCGTCGGTTACTACGACGCCTTCTCCTCGGTGTCCGACAATCAGGCAACCTCCTTTGGCTTGGTCGATAATCTGGTAGTTCACGACCTTGGAGCCGATGACGAGGAAGCAGTGCTGGAGATTACAACGATCAACGTCTCGGAAAACAGTGTAGAACTGCGTGTGAGCCTTGCCGGCGGGGACCTCTCGCCGGGGCAACTTTCCCTGCAATCCATGGCAGCCTTGGGAGGAGCCTTTGCCGACGTGACCGAAGCCTCAGTCGAGGCCGAAGCCGGGGGTTTCAAAATCACCGCGCCCGCGCCAAACGCCGGGCAACAGTTCTACCGCGTTAAATTCTAAAGCGAATGGTTTAAATGCCAGCCGCGCCAAAAGTTGGCGCACCCGGCGAAGCCAAGCCAATTGAAAAACAGCCAAGAACGGCCAAATTCGGGGCGATGTGCTCGTGGTGGAATTGGTAGACACGCAATCTTGAGGTGGTGTTTAAAACGGGTGAAAGCACTAAACTTAATAACGAATCCGCTGCCATTCGCTGCTATCTAATTGATGCAAATCGACTCACAAAACCAGTTGCTTAATCTGTGCTTGAAGAGTTTTTACAAGACGCAAAGCGAGGCTACTCAACCTCCACACCCACCACCTGACCCCCTTCGACGGTTGCCTTTACATTGATTGGCCGGCAGCAGTTCTCGCAGTCGGACACCAAGTCAAGTTCTCCATCCGTCCCGTCCAGTATGACGAGGGTGTCTGAGTTACAGTAGGGGCAGGAGATGGTGGTGGTGTCTTCCAATGACTACTTCTCTTCAGCTTTCAATTCTTTACTCGTCTTGCCGCTGTGGTTGCGGAGGAGGTCGGCGATTTCTTTACTGACTGTGTTAAATGAGTTTTGTGGATGAATGGCAACATCTAATGGTGTTTCGCCATCAACATCTCTAGTATTCACATTCGCATTCACATCAGCACCAGCAGCCAAGTGCTTTTTGATAGCTTCGATGTTTCCTGTTCCGACAGCCTCATGAATTGAGATGTCTGGTGCTTCGGCTGTCGTCGGTTCTGGCTTCGCTTCTGGTGAAGGAACCGACTGCTGCGACTCACCACACCCCACCAAGAAGCACGGCTGCGATTGTTGTTAGTAGGAGGTGTTTCATCATTGTTTAATGCATTGGAATTCTTTCTTCGGTTGGAAGGTCCTTTTTCAGGCCCAGCAGGTTGTCCTGTAAAATCGGTAGAAAAACTCTAAAGAGAGGGAACATTACTGCGTGGAAAGCGGCTGGTGTGCTTCCTTAATCACCGTTTCCATCTTTGCAACCAAATCCGGTTTGGATTCGGCAAGATCTCTTTTTTCAGACGGATCTTTGGCAAGGTTAAATAACTCCAATGGTTCACCAGCCTGCCGGTAAGCCTTCCAATCGCCCATACGGACCGCTTGCGAAAAGATCTTTTGCTTCAACCCCTTACAAAACTCGAAGTAGAGGTAGTCATGGGTTTGCTGTTTTTCCGCTTCGCCCCGGAGAGTTGGGGCAAAAGAAATGCCATCATTCTGTTTGGGCACAGGTTGCCCAACCAATTCACAGACTGTAGGCAACACATCCTGAAAACCACTGATATGAGCGGTGGCTTTACCCGGAGCAATCACTCCAGGCCAACGGGCAAGCATCGGTGCACGGATACCGCCCTCGTGCATATCGCGCTTGTGCCCACGCAAGTTGCCGGTGGAATTCCAAAAGTTAGGATCATGACCTCCCTCCTTGTGTGCACCATTGTCACTGGTGAACATCACAAGGGTGTTCTCATCCACCTTCAACTCTTCCAGCAGGGTCAGTATTGCGCTTACTTCGTTGTCCAGATGCTCCATCATCGCTGCAAATCCCGCTATAGGGTTCTGCACGTCCGGGCATTCCTCTCCACCCGCGCCGTACTTGCCCACCTTGGCATCGAACTGCGAAAATTTCTTGCGCCATTTATCATGCAATTCCTTGGGCGCATGCATCGCGGCATGCGGAATAGCGGTGGGGATGTAACAGAGGAAGGGTTTACCATCTTTCACACTACGCCGGATAAAATCACGGGCATGCTCCATTAATGGGATGTGAAGATAAGTGCCTTTTTTTAGCGGCACCTCCTTTCCGTTATGTACGGCTGTAGAGGGGTAATAGGTGTGGGCAATCCCCTGACTTTTCCAGCCGTAAAATTCATCAAAACCATGGCTCAATGGATTAGGGGCACTGGGCAAGTGCGTGTGGCCCAATCCCCATTTGCCAAATGCGCCCGTGCGATAGCCCGCCGCCTTAAATACTTCAGGTAGCACCGTCATTTTGGGATCGAGTGCCGCACCCTTCTCTCCACTCAGATTTCCCCGGATATAGCAGTGACCTGAATGTTGGCCGGTCATCAAAACTGCCCGACTGGGAGAGCACACAGTATTGCCCGAGTAATGCGCGGTGAACTTGATCCCTTCTTTAGCCAACCGATCAATATTGGGTGTCTGGAATTTTTTCTGTCCATAACAGGAGAGATCTCCATATCCCAAGTCATCGGCAAGGATATAAATGACGTTTGGTTTTTTTGCCTCTGCCCAAACTGCCAAAGGAAACAGTAAAGCAAAGAGGGTCAGATAAAATTTATTCATCGGCATGAAAAAAATATAAACCGGTTATTAAATCAGAACACGCAAAAACATTATTTCTTCATTCGCTTAATTGAGAATGCATTAGCGCAGGGATTACTTATCTTCTCGAACGTAAACCGCGTTACTTTTCGCTCTCATCGCCAGAGGGGTGGTTCGGGCTCTTTGGTTTCGCGGTTGGCGGGGTATTGGGCATCTCGGCGATCATGTTCAATTTTCATGCGATCGGATAACTCCTTGAGCCGTTCGGGATGTATGATGGCCATGTTTTTCACTTCGCCGAGGTCGTCCTTCAGGTTGTAGAGTTCCCAGCGCTTGGGCTGGTAGAAGTAGATGGCCTTCCAATCACCGAGCCGAATGCTGCTGTGCGGTTCGTATCCCGGGCCGCGCGGGCCCCAGACATGCGGATAATGAAAGAGAAATGGTTGGGTAACCTTTGGTGCCTTGCCGGTGACGTCGGCAGTCAGATCACGGCCGTCGATGTCTTCACGTCCTGCAAGCAGGTCACTGATGCCGGCCCAATTACAGAGGGTCGGATAGTAGTCTTCGCAAATGTTCGGTGTGTCACAGATGGAGGCAGCGGCAATAGGAATCTTTTTCTGATGCGGGTTTTCGGAATTCGGCCGCGCCCATGAGACGATCATGGGAACACGCGTCCCGCCTTCGTAGGCGGAACCTTTACCCGCATTCAATGGCCAGCAGTGGGAGTTTCGTCCTGTATTTCTGGGCGTTTTACCGCGCACTCCATAAGAGAGTCCGCCGTTGTCCGACGAAAACATAATGATGGTGTTCTCAGCCACCTTAAGCTCGTCGAGTTTGTCCAATACCTGCCCTAGGCTGGCATCCATGCCTTCCACCATGGAAGCATAGCTAACCTCAACATCCGGGATCGGGATATTGGTGCCTGCGTATTTCTTACCCTTGTAGTGGTCGTCGTATGGCGGGTGCGGGCGAATGGGCGCGTGCACTGCGTAGTGGGCGAGGTAAAGGTAAAAGGGTTTCTCCTTAGTCACAGCGGTATCGACGGCCTTGAGCGCGTCAATGGTGGTGGCGTCTGTGAGGTGGATCTCCTTGCCGTAGTAATGCTCGAGCCCCGGAATACCCCAAGGGCGTTTTGGCGTGCCGTCGGGATTATTGCCGAAGTTGGTTTTGCCGTACCATCCGCCAGGTCCACCAGCGGCGTGGCCTGCGATGTTGGCGTCAAATCCAAGATTCTTTGGATTGGAGCCGGGTGTGTCATGTGCTCCCCAATGCGCTTTGCCCGCGTGGATCGTGTAGTAGCCCGCTCCCTGCAGGAGTTTGGGTAATGTGATGGCACCGGGTTGCAAACCATTGCGTTTCCAGTTGGTCGGTGCCTGGAGTCGGGCGGTTTTACCAGAAGTTTCTCCATCCTTGTTGAGCGTCCAGTTGGTCACGTGGTGGCGGACCGGGTTCTGGCCGGTCATGATCGAGGTACGCGTCGGAGAGCATACGGCTGCAGCATACGCTTGGGTGAATTTCACCCCCTGCTTGGCCAGCCGCTCCATATTCGGTGTCCGGAAGTGGTCGTTAAAAAGTGTGCGTTCAGTATGAAAAGGCACCGAGGTGTCCTGCCAGCCCATATCATCCACGAGGAACAGTACAATGTTGGGGGGGGTCTCCTCAGCCAAAACTACAAGAGGAAGCAGTAACGCAAAGAGGATCACAGAGGATTTATCCATCGGGAAGAGGGATTGTACCCATCATCGAAGATTTTCACCAGAAAATGGTTAGCCTTAAACCTCAGTCAACGTTCCAATGCTGCCGCCAAAAGACTTGGATAACGTTTGAGTCCACCGTCTTGTTCGCATCCGATTAGGGCCTCTTGGTCAGCTTCTCCCCTGTCTTGGGTGCGGCCAACGTGGGTTCACCCTCGATAAAGCCAAGCTCTTTCAGAAACTTGTCCGCCGCGATAAGGGTGACATCCGCCCAGGGCTGGCGGTTGAAAAACCCATGCCCCATCCCTTCGGCAATCCTGAAGTCCGCCGACTTGACACCGAGCGACTTCATTTTTTCGTGCGCAAGGCCCCATCCCTTTTTCATCCAATTGTCCTCACTTCCAAAGAATGCGATGGACGGCGGGAAGTCGGCTTTGAGTTGCTGCAAAAAATCCACGGCGGGATCCTTGGCGTCACCCGCGCTAAGCGCCGGATTGAACAAAAGGTAGGCCGCAACGGAGGTGTCGTACCCTTTCGGGTCGTTGGGGTCATTCAAGCCCGGGGTGGTTGTCGCCAGCAAACTGATATGCCCGCCGGCCGAGCCCCCGCCTGCGACAATTTTCCGCGGATCTATGCCAAGTTCTTCCGCATTCTGCTTATACCAACGAAT
>ENA-OREN01002373-OREN01002373.1-marine-metagenome-genome-assembly--contig:-NODE-2373-length-19340-cov-3.372735_pt1 | contig 19340 bp, 16 predicted proteins | sample MGYA00248624_ERZ508555 | MGnify/ENA primary metagenome ERZ508555 (study PRJEB26222, sample SAMN06267773) | marine metagenome | isolation source: Saanich Inlet, British Columbia, Canada | place...
TGAGCATGGGTGGCGGAGGCGTTTCAGGAGCCTCGTCCGAGGCGTTAAACTTCTCGATCCAAACCTTGACCGTGGGCGCCGGCGCCGATGCCGGTGCAGCGTTTATTTTCGAGGAAAGTGAAATCTTCACGGAAGGGGAGGAGTCGGGCGAAATTCTCTTCGACAACGGCGAACCGCCGCTACCGCCAGTTCCCTCCGCCGGAATAGCCCGCCCGCGCTTGGTCAGCGCGCTTTAAGTACCTCCTACCTTTTGCGCTGTCTGGCGTTGGGGGCGTTGGTGTTGGGCAGCCAATTGGCCAAGCGCTGTTTCAGCTTGGCGTGCTTTGAGTCACCGGCGAGATTGCGCCACTCGTTCGGGTCGGCCTTGTGGTCGTACAATTCCTCGCTGCCGTCGGCGTAGCGGATGTATCGCCAGCGCGACGTGCGCAGCCCGTGGTTGTTTCGCCCGTGCGTGGTGAGGGCGGGTCGATCCCACTTGGCATTTTTGTCGGCAAGCAGCGGCACAAGGCTCCGGCCCTCGTTGGCCGGGTTGGCCGCGAGTCCGCACAGTTCGAGCAGTGTCGGGTAAATGTCGATCAACCCCACCGGTTGATCCAATCGCACATCGGCACGGGTGCCGCCCGGCAGCGCCTTGGCCAAGCCCTTGGGCACGACGAACATCAGCGGCGTGCGTGCGGACTCCTCCCACAGCGTGAACTTGCGCCAATGCTTTTTCTCGCCGAGATGCCAGCCGTGGTCGGTCCACAACACGACGATGGTGTTGTCGGCTTGGCCGCTTTTGTCGAGCGCACGGAGCACGCGGCCCACCTGCGCGTCAGCGAAGGCGGTCGCGGCGAGATAACCGTGCACTGCTTTGCGCCACTGCGCGTGTTTGAGTACCTGCGCGTGGTCGCCTTGCGGCCGGGCCATCTTCACGCCGGCGGCCGGGATGTCGTCGAGATCGTCGTTCGGCACATTTGGCAGGGTCAATTTTTCGGCGTCGAACAGGTCGTAATATTTCTGCGGCACATACCACGGCAGGTGTGGTTTGTAGATACCGCACGCGAGGAAGAACGGCTTGTCGTGTTTGAGGCCAAGCTGTCCGATCACCCAGTCGGCGACTTGGTGGTCGCCCATTTTTTCGTCCGGCACATCGAGCGGTGCCCAGTCAAATTGCGCCGCCTTGGGGATGCCGTTGACCGGTCGCTTGGCTGGCTGCGGATCGTTCGGCTTGTTCTTGGTCGGGCTGGGCCAGTAAGTATTCCACGACGGCGGATCGGGAAACGGGCCGTGATAAATCTTACCCGAACCGCCGGCCCAGTAGCCGTGCTTCATGAAATGCTGCGGCAGCGTCACGGCATCCGGCATGGCGGCGCGCCACGGCTGGCTGTTCAGGTACACGCCGGAGGTCGAGGGCAGGATACCGGTCATCAGCGACGCGCGTGACGGGTTGCAGGCCGGGGCCTGGCAGTAGGCGCGGGTGAACAGCGTGGCCCGCTTGGTCAAGCGATCAAGGTTCGGCGTCCGAGCCTGAGGGTGCCCGCCCAGCGCGCCGATCCAGTCATTCAAATCATCGATGGCGATGAACAACACGTTCGGCTTGGCTTGGGCCTGGGCGAAGCCAAGCAGTACAACGGTGAGAATGACAACGATACGTTTCATGACAGCACTGTGACTAGAGCGGGAAACTAAAACCGCACAAACCGTAGCGCAAGGCGAATTCTTGGCACGGCGCTTTTGTGGCGAATGGGCTGTACTTAGCCAAGCGCAGGCTTGGGCCGGGGCGCTGGGATGGGTATGAATGCGGGGCGCATTATGGGCGGAAACGAAACACAATCTGAACGGTTCCGGGGTATTGCCCGGCTTTATGGCGAGGCAGGATTGCGGGCGCTTGGCCAAGCGCATGTCTGTGTCGTCGGCGTGGGGGGCGTGGGGTCGTGGACGGTTGAGGCGCTGGCCCGCTCGGGCGTCGGGGCGTTGACGCTGGTCGATCTCGACGAGGTTTGCGTGACGAATGTGAACCGGCAACTTCCGGCGCTCGACGGCGGCTTCGGGAAGTTCAAAGTGGCGGAGTTGTCCAAGCGCGTCGCGGCGATCAATCCCGACTGCCAAGTGCAGGCTCGCACCGAGTTTTTCAGCAGTAAAACCAGCGTCGCAATTTTGTCGGACGGGTTTGATTTTGTGGTGGACGCCATCGACAATGTCGCCAACAAGGCGTTGTTGATCGCCGATTGCCGGGAGCGCGATATCCCGGTGATCACCAGCGGCGCGGCGGGCGGGCGGCGCGATGGCACGCGGGCGGAGGTGGACGACTTGGCCAAATCCACAAACGACCCGCTGCTTGCAAAGGTGCGGACGCAGTTGCGCCGGGAGCACGGTTTCCCACGCGACGGAAAGAAGATGCGTGTGATGTGTGTTTTTTCGCCGGAACCTGCGGTTTATCCCAAAACGGATGGCACGGTGTGCGCCAGTCGCCGGGAAGCAGGCGAGTTGGCGACGTCACTCAAGCTCAATTGTGAGTGGGGTTTCGGCGCGGCGACTTTCGTGACCGGCGCGTTCGGTTTTGCCGCGGCGGGGGAGGTGGTCCGGCGCTTGGCCGGCGAGTTTTCGACGTGAGCCGGGCTTGTTTTTGGCTTGGACGGTGCTAGCGTCTGTTGCGATGAGTCAGGACGCTGTATCCGTTGAAGTGCGCGGGATTCTTCCCGCGAACAGCGGTAGTGCTGTCTTCATCGGGAACGACGAAAAGGTGTTCGTCATCCAAGTGGAGCACAACATGGGCGCCGTGATCGGCATGTTTCTGAACAACACTCCGAAGGAGCGGCCGCTGACCCACGACTTGATAGGGCACTTGCTGGACGGGTTCGGCATCAAGCTGCTGCGGGTGGTCATCACGGAGTTGAAAAACTCGACTTACTTTGCCCGCTTGATTCTCGAGCAGGAAAACGAACTCGGCCGCAAACTCGTGGAGGTCGATGCCCGACCAAGCGATTGTCTGGCGTTGGCTGCTCACTACAAGTCGCCGGTCTACGTGGCGGCGGAATTGTTCGCTGAGGTAGAGGACATGTCCGAGGTGCTGGCGCAGATCCAGGACTCCGCCGGCGACGAGGGGCCGGGTTGATTTTCGCCGGCATGCCTGCCTCCAATCCCCAGCTTCCCACCGAGCCGCTTTGCCTCGTTTATGGCGACGAGGATTTCCTTGTGCGCGACCGCGCCAACCAAGTTTACGAGGCGTGGTGCGCCACCGCCGGCGGGGAGGACCACGAGGTCATCGACGGCACGGTGCGCAATGCCTCCGAGGCGCTGGAGGCGTTGGCCAAGCTCAACGAAGCGGTGCAGACGCTGCCGTTTTTCGGCGGGGCCAAGGTGGTGTGGTTGCGCGCGGCCAACTTCCTCGGCGATGAGCGCACGGCCTCAAGCCGCGATGTGACCGATCGGCTCAACGGCTTGGCCAAGGACTGGGAGACGTTTGACTGGCAGGGGGTGCAAGTGCTGATCAGCGCCGGCAAGGTCGACAAGCGAAAGGGTTTTTTCAAGTCGGTCAAAAAAATCGCCTCCATCGAGGATTTGTCCGTCGCCGACAAAGAACGCGGCAGCAAGGCGGGGCTAATCGTGCGTCAACGCCTGACTGAGCTGGGCAAAAAGATCACGTCGCACATCGCCGACGAGTTGATCCTGCTGGCCGGCTCGAGCCTCCAGCAACTGCACACCGAGGCCGACAAACTCGCCGCGTACGTGGGCGAACGCGACGAGGTCACGCGGCAGGACGTGCACGAGATCGCCACCCGCACCAAGCAGGCGCAGGCGTTCGCGCTGGGCGACGCGCTGGGCGAGCGGAATCTGCCCAAGCTCCTGCGCGTGCTCGACGAGGAATTGTGGGTCGTGAAACTCGACGCCAAAAAGTCGCCGATCATGCTGCTCTACGGATTGATCTCCAAGGTGCGCACGATGATTTTCCTCAAGGAGTTGACGCGGTTGAAATGGATTCGTCCCGACGGCGGCTATCCGCAATTCAAGTCGCAACTCGAGGCCATCCCGGACGAGCGGATGCCGGACGACCGGAAGTTCAATCCCAAGGCGATGCACCCGTACATGCTTTTCAACGCGCTTGGCCACGCACGCCGCTATTCGGAGGAGGAACTCACCCGCGCGATGGATATTTTGCTGCGCTGCAATCGCCAGTTGGTCTCCTCGAGCACCGACGACACGCTGCTCCTGCAACAGGCGCTGGTGCAAATCGTCAGCAAGGCGGCGTGACCGGCGCTTGGCCAAGCTGGGTTTTGAATGTTCATCGGGCCGGTTGTTCTTTAGTCTTCGCCGCGCATGAATCAGGTGGCTCTAATTACAGGCGCGTCTCGCGGCATCGGCCGTGGCATCGCGCTTGAGTTGGCTGCGGGAGGGTTCGACGTGGTGATCAACTACGCCGGAAACCAAGCCGCCGCCGCCGAGACGGCCAAGCTCTGCACCGAGCGGGCTGCCACCGCAGGTCACACAATCCGCGCCGAGGTGTGCCAGGCTGACGTTGGCCAAGCGCCGGATCGCGAGCGGTTGATCGGGTTCACCCGCGAGTCTCTTGGCCGGCTCGATCTGCTCGTGAACAATGCCGGCATCACCTCGATCGGCCGCGCCGACTTACTCGATGCCACCGAGGAAAATTGGGACGCCCTCATGGAGATCAATCTCAAGGGACCTTTTTTTCTCAGCCAACTGGCCGCCCGCTGGATGAGCGAGCAGACCGAATCCGCCGACGAACGCCGCCCAAAAATCATCAACATCTCCTCCATCAGCGCCCACGCCGTCTCGACCAATCGCGGTGACTACTGCGTGGCCAAGGCCGGCTTGGGGATGGTGACCAAGCTCTTCGCCGCGCGTCTGGCCGATCACGGCATCAACGTTTACGAGGTTTGCCCCGGGGTGATCGCCTCCGACATGACCGCGCCGGTGCGGGAGAAATACGACAAGCTCATCGCCGACGGGCTGGCACCGATCCGCCGCTGGGGCGAGCCAAGCGATGTCGGCAAGGCGGTCGTGGCGTTGGCGCGCGATTATTTTCCGTTCACCACCGGCGAAGTATTCAACGTGGACGGCGGCTTCAACGTCCGCAAACTTTAAACCATGGCCATCAAGATTGACCGCAAACTGACTCCGCAAAAGCTCGTTCCCAAGCTCGAACGGTTTTTCGATCTATCGGGGCAGAAGATTTTGTCCATCGAGAAAAACAGGCGTGCGGCCAAGGGCACGCCGGTGTTCACCGTGAAGGGCCAATACACCACACGCGGCTGGACCGAGTGGACGCAGGGCTTTCAGTTCGGCTCGGCCGTGCTGCAGTACGACGCCACCGGCGACGAGCGGTTTTTGAAGATCGGCCGACGCGGCACGGTGAAGCACATGGCGTCGCACGTGTCGCATATCGGCGTGCACGATCACGGATTCAACAACGTCTCTACCTACGGCAACCTTCGCCGTCTCATGCGCGAGGGAAGGATCGGCCACGACCCGCGCGAGATGGAGTTTTACGAACTCGGGCTCAAGGTCTCCGGCGCAGTGCAGGCCGCGCGCTGGACGGACATCCCCGGCGGCGGCTACATTTATTCATTCAACGGCCCGCACTCGCTGTTCATCGACACGATCCGCTCGCTGCGCTCGCTCGCGGTGGCGCATCAGCTTGGCCACGCGTTGATGGGAGAGAGGGATCGGGAAATTTCGCTGCTCGAGCGTCTCGTGCGGCACGCCGAGGCGACAGCGGCGCACGGTGTTTATTACGGCGAAGGCTGCGACGCTTACGACGTGCGCGGCCGCACGGCGCACGAGAGTATTTTCAACCTGAACGACAGCACCTACCGCTGCCCGAACTCGCAGCAGGGCTACTCACCGTTCAGCACATGGACGCGCGGTCTGGCCTGGGCGGTCTGTGGGTATGCCGAGCAGCTCGAGTTTTTCCGCACGCTCAAGGATGCCACTCTCAAGCCGCTTGGCGGTCGGCGCAAATTGAACGCCATGCTGCTGAAGGCTGCCACCGCCACCGCCGATTTTTATCTCGAGAACAGTTGCACCGACGGCGTTCCAGCCTGGGACACCGGCGCGCCGCAACTGCATCGCTTGGGCAACTACTTGGCCAAGCGCTCAAACCCGCGCAACGATTTCGAACCGGTCGATTCCTCCGCGGCGGCGATCGCGGCGCAGGGCTTGGTTCGCCTGGGCAACTACCAAATTAACAACGGCAAAAAAGCCGACGGCACGCGGTATCGCCAAGCCGGCTTGACCATTGCCAACACCCTGTTGCAGGAGCCGTATCTCTCCACGGACGCCAAGCATCAAGGATTGGTTTTGCACTCGATTTATCATCGTCCCAATGGCTGGGACCATATCCCGCGCGGCAGCAAAATCCCCTGCGGCGAAAGCTCGATGTGGGGCGACTACCACGCGCGCGAATTGGCGTTAATGCTCCTTCGCGAGGCTAGCGGCGAGTGTTACCTGACCTTTTTCGACTACTGATTCATCGTGGCTGAGCCGTTCAAAATCAAGCGCATTCCGTCGCTGAAAACCCCGGAAGCATTCCGCGAACACGTCGCGTCGCTTGGCCTCGATTTGCCGTGCGACGATCACATTCAGCCAACCGCCGAGTCGCCCTTGTCCAAGCCCCTCGACCGAATCACGCTTGGAGGCAAGACGCCCGGCAACCGGATCGCCATTCACCCGATGGAAGGATGGGATGGCATGACGAGTGGCGGCGTGACGGACGAAATGACACGCCGCTGGCAACGCTTCGGCGAGAGTGGGGCCAAGCTGATCCTCGGCGGCGAGGCGATGGCGGTGCGTCCCGACGGCCGGGCCAACCCAAACCAACTTATCCTCAACGAGGAAAATCAAGCCGGCATCGCCGGGTTGCGTGAGGTGTTGATCGCAGTGCACGCCGAGCGCTACGGTTCGATTGATGACTTGGCGATTGGGTTTCAACTCACGCACTCGGGACGCTTCTGCCGGCCGAACGAGAAAACCAAGTTCGAGCCGCGAGTCGCGTATCGGCATCCGATGCTCGACGCAAAATTCAAAGTCACCAGCGACGACCAAATCTGGACTGATGACGAAATCACCGAACTCGTCGGCAGCTACGTCCGCGCCGCACAACTCGCCGCCGGGGCGGGGGCGGACTTCGTCGACCTCAAGCATTGTCACGGCTATTTACTGCACGAATTTCTCAGCGCCCACACGCGCCCCGGCCGGTACGGCGGCTCGTTCGAAAATCGCACGCGCATCGTGCGCGATATCATCGACGGCATCCGCGCAGACGGGAACAACATCGACGTGATCGTGCGAGTGAGCGCGTTCGACTTCGTGCCGTTCCGCCCCGCCCCAACCCGAGCGCAGCCGGGCAAACTTGGCCCCGGCATCCCGGAGGATTTCTCCCACTGCCTACCGTACCACTACGGTTTTGGGCTGAATCCCGAAAACCCACTCGAGGTCGATCTCACTGAGCCGCAGCAGTTTGTGAAACTGTGTGCCGACTTGGGCGTCAAACTCGTGAGCCTCAGCGCCGGGTCGCCGTACTACAATCCGCACATCCAGCGGCCCGCCGCTTATCCGCCCTCCGACGGCTACCAACCGGCGCACGATCCGCTCATAGATGTCGAGCGGCAGATTCAAGTCGTCCGGCGCATTCGCGAATCAGCGCCCGCCAACATCGCCGTCGCCGGGTGCGCCTACAGTTACCTGCAGGATTTTTTGCCGCAAGTGACGCAGCGACTCGTGCGCGAAGGTTGGGTGGATATCATCGGCTTGGGGCGAATGGTTTTGAGTTATCCGGACATGTTTCCCGATGTGATGGCCAACGGCGCGCCGTTGCCCAAGCGCATTTGCCGGACGTTCAGCGATTGCACCACCGGCCCGCGCAACGGCATGATCAGCGGCTGTTTTCCGTTGGACGAGTATTACAAAAGCCGTCCCGAGTACGATCAGCTCAAGCAGATTAAAAAATCGCTTTAAACGACAGCCGACAAACGTGATCGTTCATCACAGTCAATTTCCCTATGCCGTTCAGCGACAGCTGCTCAACGGCCTTCGGCTTGGCCGGGTGCCACCCAAGTTTTTGTACGACGGCGATCGCCAGACGCAAAAGTGGCTCGCGGTGCACCGGGCGCATTCGCCGTCGCGGACTGATGCCGGCGTGCAGTCGATTTACGACCGGTCGTTTGACGAGTCGCTTGGCCAAGCGGCGGGCGGGTCGATTTGTCTCATTGGCTTGGGTTGCGGCGGCGGGCAAAAGGACACTCGTTACTTGGCTAAGCTAAAGTCGATTGGCTCGACGATCAACTACGTGCCATGCGATGTCAGCCAAGCGATGACGCGAGTGGCTCGCGAAGCAGCGGCCGCGGAGTTGCCGCTCGAACGAATTCACCCGCTCGTGTGCGACTTGGCCAACGCGCCCGACCTTGACCAAGTGCTCGACACGATCGTTTCGCCAGAAACCAAGCGCGTGTTCACCTTCTTCGGGATGATCCCGAACCTCGAACCGGACGTGGTCCTCCCGCGTCTGGCGGAGCTGTTGTTGGAGGGCGACCAGTTGCTGCTCAGCGCCAACCTCGCGCCCGGCGTCGATTATCGAAGTGGCGTGGAAACTGTTCTGCCCCAGTATGATAACGCCGAGACTCGTGACTGGCTGATGATGTTTCTCGTTGAGTTGGGCGTGCCGGCGACGGCGGGGAGGTTGCGATTCGGCATTGAGGAAATTGACGGATTATTGCGAATCGTCGCCGACTTCGAGTTTTCCGAGTCGCTTGAACTGAGCATTGGGGACGAGTTGTGTGAGTTTGCCGCCGGGCGTGCGCTGCGGCTTTTTTTCTCCTACCGCCACACCGAAAAAACCTTGGCCATGCGCTTGGCCAAGCACAGTCTCGCCATCGCCGCCTCGCAGATTGACTCCTCGGCCGAGGAGGGCGTTTTTCGCGTGGAACGGGTTTAGCTGTCGCCGTATTCTTCCTCTCGAATTTCGCCGATGGCGTCGGAGTAGGCCTTGAAGATGTTGCCCTCGGGGATGACTCCGACGAGCTTGAGGTGATCCTCGGCGCTGACGACCGGGATGCTTTCGCCGACGAAGTCCTCCACTTTTTTCATTGCCGAAAAAATCGAGGTCATGTCGGTTAGCGTGAGTTGCTCGTGCTGCGCGAGGTCGCCGACGAGGGGATCGTCCCCGGTGTCGGTGCGCCGAATTTTTAGTAATTCGGTGAGGGTGACCTGGCCAAGGAATGTGTGTTGCGAGCTGACGACATACGCCTCGGTCTGGTCGGCGGCGAGCAGCTTGTCCACAACTTGGGTTGACGGAGCGTTGGGAGTGACTTGCACGAAATCGCTGGTGACGTAGTTGTGGATGGTTTTTTGCTGGAGGACGACCTTGTCCTTGCCGAGTGAGAAGTCGAAGCCGCGCGCGAGCAGTTGCACGTCGAACAGCGACCGACCGAAGAGTCGCGAGCAGATGATGTTTGAGAACACCACGCTGATGAGCACTGCCTTGGCCAAGTCATAATTCTCCGTCAACTCGAACACGACGAGGATGGTCGAGATTGGCGCGCCGATGACGGCGCTGGTCACCGCGCCCATGCCGCAGATCGCGTAAAACGAGAGGTTCAACGAGCCGGGCACCATCGCCTCGAGCGCGAGCCCGAACAGCGCGCCGAACGTCGCCCCGATGAACAGTGCCGGGCTGAACACGCCGCCGCCGAAACCCATCCCAAGGCAGAAGCCGGTCATCACCGACTTGCCGATGCAAAGCATGGCGAGCAGCAAAAGTGCCTTGAGCACGAACTCCTTTTCGCCGATGACCGAGCTCATCGTGGTCATACCGGTGATGTAATCGAGATTGCCGGCGCGCACCTGCTCGATGTTCAGCGTGGCCTTGGTGGTTTCCAGTCCGGCCCCGAGCAACTCCGGCACGGCGAGGCAGACGAGGCCAAGCGCCAGCCCAGCCAGTGGCGGCTTGGCCCAGAGCGGCAGCTTGAGTTTGCCGGCGAGTTTGCCGGACAGCAGCACGCCGCGCATGTAAAAGAGCGCCACCGCCGCGCCGACCACGCCGACAAGCAGGAACGCGCCGTATTCGTATGCATGCTGAACGCTGACCTCGCCGACCTCGAGCAGGCGCGGTCGCTGGAACACTTCGGTGGCCATCACCTGGCTGACGTAGGCCGAGATGGTCACCGGCGCGAAGGCACGGATGGAGTAATGGCGAAGGATGACTTCGTGCGCGAAAATGACGCCGGCGATTGGCGCGTTGAACGCGGTCGAGATGGCTGAGGACACGCCGCAGGCAACGGCGATCACGCCCAAGCGCCGATGATCTGCTGTGACCTTGGCCAAGAGCGAACCGATGAACGCGCCGAGACTGGCCAAGGGACCGTACATGCCGACCGAGGCGCCGAAGCTGATCGACGTGAAGTTGGTGAGCGTGGTTAGTAACCCGGTGCGAACGGGGATTTTGCTGCTGCCGGTTTGTGACGCGAAGATGACATCCGGGATGCCGTGCGGTCGGTTGCCCCGGAGAAGCATCAGCAGTCCGCCGACGATTAAGCCGCCCACGACCGGTGCGAGCACTGTGAACCACGGGAGCAGCTTGGATACGCCGTCGCCGGTGCGAGCGTGGGGCGCAATGAAAAGCTTGTCGTTGATCCACGCGATACCGGTTACAAACGCCTCCGACGCGACCGACGCCATTAAGCCGATGAAGGCTGCCAGCCCGAAGGAGATCAGGAAGCGTTGCGGGGAGTAGTTTTTGAGCCAGCCAGTCATCGGGGGACCGCGGCCGCAGCGTCGGATGCGTTACGGCACGGGGAGTTCGTCGAGGATTTTTTGGATGATGGTCTCGGAGTTTTTCTCCTCGGCCTCGGCCTCGAAAGTGACGGACACGCGGTGGCGCAGGACATCCTGCGCGACGCTCTTTACATCCTGCGGTGTGACGAAGCCGCGGCCGCGCAGGAAGGCGTGTGCCTTGGCCGTGAGCGTGAGCGCAATGGTGGCGCGAGGCGAGGCGCCGAGCTGGATGAAGTCGGCGACGTCGATGCCGTAACGCTCCGGGTCGCGTGTGCAGCAGACCATATCGACGATGTAGTCCTTGACCTTGTCGTCGGTGTAAATGCTGTTGATAACTTCGCGGGCCTTGAGGATGTCCTCGACGGTGACGACTTGCTGCGTCTCGGGCGCGGCGTTGGTGCGGCCCATGAGGTCGAGGATCTGGCGCTCTTCGTCGCGTTCCGGGTGGGTGATCTTCACCTTGAGCATGAACCGGTCGACCTGTGCCTCGGGCAGCGGATAGGTGCCTTCTTGGTCGATCGGGTTTTGGGTGGCCATCACGAGGAACGGCTCCGGCAGAGGGTATGTCTTGTCGCCGATGGTGACCTGCCGTTCCTGCATGGCCTCGAGCAGGGCGCTCTGCACCTTGGCCGGCGCGCGGTTGATCTCGTCGGCCAACACCAGATTAGCGAACACCGGGCCCTGCCGCGTGGTGAAGCCGCCGGATTGCGGGTTGTAAATCTGCGTACCGACGACATCGGCAGGGAGCATGTCGGGCGTGAACTGGAGCCGGGAAAACTGGGCATCCATGCAGTTGGCGAGCGACTTGATGGCGAGGGTCTTGGCGAGGCCGGGCACGCCCTCGAGAAGCACGTGGCCGTTGGCCAGCAGGCCGATGATTAGGCGCTCGACGAGCATTTTCTGCCCGACGACGACCTTGCCCATTTCCCCCAACAACGGCTGCACGAAGGTGCTGGTGCGCTCGACTTCCTCGTTGATTGCTGTAATCCCTGCGTTCATGGGCGGCGGAGTATCTGCATTTTTCAAAATTAAAACAAGGTGCGTGCGCGCTCGATGTCGCGCGAAATCTGGGCGGCCAATTCGTCGGTCGAGCCGAACCGCTGCTCGTCGCGCAGCCGCTCGACCAACTCAAGCTCCATCGTCTGGCCGTACAGGTCGGCGTCGAAGTCGAGCAGGTGCGCCTCGACTTGCAGCGTCGGCTCGGGGTTGGCCAAGGTGGGGCGCAGGCCGATGTTGAGCACGGAGCGGTGTGCCGCCTGGCCAAGCCGGGCGTGCGCGGCGTAGACGCCGTTCGGCGGCAGGGCCAAGCCGGCGGTGTCGAGGTTGGCGGTCGGGAAACCCAACTCTCGGCCGCGGCGGTCGCCCTCGATGACGGTGCCCTCGATGGCGAATGTGCGGCCCAGCATCTGCCCGGCGGCGTCGAGGTGGCCGGTGCGCACGTCGGCGCGGATGCGTGTGCTGCTGACCGGTTGGTCATCGAGCGACACGGCCTGCAGCCCGTGCACATGGAAGCCAAGCGCTTGGCCAAGCGTGCGGAGTAACTCGACGTTGCCGTCGCGCCGGTGGCCAAAGGTGAAGTTTATCCCGACACAAATGCTGTGGATCGCTCCGAAGCCGTCGGCGAGTTCGCGGACGAATTCCGCGCCGGGCTTGCGGCTGAACGCGGTGTCGAACTCGATTAGCAGTGCGGCGTCGATGCCGAGCGACTCGATGGTGCGGAGCCGTTGGTCGCGGGTTTGCAGCAGGGCAGGGGTGCGGTCGGGCGAGATGACGCTGGCCGGGTGGCGGTCGAACGTCACGGCGACAGAGCGGCCCTCATTCCGGTGGCTGTCCTCGATGGCCTGCCGCAAAACCTGCTGGTGGCCAAGGTGCACGCCGTCGAACATGCCGATGGCGAGGCAGGCTTTGTGCCCGCCGTTGGCCAGATCGGCGGGTTGGTGGATGACTTTCACGACTCGGTGGCGGCGGATAGCTGGAGCATCGGCACGACGCGCTTGGTCAAGTCGTCCGGAGAGAGGGTGGTGAGTTCCTCGAGTGGGGTGGCTGCGCTGACCTTAAATTTGCCGGAGACGGTGCGGCGCAGACCGGCGAGGTGCGCGCCACAGCCAAGTGCTTGGCCAAGGTCATGGGCGAGCGAGCGGACGTAGGTGCCTTTTGTGCAGGCGACCTTGAACCAGGCAAACGGCGGTTCGTACTCTGTGACTTCAAATTTGTAGAGGTGGATGAAGCGTTTCTTGCGCTCGACCTCGATGCCTTTGCGGGCGAGTTTGTACAGTGGCGTGCCGTCGATCTTGATAGCGCTGACCATCGGCGGCAGTTGCAACTGGTCGCCGAGGAAGGCGTTGGCCTGTTCCTGCAGGGTCTCGATGGTGAGATTGGGCACGGGTTTGGTTTCGTCGATTTCGCCCTCGGCGTCGAAGGTGTTGGTGGTCTCACCGAGTTTTATCGAGCCGACGTATACTTTGTCGTCGGACATCATTTTCTCGGAGAGCTTGGTGGCCTTGCCGAGCAGGAGAGTCAGCAGGCCGGTGGCGGCGGGGTCGAGCGTGCCGCAGTGGCCGACTTTTTTTATGCGGTAACATTGCCTGACGGTGTCGACGATGTCGTGCGAGGTGGGGCCGGCCGGCTTGTCGATGAGGAGTGCGCCGTCCAGTGCGTTGAACTCCTTCATACTCATGACGGGCGCGCGTCGAGCGCCTTGCGGATGGCGGCGACGACGCGGCGCTGGGTGGTCGGCAGTTTGCCGGGGATACGCGCGCCGGCCGCGGCCGGGTGTCCACCGCCGCCGAACAGCCCGGCGATGTCGCTGACGTTCACGTTTATGTCCTTGGATCGAAGGCTTATACGGGTGAGCTCCGGCTCGAGTTCCTCGAACACACAGGCGACAACCACCGGCTCGATGGCGCGGACGTGGTCGATTAATCCCTCCGTGTCGCTGGCGGTGGCGCCGGTGCTGGAGAAGTCCTTCTGCTTCAGCCAAAAGTAGGCAATCTGGTTATCGTGTGTTAGGCGGAAATTGTTGTAAACGCGCTTCAACAGCTTGACGCGGGAGAGCGGGTACGACTGGTAAACCTCGTCGCAGACGGTGGCGAGGTCGGCGCCTTTTTTCACAAGGTCGCCGGCGGTGTAATAGGTCTCGGGCAGCGTGCTCGGGTACTGGAACGAGCCGGTATCGGTGGAGATGGCGGTGAACAGGCAGTCGGCAATTCGCGGCGTGATTTTCCAGCCGGCTTCCTTGATGAGCTGATAGACCAACTCGCCGCTGGAGGGCTCCTTGCTGGCGATCCAGTTCACGTCGCCAAAGCGGGTGTTGCTGGTGTGGTGGTCGATGTTGATGAGCGTCCCTCTGTTGGCGATGTGTTCCTGCGCGGTGCCGAGACGCTCGATGCTCGCGGCATCGACGGAGATGACGCAGTCAAACGGGCGCTTGATCGGCCTCGGCGATTGGATGAGTTGGTCCCGGTCGAGAAACCGCAGCTTGGATGGCACGGAATCCTGATTCCAGCAGGTGACTTCCTTGCCTTGATCGAGCAACGCCAGCGCAAGGCCAAGCGTCGAGCCGATACAGTCGCCATCCGGCCGCATGTGGCTGCAGACTGCAATGGTGTGGCTCTTGCCGACGATCTCGAGGATCCGGTCAATCGTCTTCAAACGGGTCTTCTTCATTCTCGACGTTGGCCAAGGGCGATTTCTTGTTCAGCTCATCCAAAATGTGGAGCACTCGGTCGCCCCGGTTGTGGGCGTCGTCCATGACAAATTTCAACCTTGGCGTGTAGCGAAGCTCGACTGCTTCGCCAATTTGGCCCTGGATTTTCCCGGCGGCTTTCCGGACGGCGCGGAACGCCTTGTGCTGGCCCTTCTCATCGCCGATGGAGGAGACAAAAACCGTGGCGGAGTGGAGGTCGTTCGAGACGCCGACCTCGCTGACGCTGATGAGGCCAAGCTCGACCGGGAACTCGCGCCGGAAGATTTCGTTGAGTTCCCGCTTGAGAAGCTCTCGCACACGCATGTGGCGCAGATTGGGCATGACTGACTAGCGGTTGGTTATAATTTCTGGGCGACCTTCTCCTGCATGTAGCACTCGACGATGTCGCCTTCCTTAAAGTCGTCGAAGCCGTCGAGCCGGATGCCGCACTCCATGCCGGTGCGCACCTCATTGACCTCGTCCTTGAAGCGCTTGAGTGTGTGAGAGATGCCCTCGTACACCAGGTCGCCCTTGCGGACGACGCGCATTTTGCCACGCACAATCTTGCCGCTGGTGACAGCGCAGCCGGCGACGTTGCCGCCCTTGCTGAGATCAAAAATTTTGCGCACTTCCGCTTGGCCGGTGACGACATCCTTCAACAACGGGTCGAGCAGTCCGGCCATGGCCTCCTTCACCTCGTCGATCAACTCGTAAATGATGGCGTAGAGCTTGATCTCGACCCCCTCGCGCTTGGCCACATCCCCGACGCCGGTGTCGATCTTGGCGTGGAAGCCGAGGATGACCGCGTCCGAGGCGCTGGCCAGCGTGGCGTCGGACTCGGTCACGGAGCCCACACCGGAGTGGATCACCTCGGACTGTACCTTACCCGACACGATCTTGTTAATGGAATCGACGATGGCCTCGACCGAGCCCTGGGTGTCGGCTTTGATTATGAGCTTGAGTACCTTGTCCGAGGTCGCCTCCATGCGGGTGAACAACGTCGCAAGAGTCATCTTGCGTTTCCGTGCCGAGGCTTCGTCGCGCTGCTTCGCGTCGCGATCCTCGCAGACGGAGCGGGCCTCTTTTTCGTTGGGAAGAATGTTGAACTCCGCGCCGGCATCGGGCACGCCGTTCAGGCCGAGCACCTTGACGGCAGAGGAGGGGCCGGCTTGCTTGATGCGTTTGCCCTCGTGATCCACAAGCGCGCGCACCTTGCCGAAGTGGTTGCCGCAAACCATCACGTCGCCGACCTTCAGAGTGCCCTTGCGGACGAGTAAAGTGGCTGTTGGCCCGCCGGCCTCCAAGCCGGACTCGACGACGTTGCCGACCGCCTTGCGGTTGGGGTTGGCCTTGAGTTCAAGCACCTCGGACTGCAGTAAAACCATCCCGAGCAGCTTGTCGACGTTCGTGTTTTTCAGCGCGGAGACATCGACGAAAATAGTTTGCCCGCCCCACTCCTCGCAGACGAGGCCTTTTTCCTGCAACTGCGTGCGGGCCATCATCGGGTTAGCGGCCGGGTGGTCGATCTTGTTGACGGCCACGATGATCGGCACCTCGGCGGCCTGCGCGTGGCTGAGCGCTTCCATCGTCTGCGGCATGACGCCGTCGTCCGCGCCGACGACGAGAATGACGATGTCGGTGACGTTGGCGCCTCGAGCGCGCATGGCGCTGAACGCGGCGTGGCCAGGTGTGTCGAGAAAGGTGATTTGCTCGAGCTTTTTCGGATGCTCGGGGTGGGGGACGTCGATGGTGTACGCGCCAATGTGCTGGGTGATGCCGCCGGCCTCACCGGCGGTGATGTTCGAGTGGCGGATGACGTCGAGCAGCGTGGTTTTGCCGTGATCCACGTGGCCCATGATCGTGACCACTGGGGCGCGGGATTGCAGATCCTCCTCGATGTCGTCGGCGTCGAGCACGACTTTTTTCATGGTGGAGGTCTTGACGAGCCCGGCACCGCGCTCGCGGCGCTCGAGCCGGAATCGGAACCCGTGCTTGGCGCAGATTTCGCGGGCAACTGGCTCCTCGATGGATTGGTTGATGTTGGCGAAGACGTTAAGCGCCATCAGGTCGGCGATCAACTGGAACGGCTTGCGCTTCATCTCTTCGGCGAGATCGCGGACGATGATCGGCGGCTTCATGGCGATCAGCGGACCATTGGCAGGCGCCGTGTACTTGGGCTTGGGTGGGCCGGGCGCGGCTGGTCTTGCTGCCGGCTTGGCGGCTGGGGCGGGAGCTGTTTTGGACTCCTTCTTCGCTCCCTTCTTGCCTTTGCGCTCACGAATAGCAGGGCGAACCGGCATGTTTCCCAACTCGATGAAGCCCACTTTTTTGCCCAGTTCGTTTGGAGCCTCCTCTTTTTCAGGTTCTTCGGCTTCGACTGCCTCTTCCCCGACTGCCTCTTCCCTGGCGGCGTCCTGCTCCGGTTCCGCTTCAACTTCAGTTTCCTCGGAGGTGTCCGGTTCCGCTTCCTCGGCGATTTCTTCTTCAGGCTCCTCGACGGGTGCGGTGATGATGATCGGCTCGATGGCAACCGGGACGGGCTCGGGCTCGGGTTCCTTGGTGCCAGCGATTTTTTCCTCGAGGTACTCGGCGGTGATTTTGTCGAGTGTACTCGAGGCAACCTTCGCGTTGGTGATCCCCAACTCCTTGGCCTTGGCTAGGACTTCCTTGCTGGGAATCCCCACCTTTTTGGCAATCTCGTAAATGCGAACGGGCATAAAAAATTTCTATTTGCGGCTTGGCCAAGCGGCGGCGGAATGGTTCCGGTTACTCAGCCTCCTTGGGCTGGGCAGTTGCTTCCTCGGCAGCTTCAGGCTCGAGGGTCTCTGCCTCAGGGGCTGCTTCATCCCCGGTCTCTGCCTCGGGTTCGGGGGGCGCACTATTTATCAGCGGGTTGGTGTCTGCTCCTGAGCGGCGCTCCTTCTCGGCGTGGGCGGCCGCCAGGACCGATTCGGCATGTTCGGCGAGGCCCGGTATGTCAGCGAGGTCAGAGGCCTCGACGCCGTTAAGGGCTTCCAATGTCAAAAGGCCCGCGTGCACGAGGGCGTCGGCCTGCTCCTTCTCGATGCCGGGGATGGAGGCCAAGGCGTCAACGGCATCAGCCACTTGCTCTTCAAACCCGACCCGAACTTCCTGCTCGGGATCGATGTCGATCTGCCATCCGGTGAGCAAGCTGGTGAGGCGGGCGTTTTGGCCGCGCCGACCGATGGCCAGCGAGAGTTGGTCTGGATTAACGAGAACGTGAACCCTTTTTCTGTCCTGCTGAATCTCCAGTCGCTTGATCTGCGCCGGGGCAAGGGAGTTGGTTACGTAAGTCTCGACGTCCTCGTCCCAGCGGATGATGTCAATTTTTTCGTTGTTGAGTTCCCGGACAATATTCTTAACGCGCTGGCCGCGAAGCCCAACGCAGGCACCGACGGGGTCTACCTTCTCATCTCTCGAGTGCACTGCGAGTTTGGTGCGAAAGCCCGGTTCCCGGGCGATGGCCTTGATCTCGATGGTACCGTCGTTGATCTCGGAAACTTCGAGCTGAAACAGCTTCAGGACAAAGTCGGAATCCCTGCGGGAGAGGATAATCTCGGAGCTGCTGTCGGATCCCTCCACGGCCTTGACCAGGCAGCGGATGCGTTCGCCCCGTTGATATTCTTCAGTGGGCACCCGCTCACGGTTGGGCAGCAGAGCCTCAAACTTGCCCAGGTCAACGAGGACATCCGAGCGGTCGAATCCCCGTACCTCGCCGCTGACGATGTCGCCGACACGGTCTTTGAACTCGGTGTAGATCAGTGCTTTCTCCGCTCGGCGAATAGCCTGCATCAGTGCCTGCTTGGCATTCTGCGAGGCGATCCGGCCGAAATTTTTCGGGGTGACCTCGACTTCAAGCTCCTCCTCCAATTGGGCATCCGGCTTGAAACGCTGAGCGGAGTCCAGGCTGATTTCGTTTTGCTTGTCGGTGACCGACTCCACCACGATCAACGTGGCGAAGGCGCGTATGTCGCCGTCTTTGCGGTCGATTTCGCAACGCAGTTCCCGGGCGGGGCCGACTGCGCGCTTGGCTGCGGAGACCATTGCATCCTCGACAGCGCTGATAAGGATCTCGCGATCGAGCCCCTTTTCGCGCTCCCAGTATTCCATGCTGGCTATAAATTCTGCATTCATCGTATCCGTCTCTCGACAAGGCCCAAACCGTTCGCACCGAACAAAAAAGCCGGAAGATTGCTCCCCGACTTCACTCGCCCGTAACAGAGTTGACTCATTACGTTGACACCCGGAGGTGGCAACCGCACTGAGGCTAGTCGTTTGGCCCAAGCAGCGTCAAGTGCAAAAGGCGTTCCGATTTGGCTGTTTTTTGTTATTTTTTCAGAAACAGGCGACTTGAGACGAATTTGGGTTTCCCGGTTGGTTGTCTGCAGGTAGCTTGCCGGCGAAGTGGCGAACGATCGACCGAAGGAGGCTTGGCAGCCATTGACATTCGGAGGCGTGGCCCGGTTTGCCGTGGCCAGTCGCTGGCGGTTGCTGGGGGTGGAACTTGTCTTCGCCTTTTTAGTTGCCGCTACGGCGGTTTGGTTTGTCCAGCAGGCTTGGTTGCCGGTGATCGACGAAGCTATCAAGCAAATGCCGCCGACCGGGGAGATTCGCGGCGGCCGGCTCGCTTGGCCAAGCGACGCAGTGCTTTTGCAGGAGGGGCCGTTTATGCGGATCGATGTGCGTCCGGGAGGCTTCACCAATGTCGAGGAATCAGCCGATCTTGTACTGGCCTTTGGCCCAAGCGATTTGCGGGTCGGCAGCAGTCTGGGGCTTGGCCTTTTGACGGTGCCTTATCCGATGGGATGGATTTTGTTTTTCAGCAAAACCGAGCTTGAGCCTTGGTGGGGGGCTCGCTCTA
>ENA-OREN01002378-OREN01002378.1-marine-metagenome-genome-assembly--contig:-NODE-2378-length-19304-cov-6.164092_pt1 | contig 19304 bp, 19 predicted proteins | sample MGYA00248624_ERZ508555 | MGnify/ENA primary metagenome ERZ508555 (study PRJEB26222, sample SAMN06267773) | marine metagenome | isolation source: Saanich Inlet, British Columbia, Canada | place...
TGTCACCGGTAAAAAATGAAGAAGGAGTCATAATCAATTTCATGGCTATCAAGGAAGACATCACCAGGCGTAAACAGATAGAAGAGGAATTAATGACATCACACAAGATGTCTTCCATAGGGCGACTGTCAGCAAGTGTATTTCATGAAATTTTAAATCCTGTAAATATTATCTCTGCCCATACTCAACTGTTATTGATGCAGGCTGAAAAAGGATCAAACACTGAAAAGGACCTTCAATCAATTCAGTGCGAAATTGGACGTATTGTCAATATCACAGATAATTTGCTTATGTTTTCAGGAAAGGAAGATGCTAAAACGGAGAAAGTTGAAGTCAATGGTTTACTGGAAAATATATTAACCCTGATAATGCCTGAGCTGAATATAAAAAAAATAAAATTCATTACAAAGTATGAAAAGGATTTACCGGAAGTTATGGCTCATGGCAGTGAGTTAAGAGAGGCGTTCTTGAAACTGATAACTAATTCAATTGAAGCAATGCCAAGCGGCGGAACGCTCACAGTGAAGACTCAATTCAAAGGAGATTTTGTCGAAATATCTTTGGAAGATACAGGTTGCGGTATTGCTAAAAAAGATATTAATAGGATATTTGAACCTTTCTACAGTACCAAAAAAGAAATAAAAGGAGTTGGCCTTGGTCTTAGTACTGTCTACGCAATCATAGAGGGCTATGGGGGAAGAATAAACGTAGAAAGTGAAAAAAGAAAAGGAACTACGGTTGTAATCGATTTACCTGTTAAGGATTTATGATTGTATATTTAATATTGAAAGCAGAAAACTGGTGTCTCGCAAGAACGCTAAGTTCGCAGAGAAATGAATAAACCATCAATAGACAATTGTAAATGTTAGATTAATTTTAACGAGAGGAAGTATTAATATGAGTAAGATACTGGTTGTAGACGATGAGATAAAGGCATGTGAGCTTGTCAAACGATTCCTGGAAGTAAAGAGATATGAAGTTATTATGTCTCATAGCGGAGAAGATGCATTGGAAAAGGTTAAGAATTTTAAACCTGACATAATGCTCCTTGATATAAAAATGCCTGGAATGGATGGTATGGAGGTATTGAGGTGTGTAAGGCAATTTGACGATAAAATTGGTATTATAATGGTTAGTGCCGTAAAGGACGAAGGTATGGCTAAAGACGCTATTAAGAAAGGTGCTGATGAATATATAATCAAGCCTATTGATTTTAATTACCTTGAAACAAGCCTCCTTGTTGGCCTTGTTATGCGGAAAAAATAGGTACGCTTCCACGATTGTGATAGACGAGAATTGTCCTATTAATCATGCTGTACGCATTGGAATGCTTTTATCGTGTAATATGATTGACATTAAGCTCTCGCTATACTCTCCTCCTGCCTTGTAGAATGCAACTCTGTTCCAACATAGTGCATCTATATAAATTATTTTGTGATCTGCTTTACAATCTACAGTATATAGTGTCTAACATTGTCTGCGTCAAAATCTTCCTTGTTATAAATATTCAATTCATTTCGTTTGTCCTCAAATGAGTTACTCTTTTCTCCAAACACATCACTTCTTTCCAGATTAATAATTCATTTATCAGGTAAATTCACAGATGAAACACTGATTAATGAGATCATATAATTTCCCTGCCTAGTTTCAATAAATAAACAGTTTGAGCAGGATGCAAAATAATTAGGGCGCAAATTACAGAAAAGTGCAGGATTCGTATTCTTGTTGACATTTAATATCAATAATCTATAATTGCAAGTTTATATTTATCAACAGCTTCTGTATTTAAAGCTGTTGATTTTGTTTTTTATTTAATATAGATTTTATTACTTAGGAAGTGAGTTGTTTTATGGGAAATACCTGTGTTATTGGACTGCAATGGGGAGATGAAGGCAAAGGCAAAATCATAGATATTTTAGCTAAGGATTATGATATTATTGCCAGGTATCAAGGCGGTGGAAATGCAGGTCATACCCTTATTATTGGTGATGAAAAGTTTGTATTTCACTTAATACCATCTGGAATCCTGCATAAAGACAAAAAATGCGTTATCGGGAACGGAATTGTTTTCGATCCAAAATTGTTTTTGGAAGAAATTAAGGGTTTAGCAGATAAAAACATAAATGTAGCGGAAAACTTATTTATCAGTGACCGTGCGCATGTAGTTTTTCCATATCACAAAAAATTAGATTTACTGCAGGAGAAACAAAAGGGTAATTCCATGATTGGCACAACCGGACGGGGAATTGGACCGTGTTATACGGATAAGATATCACGAGAAGGTATACGAATCGCAGAATTAATGGATAAAGAGCATTTTAAGGAGAAACTCAAGAGAAACGTAGATGAAAAGAACAGGATTTTCGTTAATCTGTATAAAGATGAACCTGATTCATGGGAAGATATTTATGAAGAGTATTGTACATATGCAGATAAGATAGCACCGTTTGTATGTGATACGGTAGACCTGATGGCAACGGCTATAAAAGATAACAAGAAAATCCTCTTTGAAGGAGCTCAGGGAGCTTTATTAGACGTTGATTTTGGGACATATCCTTTCACTACTTCATCCAACTCCGGAGCCGGTGGCGTGTCTTCCGGTATTGGAGTTTCCCCCAAACAGATCCATAATATTATTGGAATAACCAAGGCGTATACAACTAGAGTTGGCAGTGGCCCTTTTCCGACAGAAGTTGATGGGGAACAGGGAGAGCATATTCGTAAGAAAGGTGGAGAGTTCGGATCAACTACCGGCAGACCAAGGCGGTGCGGGTGGTTTGATGCGGTGGCTATACAGCACTCTGTGAGGATTAGCGGTGTAGACTCACTGATTGTAACGAAACTGGATGTCCTTGATGATCAGGAAACTATCAGTATTTGTACAGGTTATAAATATGATGAAAAATTATATAATACATTTCCCGCAAATATAGATATTTTGAATAAGTGTGAGCCTGTTTATGAAGAAGTCCCCGGTTGGTGTGAAGATACGACTAACGTGAGAAGTGCGGAACACTTACCTGAAAAGGCAAAGGATTACATTAAAACAATTGAGAGTATTGTTGGAGTGAAAGTAAAAATGATTTCTGTTGGCCCGGAACGTTCGCAGATTATCAGTATTTAAATAATGACTAAGAAAAACAAATTACCAAATCACATTGCTATTATAATGGACGGTAACGGACGTTGGGCGAGGCGAAGAGGTTTTATGAGGGTCAGGGGACACGAAGAGGGCGTTAATTCTGTAAGGGAGATAACAACTGAGTGCGCTGAAAAACATATTGGCCAATTGACACTTTATGCATTTTCAAATGAGAATTGGAAACGTTCTAAAACTGAAGTGAACTTTCTGATGAGAATGTTGAAAAAATTCTTAATCGCGGAAAGAAAAACAATAAAAGATAACGACATCATACTGAGAACTATCGGACGGACAGAAGCCCTCCCTGATAACGTAAAAAAGGAGCTCTCTATCAGCATGGAAGAGAGCAAGAATAATAAAGGAATGATATTGTGCCTTGCGCTGAATTATGGAGGAAGAACTGAAATAATAGATGCAACAAAGAAATTGGCTGCTGATGTAAAAAAAGGAAAACGTAAACTGAAAGATATTGATGATGACGTTTTTAAGGAGTACATGTATACGGCAGGCATGACTGATCCTGATTTGCTTATTAGAACGGGCGGAGAAAAGCGTATAAGTAATTTCCTCCTTTGGGAAGTATCTTACGCTGAACTGTGGTTTACGTCAGTGTATTGGCCTGAATTTAAGAAAAAACACTTGGAAGAAGCCTTAAGTGATTACGCAAAACGAGAAAGAAGGTTTGGCGGGTTGATTGAATGAGTACGCTCAAGACAAGGATTATACTTGGCACTGCCATGTTGCTCGCTTTTTGCGGCATAATATATATTGACTATGCTTTTGACTCTGATATCGGCATTGGTATTCTAGGTGTTCTTGCTGCGGGGTTATGTTTATTTGAATTTTATAATATAGTTGAAAAGAAAGGCTTTGCACCATTCAAGGTATCAGGTATTATTGGAGGCGTTATACTCTTCTTAGGGCTCTGGATATCAACTTACAAGGAGGGATTGAAACCAATATTTTCTTGTATATTGTTTCCTATAATTTTCTGGTTGTTTTTTGTTCAGGCTCTTAAAAGAGGTATAGATGATACGATTAAAAATGTTTCTGTTACCGTTTTCGGAATAATATATATATGTTTCTTCCTCTCATTCATTATGCCTATTAGGCATATGCCTAATGGGCTGAATATAATACTCATTGTATTGTTGTTGACCAAAGGTGGCGATATCGGTGGATATCTTTTTGGCAGGAAGTTTGGACGGAATAAGTTTTCATCCTTCAGTCCGAATAAAACGATTGAAGGTGCATCATTTGCCCTGTTTTGCAGCCTGATGATTGCTGTAGGACTGAATGCTCTGCCGGGAATGAGAGTGATGCCTTTCTATCAAATAGTACCTTTTGGACTATTAGTAGGCGCATCGGGCATAATTGGGGATTTAATAGAATCTATAATAAAAAGGGATATGGCAGTCAAGGACTCAAGTAGCGCTATACCGGCTTTTGGTGGATTACTTGACATACTGGATTCATTGCTTATAAGCATACCGGTAGCATATTTTTTCTTAGTAATAGTAATGCATTGAGCAGTGGAGAAATAATAACGTTATAGTATGAGTGAAGCATCAGCAAACGGCACAATTATAAAGAAACAAATACATCTGGGTAATAACAATGAAGCATCACTTTTGTATGGACATCATGACAAGAATCTGAAAGTCATGAGGGATCTATTTGGTGTTAAGATTGTTGCCAGAAGTGGGATTATAAAATACGAAGGTGAAATTGGTCGAGTTAATAAACTTACCGGTGTTGTTAATGGTTTATTAAACATTATAAGAACATCCGGAAGATTGGATGAAAATGACATTGATATGGTTATGGCAGACATAGATAGGGAAGCGGATGCTATACAAACAGACCAGACAATCGAGGTTTTTACAAAAGGGCAAACAGTAAGACCGAAAACTGAGGGACAGGCCAGATACATTAAGGCTATTAGAGAGAATGATCTGACTTTTTGTATTGGCCCTGCAGGAACAGGAAAAACATATTTGGCTGTTTCTCTTGCGCTTTCGATTATGAAAAGTGGTTACCTTAAAAAAATTGTCCTCGCCCGTCCTGCTGTAGAAGCAGGAGAGCGTCTGGGTTTTTTGCCAGGGGATATTCAGGCGAAGGTAAATCCATACTTACGACCACTATATGATGCCCTGGCTGATATAATTGATGTCGGACAAGTAAAGAAGTACATAGAAAATGATTTGATTGAGATACTACCGCTGGCATTTATGAGAGGAAGAACGCTTAATGACTCTTTTATTATCCTTGATGAGGCACAGAATTGTACTGTTAAGCAGATGAAGACCTTTCTGACACGATTTGGAATAAGAACGAAAGTTGTGGTAACCGGAGATATCACTCAAATAGACTTACCAACCGGTACAAAATCGGGACTAGTTGATGTCCAGGAGAGATTGAAGGGTGTGCCCGGAGTTGACTTCAGCTACTTGACACGCAAAGATATAGTGAGGCACAGACTTGTTCGTGATATTGTTGAAGCTTATGATGATCAGCATTAATAGTTACATAGGTATTTCAAAGTGAAAGTAGAAATAGCAAATTTACAAAAACATTACAAAATAAAAGACAACAAAATTAAGCAAGTTGTTAAAGAAGTATTAGGTAAAAAGAGTAGTAGTGCAAAACTAAGCTTCGCCTTTGTTGACAATAATGAAATTAAGAGGCTTAACAAAAAATATTTTGACTCAGATGATGTAACGGATGTTATAGCTTTTCCCTTAGACAATCACAAAAATGCTTTAAATGGTGAAATAGTTGTTTCAGTGGAGACTGCTGTTGATACCGCTATCAAAGAAGATGTAGACGTTGAAGGTGAGATAGTCTTGTATGTTGTGCATGGTTTATTACACTTACTGGGATACAGTGATGTAAATAGAGAAGATGCCATAATCATGCATGAAAAAGAATCGAAGATTCTTAAAGCCCTAGGCTACAATATGCCGACTGTAGATAACGGATCATAGAGGCTATAAACATAAATAAAAGCAGAAATATCTAGTGAATCTATTACAACCGTATTAATCATTTATACAAAAAAATTTAATAGGTGGAGTGATTTATGAAAAAACAATTGTTAATATTTTTCATTCTTATGGTTTTCTTCTTTAACGGCGCAAAAGTGTCATTAGCGGGGTGGGTATGGACCGGTGAAACAAGCTGGGTTGATCCTGAACAACTGACTAGAGATACGACTGATCAACAATACAAATATGCTATAACATTGATGATTGAGAGGGAATATATAAGCGCTATAGGTATTTTCAAAAGTGTAATCAAAGATAACCCCGGAACAGAGCTTGCCGAAGAATCACAATTGAACATTGCTAAAACATATTTTCTGCTAGGTGATTACAAAAAATCATTCTGGGCATATGAGCAATTTATTGAAAATGATCCCACCTCTCGTAGATTATCTGAAATCCTAGACAAGGAATTTCAGGTTGGAGTTTCCCAGATGGAACGTAATGAAAATGGGGCTATTAAAGTCTTTGAAAGAATTATAGAACGGAATCCTCTTGGTTTTATCGCGGCCGATTCACAAGTGAAGATTGCAGAGTGCTATTACCAATTACGCCAATTTGATCAGGCAGAAGATAGTTTTATGACTGTCATGGAAAATTATCCTAATAGCGAATGGGTTCCATATGCTCAGTTTAGAATTCCGTATTGCAAATTAAGTAATATCCGTGTACAGGAGAGAAACTATGATTTACTTACTAAGTCACGTGATGGCTTTGAGATATACCTGGCGAACAATCCACATGGAGCTCTGGTGGGAGCAACAAATGAAATTATTAGCGAGATTGATACTAAACTTGCTGAAAGAGAATATGAAACAGGTATGTTTTATTTGAGAAAGAAAAGGCCAGATGCCGGGTTCATCTACTTTGAATCGCTGACAAAAAACTATCCGAATTCTGAATGGGCAGCTTTGGCAGAAGAAAAAATTAAAATGCTTAAAAAAATAGGAGCAATAAAATAACAGGACAAATAATATGAAAAAAATAAAGCAATTGATATTATGGGGTGATCTAGGTATTAGAATTTCATTTAGACAATTTACATGTATGCTGGTTTTATTTGCACTGATATCAGGATGTGGATACACAACTAAATCGTTGATCAGTCGAAACATTAATAGCATTTATATTCCAATCTTTGGTAATTACACCTTCAGGAGTGGTCTCGAATTTGATCTCACTACTGCACTAAAAGATGAGATCATGTCCAAAACAAAATTAAAAATTGCCAAAAAAGATGATGCTGACACAATTTTAACTGGCAAAATATTCACAGTAACTGAAGGAGTTATCACTCAAAATGCAAGGGACAATATTATAGAGAACAAGGTTACAATATCTGTTAATATTGCACTTGCTGACAGAAGAACAGGCAGAGCCCTGATGACAATGAATGGGTTGAGTAATACTGCAGAATACATCGTGACTCGCGGCGAAAACATTAATACTGCAACTCAAGAATGCCTGGCAGGGCTAGCGGAAAAGATAGTTTATCAACTAGAGGAAAAGTGGTAAGTTTCTTTGATTATAAAACACGATAAAGGATATCTTAATATAGGCTCAAAAACGCTTGTAATGGGAATCCTGAATGTAACTCCAGACTCTTTTTACGATGGAGGCAAATATTTTGGCGTAGATGATGCGTTAGATCGTGCTAGAAAAATGATAGATGATGGTGCTGACATAATAGATGTTGGAGGTGAATCAACCAGACCAAATTCAAATTGTGTTTCTACCGAAGAAGAAATAAGACGTGTTATTCCATTAATTAAAGAGATAAGCAAAGAGACGCAAGTACCGATATCAATTGATACATATAAGGCTGAAGTTGCAGATAAAGCAATTAAAGCTGGCGCTCAAATCATTAATGATGTTAGCGGATTACAGGCTGATAAGGAAATGGCAAAGATTGCCGCCGCACACAACACGCCCATAATTATCATGCACATTAAAGGACGGCCACACGATTTCCCGAAAGACCCAGTATATGCTGATCTGATTCCCGAAATTATTTCATTTTTCGAAAGTAGAATTGAATATTCTATTAAATCAGGGATAGCACATAATAAAATTATCATTGATCCTGGAATAGGATTTGGTAAGGGAGTCGAGCATAATATAGAGATTCTCAGACAATTGAAAAAGTTCAAATGCATGAATTTACCAATTATGATTGGGACTTCTCATAAATCCTTTATTGACAGAATCCTTAAGCCTTCGGATGATGTCAATTCTAATGAGAACTATTCACATCTTTTAGGTACATTAGTTACACTAGTAATTGCTGTATCGAATGGTGCAAACATTGTAAGGGTGCATGATGTGAAAGAGGCTGTTCAGGCTATTAAAATGTACAAATCTATAGTATTATCAAATTAGAATTAAAGATTAAAGAAAACACGTAATGAATAGTTTTTTAGGATTTTTTGAAAATTTTCATAGTATAGTTCATCCGTACTGGTGTAACGGCTGGATGTTAATAAAGTCATGTGGTGAAATATTTATAATATTTATTGTTTTATATACAATATTGAGAATAATGCAGGGAACACGCGGAGCAGGCATACTTCGCGGTCTGGCTTTTACATTAGTCATAGTTACTATCGTAATACTGTTTTTTATAAAAAAGCTTGAACTGTATACTGTAAACTGGCTTATCACCGAATTTTTACCGGTTTTAATTATTCCGATTATTATTCTCTTCCAGCCGGAATTCAGGCGCTCGCTAATTAAGTTGGGACACAATCCTTTTTTCAGAATGTTTGTAAAGTCAGAGATACATTTTGCTAAGGAGATAATAAATGCAGTAACAGCCTTATCTGACAAAAGAATAGGAGGTCTGATTACTATTGAGCGCGAGGATGGATTGGGCGTGTATATTGAAAGGGGCGTAAGGATCAATTCTAATATTTCAAGTAATCTTATTAGTACTATTTTCTGGCCTGGTACACCGCTACATGATGGTGCAGTCATTATACAAGAATATAAAATTGCTGCGGCCGGATGCCTATTTCCACTAACTGAGAACGAAAATATATCAAAAACATGTGGAACGCGTCACAGAGCAGGTATCGGTATTACAGAGGAAACTGATGCAATATCTATAATTGTTTCAGAAGAAACGGGACTGGTATCTATGGCAGCTGGAGGAATATTAGATGAAGATGTTACACCGGATGAATTAAGGAAGAAACTAGAAGGATTATCGACAGATATTGTTACAGCAGACCGGAGTAGATAACAGTGATAAAAAAAATTTTTTCTCGTAACTTAAGGGCAAAGGCCATGGCTCTAGTAATGGCCATGGCACTCTGGTTTTACGCTACCAGTAGACATACCGGAGACATCGAAGAGGACCTTCAATTAACAATCAATGCCCCTCCTGGTCTGACCATACTAGACACGAGCATTGATGTTGTAACCGTTAGTTTAAGCGGACCTCTAAACATAATTGACAATATTACTGACATGATCAAGGGCAATGAGATTAAAGCAAGACTTGATATTCCTGAAATAAGTAATGTTGTGGATGATAACTACAAAAGAACATTTAGATTAACAAGGAGAAACTTTAATTTTCCAAATGAAATAAGGCTAACTTCAATAGTACCACATGAAGTAGAGATAACATTAGGCAGATTGGAAAATAAATACGTTAAAGTACAGATACAGAAACAAGGAACTCCTGCGCTTGGTTATGAAATTAACAGCGAATTCTTTTTTCCCAGGGAAGTTCTTGTAACGGGGCCAGTGAACATTCTTAAAGAAGCAGATACTATTAATACCAGTGTAATAAATGTTAGTGCAATAACAAGCGAACAAAACAGAACATTTCCATGGGTAGTTGATATAGAGAATACTATTGCCATAAAGAAAGATGATAAATATATTTCTGTACCTGTTAAATGTGAGGAAAAAATTAATGTATGGTTTCATGTAAATGAACAAATGGGGACAAAGATATTTGATAATATTAAGGTAAATATTTTTCATCCTGTTAATTATGATTACAAAGTAACATTAAAGGAGGAATTTATCAGTTTAAGCCTTAAAGGTTCAAAATTAACGTTGGATATGCTGAATGCTAAAGATATCATGGCATATATTGATGTGAGCTCACTGAGCCCACCAGGGCCATATAACCAACCAGTTATTTGCAACATACCAGAAGGATTGGAATTAGAAGGTAGTCCTCCAGAGTCACATGTAGATATTGTTGAGACTTTAGTAGAAAAAGAATAATATTTTAATTTTTATAATAAATAAGAATATGATTAAATTGGGCGTAAACGTTGACCATGTTGCTACAATAAGGCAGGCAAGAATGACCTATGAGCCAGATCCGGTAACTGCTGCCGCACTTTCGGATCTGGGAGGTGCTGATGTCATTACAATACATCTCAGAGAGGATAGAAGGCATATACAGGACAGAGATCTTGAGTTATTACGTGAAACAGTCTTTACCAAACTGAATCTGGAAATGGCAACTTCTCAGGAAATAGTTGATATTGCCCTAAAAATAAAACCCAGGCAAATAACTCTCGTACCTGAGAAAAGGCAAGAGATCACTACGGAAGGCGGTCTGTCTGTAACGTCACAGAAGAAAATGCTTACCGATCTAATTGAAAGATTTAAAGATTCTGGCATATATGTAAGCCTTTTTATAGATCCTGATGAAAAACAGATTGTTGCATCTAGCGAAGTTGGAGCACAATCAATCGAACTTCATACTGGAAGTTATGCCAATGCAAAGAGTGAAGAGCAAAGTAACGAATTGCTTGGAGAACTAAATGAAGCTGTTATGATTGCACGGAATGTAGGTTTGGGAGTAAATGCTGGACATGGTTTAACATACAAGAACACTGGCCCAATTATTGAGCAATTGAACATAGAAGAACTGCATATTGGCCATAGCATAGTTTCAAGAGCGATCTTTGTTGGAATTGAAGTCGCAGTGCGAGAAATGAAGGATCTTATCTATAAGCATTATATGATAAAGCAAAACCTCTGAGTATCATCTGGATTAATCACAATAACAGATGAAAACGGTAGGTAGAAAGAGAGGAGATTGAATTTATGTTTAATGGATCAATAGTTGCTATGGTCACACCATTCAAGGATGGTGAAGTGGATTATGATAAGCTTGGAGAGCTAGTGCAATACCATATCGATAATGGCACAAATGCAATTATACCGTGTGGAACTACTGGAGAATCTCCCACATTGACACACAGAGAGCATGGGGAGGTTATAGGAAAGGTGATAGAGGCAGCGGCAGGCCGTATCCCAGTTATCGCGGGAACCGGTTCTAATAATACCAGTGAGGCTGTAAGTATGACCAGGCATGCAAAAGAGACTGGAGCCGATGGTTCATTAATAATAACACCTTATTACAATAAGCCTACACAGCAAGGTATTTATGAGCATTATAAAGCTATTCTGGAAGAAGTGAATATTCCTATAATTGTTTATAATGTTCCATCAAGGACAGGTGTCTCAATTTCTGCAGAAACAGTGGCCAGGCTTGCTGAGTTTGACAATATTGTCGCTATTAAGGAAGCAACCGGTGACATTGATCAAGCAAGCCAGATTTTAAACCTGTGTGATATAACTGTGCTGTCTGGAGATGATTCATTGACTCTTCCAATCATGTCCATAGGCGGAAAGGGTGTTGTTTCTGTTCTTGCTAATATCCTTCCTCGAGAGGTGTCAGAGTTAACTTCGAGCTTTCTCAAAGGAGAGATAAAAAATGCACAGCGACTGCACAATAGTCTCTTTCCGGTATGCAAGGCAATGTTTATAGAAACAAACCCGATTCCTGTTAAAACAGCTATGAAATTATTGGGCAGACTAAATGGAGAGATGAGATTACCTCTTTGTGATATGAGTGATGAACATAAAAGGCAACTTAAGATCGCACTGGAGAAGTATGGATTAGTTTGATTCTAAACAATATGAATCAATGACATTATAGTAAATTTTAATAATATTTTGAGTACAGGTACAATGGATAAAAAAAAAATAACAAAGGCAGTTAAATTATTTCTTGAAGGAATCGGAGAAGATCCTGAGCGTGGAGGTTTGAAAGATACTCCTAAACGTGTTGCTGAGATGTGTGAAGAGATATTCTCGGGAATTGGAGTAGACTCATCAAAAGTAATTAAAGTTTTAAAATCTGAGGAGCATGATGAAATAGTTCTGTTAAAGGATATATCCTTCTTTTCAGTTTGCGAACATCATTTACTACCTTTTATAGGAAAAGCTCATGTTGCATACATACCTAATGGCCCAAAGGTAACTGGTTTAAGCAAGCTTGCCAGAGTAGTTGAAATAGAATCAAAGAAGCTACAAGTGCAGGAGCGCCTTACTACAACAATAGCTGAAGCAATAATGAAGGCACTCAAGCCAAAGGGAGTAATGGTTGTTATTGAGGCTGAGCACCTATGCATGGCAATGAGAGGAATTAAAAAAGCTGGTAGTAAAGCCCAGACATCAGTGGTAAGAGGTATATTCAGAAAGAACCCGGCTACCAGAGCTGAGGCAATGGCTCTTATTATGGGGAAGTAAATGTGAAATGTATTTAAAGATAAAAAATATATTAAAGGTACTTATCCTCCTGAATATAATGATGTACCCGATCATAAATGCTGAAGCAAGGAATGCCTATATTGAAGCACTTAGAGAGGTAGGAAAAATAGCTCCTTCAGTTGAAGAGAAGGTAATTAAAGACTATGAAGAAGACGTTAAGCCTGATGTTGAGTTCAACATGAATGATATGAAATTCCTCAAACTAACATTGAAGGACTCACTAATCATCGCTTTAAACAGCAACTATGATATACGAATCGCAAAAATGGATCCGACTATTAAGGAAAAAGATATTAAGATTGCAAAGTCCGAGTTTGATCCCTTGCTGAATGTCACTGGAGAGTCAGAAGATTCTGAAGAAGCATCCAACAGTGGTGTATTAGTTGGTATTGGAGGTGGGCTTACTGATTTTAGAAGAGACACGAACTCTTTAAATGCTTCACTGGAAACTCTTATTGCAACTGGAGCCACTATTACACTGGAATTTGAAGTTAATCAACAGTTTGTAGATCCGGTTTCTGCATTTACTCTAAACAACCCTGTAGCTGAGTCAATAGTGACAGCAAAAATAACCCAGCCTCTTCTAAAGAATGCAGGGATTTTTTACAACAGGAGCGATATTTATATAGCAAGAAATGATAAGAAGCGGTCTATTCTGGAATTAAAAGAAACTGCAATAGAAGTAATCAACTCTACACAAAAAGCTTATTGGGAACTTGTTAAATCAATTGAAGAATTAAGAGTAAGAAGGAAGTCTTTAGAGAGAGCAGAAGATTTGCTTAGAAAGAATAAGATTCAGGTAAAGGTTGGTACATTAGCTCCTATTGAGCTTTTAGTTGCTGAGGAGGGTGTAACAAGCCAATTGGAAGGGGTTGTAGTTGCTGAAAACGACATTAAAGACAGAGAAGATGATCTTAAAGAAATTATGAATTTAAGTAATAATGCTTTATTATTTGATGTTTCTATAGCGCCTTTGGATCGGGCATCTTTTATAGACCGTAATATTTCGCTTCAAAAGTCTATAGAGACAGCTCTTGAGAACAGACCAGAAGTTTTTGAACAGGGCTTGGATATTGCAAATGCCAGGATCAAGGTAATGCAGAAAAAAAACCAACTGCTTCCTAAACTCGATTTCGAGGCTGGCATACGCTATCAGGGTCTTGCAGGTAACAAAGGGAATGCAATTGACAGGGCATTTTCTCAGGACTTTCAAAGTGAATTTTACGGAATCATGTTTGAGGTCCCTTTAGGCAACCGTGAAGCCAGAAGCAATTATTCAAAAGCTAAACTCGAAGAGCGACAAACTATTTTCAATACCAGGAAGATACGACAGGAAATTGTTGTTGAAGTCAGGAAAGCAGTCCGTCAAATAAATACCAACGCAGAGAGAATTAGAGCGTCAAAAAAAGCAAAGGAATTATCACAAGAAAGGCTTGTGGCCGAGGAAAAGAAATTTAAGGTTGGTCGGTCAACAAGCCTGGAAGTCATACGCGCACAGGCAGACCTTGCTGTCTCAGAAGGCAGAGCTACTAACGCGCTTGTTGATTACCAGATATCATTAGGTGATTTGGATGCAGTACTTGGCACTATTTTAGAGAACAATAATATAATAATTGATGATAAGGGTATTTGAAGCATAATACCATTGACCTGCAATATAAATTATATACAATTTTGTGAGATGAGAGATGTGATATTTTTTCTGTCTACTTATCAATTTGAACAGGTCGTCAAATATTAATAAAGAAAGAAAAGGATATAGAGAATGTCAGATTTTACTGAAGAGCAGATAGATAGGTATTCAAGGCACATAATACTGCCTGAGGTAGGTGGAAAGGGACAAAAAAAGCTGCTAGATTCGAAAGTATTTTTAGTTGGGGCTGGGGGGCTGGGATCACCGGCTGCATTTTATCTCGCTGCAGCTGGAATTGGCAAGATAGGAATTTCTGATAACGATGACGTAGATTTTTCAAATTTACAGCGACAAATCTTACACTCGACCAAAGATGTCGGCCGCCCAAAAGTACAGTCTGCAAAAGAGACACTTGAAGATTTAAATCCCGATGTTGAAGTAGTACCTTATACAGAGCGACTTAACTCTGAAAACATCATTGATATTATCAAAGATTATGACGTAATCCTTGATGGTTCAGACAACTTTCCTACCAGATATCTTGTAAACGATGCTTGTGTTATGCTTGGTAAGCCGTTATCTCACGGTTCTATCTTCAGGTTTGATGGCCAGGCGACTACAATCCTGCCTGGACAAGGCCCCTGCTATCGCTGCCTTTATGAGACACCGCCACCACCGGATTTAGTGCCTTCCTGTCAGGAAGCTGGGGTACTTGGAATAATTGCAGGTATTATCGGAGTAGTTCAGGCAACTGAGGTTATTAAGCTACGGCTTGGAAAAGGAAACGTCCTGAATGGGAAGCTTCTTCTATATGATTCATTGAATATGGACTTCAAGAAACTTAACATTCAACGTAATCCTGCATGCCCGATGTGTGGAGAAAACCCGACAATAAAAGAGTTGATAGACTACGAAGAATTCTGTCAGGTTAATTTTTAGTACATTAACAAGTAGGCGGCAACGTTGTAATAATACTAAGGATTGTAAATAGCAAAACTGTGATCAGGACTTGAGAGATTCGTTTAACTCTTTTAATAATTGATCCAGGTCAGTGTTATGCATCTTTGTTGCCTGCCCCAGGTTAACAGCTCTTGTCATTGTATTTCGGAGAATTGGGTTTTTAAGCTGTGTAAAACCTTTGCTTATCAAGATGTCCATTGCCGGTGGATGCTGTTTTATGAGGTGATGTACGTTTGTCGATGCAGTAACACTGGTTATATTACCATGGTCATCTTCCTCTCCAGCGCCTTGACGCTTTCCATCACTTAGAGTTCTCCAGATATTAATTCCGAACAATAGTATTGCTACGCTTTCAATGAGACCGCTTATCCCCATTATCAAATACGAGGGCACTGATCCGGTATGTACTGCAATTGGCTGGAAAACAACCCTTAAAAAACTACCTGTATTAATAAGGATGAAACACATTGTTAAAGACGAATAACTATGAAGTTTGACACCCTGGCTTATAGGTATTATTCTCGACGCAAAACCAAATATCATCATCGTGATAAATCCTACAGTGACCGCGTGTCTATATGATCCAATCATGGCATGTGAAACAGGAACACCTACAAATGACTCCTGAACGGCAAATATAATCATTCCAATTTCAGCAACAATCAGCCACAAAATACCTGCCCATACGAATTTTTCATAGCTTTTTTCAATCTCCATTCCTGAAAAATCAACTTCCGGTTTAGTAAGGATATTAAGATTATACAGGAATAACAGGATGGAGAGCAGCTCTACGCAAGCTGAAGTGAAGTATAGCGTATTGAAAACATAATAAAATGGCAGATTTACATCTGCATAGTAAGTCATTAAAGGCTGGGATACCGCTCTGACCAGTACAGATGCATTAAGCATGAACATAATAATCAGGTTCATCTTTGCATTAGGTGTTTTAAGCCCTAAAAAAGCAGGCAGTGTTCTACTGAGGACACCAAATATTACCAAGGTAATGAAACCCATTACCTGAATGTGGCGGAGCGGATAAATTGCGGCATGTGGGAAAACAGTTTCATTGACATTTATCATATACAGGACGATACCTGCATGGGCGACTGTCACGATAAGGAACCATAGATAACCGGAAAACAGATAGGTTTCATACGTCTCCAGCTCCTGTTTTTCCGCAGAAAGAACTGTCTTAACAGCAACTATCAGGAACATTAATACGGCCAGGATCTCTAGAGAACATCCGGATAAGATTAATGCCTTAAAGAAAAAATGATTATTAAGCGGCAGGAGAGTTCTGTAAGTAAATACTAAAAAAATACCTGCAACCATGAAATAGAAGGATAAATTGGCAAGTTTACCGCTATAGATACGGACAGCATAAAATCTCGGGAGTACGAAGTACGATACACCCATTATAAATAGTCCGCACCAGCCAAAGATTTGCGTATGACCATGAGTCTCTATCAATACCTTAGGAACAGAGTAAAGAGAATGCTGAATTCCCATATAGAAAAGTATAAAAGCCCCGTAAACGCATCCGGTTGATAACGCAATAACAATTGCAGTCTTTATAAATTTTTCGTAAATATTCTCATATGCTGATTCCATGTCATCTGCAGAAACTTCCGGCGCTGCAACCTTTCCACGGATAACATCATTAAGCTCTTTTATCAGACTGTCAGGATCTACATTATGTACCCTTGCAAAAAAGTAAATTGCCTCTTCCGGACCATATTCACCGCCACACTCAAGCAAACCATATTTTGAGAAGACACCTTTAGTTTCAGGATTGTGCATTACAATGTCTTTTACTGTTGTATTTCCTGTTATTTCTCCTCCTGCTTCTGAGACTGAAGAGTCCGTAACAGGAGAAGCTTCTGTTTCAACTTTAGTATCTTCGGCTGGGTTGCTTTGCTCCGGTTCAGGTTTCGGAATTGCCTCATTCAATGTCTTTAAAACCTCATCAAGATTGACGTTACAGGCAGTTGCAGTTTTTTCTATACTTTGTATTCCTCCACAGCATGTATCTACTCCATACTTGGTGAATATTTCATTTGTTTGAGGATAATTATTAACAACGTCATTAACAATCATATCCTTAGTAATCGTATAATTTTTCTGATCCATAAAAAAGTTACACCTTTCTGCTATTTGAAATATTGCTCATATGTGATCTCAGAACGTTCTAATCAAAGTAAAAAGCTTGAGAATATTGTATATTTTTACATACTTTAGAAATTTGATTATACAGAAAAGAAATTTCTAAATCCATTCTAAAATACAACTAAAATACGACATAAATCAAAAAGAACTTGCAATATCATTAGCCATGTGATTTATTGTCAATCTCTTGAAGAATGGACTGATAATCGTAAATACCGGCAACGGAAAAGGAAAGACAACTGCTGCAATGGGTCAGGCATTGAGAGCAGTTGGGCAGGGGCTGAAAGTATTGATGCTTCAGTTTATTAAGGGAACTTGGGAATATGGTGAACTGGAATCAATAAAAAGACTTGATCCTGATTTTAAGATTAAACCTCTCGGAAAAGGCTTTATTCGCTCAAAATCGAAGTTAAATGATAAAGAAGCTATAGAAAATATTAATCAATCATGGGCACAAGCGGAAGAAGATATTTTTTCAGATAAATACGATATGATCATACTGGATGAGATCAATTATGTTATAGACTTTGGTCTGCTACCGGTTGATGAAATGTTAACATTGCTCGATAAAAAACCGAATCGACTCCACATAATTTTAACCGGAAGAAATGCACATAAAAAAGTGATTGAAAGAGCTGATTTAGTTACTGAAATGGTGGAAATTAAGCACCAATATTCTAAGGGTATAAAAGCACAAAAGGGAATTGAATTTTAAAGGAGAGTGTCATGGGACAATCCAACCTAAAAGTGATTTTACTGAATCACACACAGGATCCTGAAGGCCTGATCGCTCATGCAGCCAAGTTGTGTTACAGCCCCAGCTCTGTAGAGGAACTAAAAGAAAAAATAGAGAAATCAGACAATAGTAAATTTATTGAAAAACTTCTTAAAATGGGACATATGTCTCCACTTGAGCATGTTTCATTTAATTTTGGTATTGAGGGAATATCCAGAGTATGCTCCCATCAACTGGTCAGACACAGACTTGCGTCATATTCACAACAGAGCCAGAGATATGTAGGAGAGCACAGCGAAAACCTGCAGGGAGAGAAGACATTCGATTACATTATACCACCAGCTATTATCAATGCGGGTAAAAAAGAGTGGTTTGAGAACAAAATGCAGGATATACAGAAATGGTATGATGAACTTATAGAAGCGTTGGGTGATTCCGGAGAAAAGTCAAATGAAGACGCACGATTTATCCTGCCAAACGCTGCTGAAACCAAGATTATTGTCACAATGAATGCCAGAGAACTACTCCATTTCTTCAGTGTAAGGTGCTGTAATCGTGCTCAATGGGAGATAAGGGAACTTGCCACTGAGATGTTAAGACTAGTAAGGAATATAGTACCCGGCATTTTCTCAAATTCAGGTCCGAATTGTGTAGCCGGCCCATGTACAGAAGGTAAAATGACCTGTGGAAAGATAGATGAAGTACGAGAGACATTTAAAAATCTGTAATTATTTAAAACGGACTTAACATTTCCTCCATTTCTGGAGAAATCCATATTTTTTTAACGTAATAAAAAATAATGCTTAAAGGAAAATTTTCAGCCACAGCAATAGGCAGTTATCCTCATGATAATGTTGATGATGCGTGTAACCTTATCCTGAAGACACTTCCTGAGATTCCATGCTGGCCTCAGCTTCCGGAACGAGATATGAGGGAGGAAATGTTGATCCAGTATACTGAAGGACTTCCTTACCTGAAGATTGATCCGGAGAAAAAAAGTGTTTATGTTGAAATGCCTGAAGACAGTACTGAAGA
>ENA-OREN01002380-OREN01002380.1-marine-metagenome-genome-assembly--contig:-NODE-2380-length-19292-cov-3.847151_pt1 | contig 19292 bp, 21 predicted proteins | sample MGYA00248624_ERZ508555 | MGnify/ENA primary metagenome ERZ508555 (study PRJEB26222, sample SAMN06267773) | marine metagenome | isolation source: Saanich Inlet, British Columbia, Canada | place...
TTTTTTAATAAGGGAATAGGGTTTTTTGTTTTTTTTTTTGTCATGTCTAGACTAGTGAGTATTAGAATGAGTTGTGTTCGTGTAATCAATCTAATAAATTTATTGATATGTCCTAAATTTTCTGATATTAATACTTTCTGAAATATACCCAATACATTCTTATTAGGTATTATTGGTTTAACATTTTCCAAGAATTCGGATTGTATATTTCTTTGTGTTTTACGCCGTTTAAGTTTATCCTGGATAGGTTTACGTTTGGTTTTAGGTGGATTAAAAAACTGACTTTTAAAATTTTTTTCTTTATATTCTTCCTTTTTAGTATCATAAACTTCCATTTTTTTTTTAAGAATGTCTTTTATTTTAGATTTAGATGATAGTATATCGTCCAATTTATTTGTTTTTATAGATATAACCTTGATATTATTCATTTAAATATTCTATTAATTTATTTTTTGAAATCAAACAAACAAAAAAAAATATAACATTACTTTAAAATGAACACAACTTGTAATATGTGTAAAAATATAGAAACCAAGGATGAAATAACACCTGGTTATTGTGAATCATATTCTCCAGATGAATTAGCCCATTGTAATGAAGGATTCACATCCTATACTGTAGAAATGGACAAAGATAAATACAAAGAAATTTATGAATACGAATATGAAAATGATAGTCTTTTATATGACTCTAAAAACAATAAATATATAGCAAAAACTAGTATAGAACCTATAATGTATATGGGTGATCAACCAGTTGTGTTCTCCAATATGCAAACACACGAAAAATATTACTATGATCCTACTAGCGGATCATTAGTATCGTATGATTCTAAAGATACAAAGACAGTTCCAGAACTTATTAATAGTATTGACTATAAAAATGCTCTTAATGTAAAAGATAAATTATTCAATAAAACCGAACAATGTAAACAAAATGGCAATGATGGCAATGATGGCAATGATGGCAATGATGGCAATGATGGCAAATATGGCAATGATGAATATGACGATATAGAACAAGAAGAAGAACAATACGAAGAACCGCCACCTAAAAATATAACAGAAAGTGTAAAACAAATTATTAATAAATTAGATATTGCTATTCTAGATGCGTTAATGATGGATTGCAGTAAAGTTATTAATCTATATGGCAATGGAAAATCCAGTGAGCTAATAGTAAAAGTAATTTTAGATAGTGATAATGATCGATAATATATTGATTTTAAGCATGGTTAATATTTTTTTAACTAGATGGTGGTAGCTCTTTATGTCTAAAATTCATAGAGCATTAGTAGTATGTCGTAGTAATGCATATTGTGATCCAAGGCCATCACGAATGATTGACTTCCTTGAAAGTTCAGGCTATGAAGTTGATTTGCTGCATAATATAACCAAGTCTCATATAGGGGAGAATTTGCAGTATGAGATCCATCCAAGAGCCAACACTAAAACAGAAAAAATACGTAACAAGATATTTGAAACAATTTCTTTATAAAAAAAGGGTAATAAAATTAGGAAAACAGTAACCCATCTCCAAAAAGCAAGAGATACTGGAGGCACGTACTCAACTCCTCCTCGTGCTACAATTATGTTGGTAGCCATAAAGATTGGCTGAACAAAAAGTAAAATATAAGGAAGATAGGGTGAACTTTTGTTTAGCAAGTTAAAGAGTTATTTTTTATTGCTAAAAGCATCATAAAACATCATTCCAATTGCAATAATCATTAATATATAAACAGGTAATATATCAAAAAAACCAATCATTGATGATCTTGTGAGTGTTGTAGCCAATCCAATTAAAAAAGATGCTGCTAAAGCTAAACCAATAATTGTTGTTAATTTATTCATCTTTGCAATTTTTCTCCAACCAATTAGCTATACTTAAAAACCTTAAATCATCCAGCTTATTACCTGTTAACTGGACGCCTAATGGTAAATTATTTTCTCCTGTTAGTAAAGGAAGTGAAATAGTTGGCAAACCTAGATAGGTCCACGTCTTTTGAAAATCTGCGCTACCTGTAGATTTTAATCCTTTATCAGCTACACCGCTTGCTGAGGGTGAAATTATTCCATGGTAATCTTCAAAAACTTCTTTGAAAGACTCATAACTTTGTTTCATAAAATCTATAGCATTAGCATAATCATAAGCGGAATGTTTAAGTCCTTTTTCAATAGCATCTCTCATTTCTTTGGAAAGCTTCTTTCTATCTTTCTTATAATAAGCTTGGAAGTTATTAGCTAAGTCTGTTTCGTGAATAATCTGATGATGTTTTGGTATATCCTTAAAGTATGAAGGAGTATCAAAAATTTCAATATTTTTTTTAAATTTTTTTATAAAAAATTCGAAAGCATCTCTTGAATCTTTATGAATGTTTTTCCATTTATCTGTTTTATAAAAAATAAATTTTGGTTCAAAAATTGGTTCTTGTTTACAAATTTCTAGCATATTGTCAGCAGCAAAATGGATTGTCGCAGGATCATAAAGATCTTTTTTTATTAGAGACTTTGCTAACAAAGCCACATCTTCAACTGATTTTCCGTATACACCGATAGTATCTAATTTTTCAGAAGTCTTGAGCACTCCACTCCTCGAAATTAATCCATAAGAAGGTTTGTATCCAACTACTCCACAGTATGAAGCTGGTCGTACAATTGATCCACCTGTTTGTGAGCCAATAGATAGTGGTGCCATTTGTGAAGCTATTACTGCTGCTGATCCACTTGAAGAACCACCTGGTGTTCTTGAATAATCATGCGGGTTTGTTGTTTTGCCGGGATGAATATAAGCCAGCTCAGCAGTTACCGTTTTTCCCATGATTATAGCTCCAGCATTTTTTAATAAATTTACTACTTCTGAATCTTGTGAGGCGGACATTTTTTTTCTAAATACAGTGCCACATTCAGTTGGCATATCATATGTTCCAAAAATATCTTTAACCGCTATTGGCAAACCGTGAAGTGGTCCTAAAGGTTTCCCGGTCTTTCTATATTCATCGGCTTCCTCTGCTTTTTCTAAAAGAATCTTTTTATCTAGAAATGTCCATGCCTTCACATCCTTTTCAAACTTTTCTACTCTTCCTAAATAAGCTTTGCATACTTCTACGGAAGAAATTTGGCCTTCTCGTAATTGAGCAACTAATTCATTAGTTGAAAGTGAAAAAATATTTATCATGATTATTTTCTATTCAGCGAAAAGTGTTTCTGGTAACCATAAAGCTATTCCAGGGAACCAATACATTAAGACCATGGCAAAAATTACTATACCTAAGAACGGCATTATTCCGGCAAATATTTCCATTAGTTCAACATTTTTAGACTGGACGCCTTTTAAGTAATAGGCGGACATGGCCATAGGCGGAGTTAAAAAAGAAGTTTGTAGATTTAAAGCTATTAACATTGCAAAGAAATATGGATTTACATCAAACAATACTAATAGAGGTAAAAATATTGGTACAAATATTATTAAAATTTCAGTCCACTCCAAAGGCCAACCTAGAAGAAAAATTATTATTTGAGTAATAACCAAAAATTGCCAAGGAGCTAAGTCCATTGTTTTAAAGAAATGTTCAAAAACTTCATGGCCTCCTAAATAAGAAAACACAGAAGAAAAAGTCCAAGATCCTATAAATAACCACATGATCATCGCCGTTGTTTTTGCGGTTAAAAAAACTGACTCTTTAAAGTTTTTCCATTTAAGTGTTTTATAAAAATAAGATAATACTAGTGCACCAAACGCTCCGGCTGCTGCTGCTTCTGCAGGTGTTGCTATACCTGCTAGAATTGTTCCAAGCACTAACATAATCAAACCGAATAACGGAACAAAAGATACAAGCACCTCAAGTAAAATAGCTCCTGTTGGTGGAATATCTTCAGCTGGTGGTTTTGGTGCAATCGATGGATTTAAATATGCTCGGGTTACTGCATAAACAATATACAAGCCAGCCAACATTAGTCCTGGAAAAATAGCTGCTGCAAACAACCTTAAAGGTGAAAGTTGAGCAATTACCGAATAAACAATTAACATAATGCTTGGAGGTATTAAAATTCCTAAACATCCCCCGGCGCAAATTATGCCTGATGCAAATTTTTTATCATATCCTGCTTTAACCATTGCTGGCCAAGCAAGTAGTCCCATTAATGTAACCACAGCCCCGATAATTCCTGTAGCTGTAGAAAATAAAGTACAAGTAATTAATGCAGCTACCGCCATTGAAGCTGGCAATCTATGTGCAGCCAATCTTATTGCAAAAAATAATTTTGATACAATTCCTGCTCGCTCAACTAAGTATCCCATGAATAAAAATAAGGGGACAGCCGTAAGCACATTGTTGTCCATTACTGTGTAAGTATTTTGGACAAAAAGTTGAAATATTCTATTGTCAAGGAAGTGTTCCATGACTGCTGGATCATAATAAGCGTAATAACCAAAACCTATACCCATTGCCATTAATGTGAACGCAATTGGAAAACCTAATAGCACCGCAAATAAAAATATACCCATCATCATGATGGCCACTTCAGGATTTGTTAAACTAAATAGCATCTTTTTGATCCTCGTCTTGTGAAGTTCTCATTAAAATTTTTTCTGTTTCTTCTGCAACTACCATTCTAGCAGGCCAATGACCGGTTTGAATACAAATGATAGATCTAAAAACTTCACTAATACCTTGAATAGTTAAAGTTACCCCTGCTGCAGGTATCATAGCTTTAACCATGTAAATTTGTATTTGTGCCGGACTGCTCCAACTTGTTTCTTTTATCTTCCAAGCTAAGGCTGCATAATCGTAACCATAAAAAGTTAAAGCTAAAACACCTGGGAAAAAGAAAATAAAATAAAGAACCAAATCTATCCAGCCTTGTGTTTTTGGTTTGAAAAGTCTGTAAATTACATCACCTCGTACGTGAGATTCTGTTGCCAAACAATATGCACCTGACATCATAAGTATTGCACCATACATTTGCATACTAAAATCAAAATTCCAAAGGGTTGGAGCATTAAATACGTATGCCATTATTACTTCGTAAACTGTTCCTCCCATTAAAATAACAATGCACCAAGAAAATGCTTTTCCTATCGAAGTACTTAAATGATCTGCAAATGAAATGAAGCTTCTCATAGTTTAAAAGTATTATAAATTTTTCAAAAATTCTATAAAAAAAAGGGGGCGATTAAACCCCCTCTTTTTTCAATAAATCAAAAAGTTAACTAAATTTTAACTTTTTCAATATTTCCAAACTCGTTTTCATAAGCAAGTTTATAGTTAGGCTGATTCATCAATAAGTATTTCATAACTCTCTTAGCGTATGTTTTTTGAGAATTTATGATTTTCTTAAAGTGAGCATCTTTATCTGAGAACTCTTTAACAATTTTATCCCAACCTTTTAACTGTTGAGCTAATATTGCATCTGATGTTTGATACACATTTACTTTGTGCTCATTCATCAACTTAGATAAGTCAGCTGAGTATCTAACCAATGCTTTGAAATAGTTGTCTGTGTTCGCAGCATATGCAGCGTTTTTTAAGATCGCTTGGTGTGCTGGTGACAATGAATTATATTTCTTTTTATTCATTGGTATTTCAAACATCTCTTGAGATTGGTGAAAACTACCTAAGTGATAGTGCTTAGATACATCTTGCATACCAAACTGTGAGTCAGATGTTGGGTTATTAAACTCAGCAGCTTCGATCAAACCTGTTTTCATCGCTGGCTGAATTTCACCGCCGGGTAATTGTCTTACAACCATTCCCATAGCAGTTAAAACGTTAGTCGCTAAACCAACTGTTCTATATTTCATCCCTTTAACATCAGATACTTTAGTTACGTTCTTTTTGAACCAACCAAAAGGTTGTGCTGGCATAGGCATGTGAAAGAACCCTATGTAGTCAAATCCAACTTTCGCTAGAGTTTCCTCATAAAGTTTTCTACCTCCACCGTACTCCATCCATCCCATTACTTCTTGAGATGACATTCCGTATGATGGTCCAGTTCCAAAAAGTGAAGCAGCAGCATTTTTACCGTACCAATATGCAGTCACCCAGTGACCCATATCAACAACGCCTGAACTTACTGCTTGTCCAACTTCTGAAGTCTTTACAATTGCGCCAACCGGTTGAAGATCAATCTTAAGTTCTCCACCTGACATGTCGCTTACCATTTTTGCGTAGTCGCCAGCCATTTCAAAGAAAATGTTAGCGCCTGACGGCCAAGCCGCTTGCATCTTTAAAGTTATCGGAGCTCCAAGAGCAATGTTTGGCATTGCAACTGTTGCTGCCGCTGCTGCACCCGTAGCTGCAGCTGCTTTAAAGAACTTACGTCTTGAAGGAGTTTTAACTCCTTTTATGTTTTTATTTTTTGACATATGTCCTCCATTTATTAATAAATTAGAAATATTTAAGCACAAACGTCCTGAGGAGTCTTCTTATATTTTAGAATTATTTTAAGTTAAATTGATTAGATTCAATCTTAAGGTGTATTAATTTACTTGGTCTTTTGGTTTTTTACCTAAAAAAAAATCTTCTAGATTTTTAGTCGCACGATATGCCATATCCCACCTTGTTCTTTTAGTTGCGCTACCAAGATGAGGTAATAAAAAAATATTCTTCAATTTTAAGTATTCTGGATGTATTTTTGGTTCACCGTTATAAACGTCAAGACCATAAGCAAACACTGTACCATTTTTTAAAGCTTCCACCATTGCGTCATCATCAACTACATCTCCTCTGGCAGCATTACCTACAACAGTATTTTCTTTTAAATAACTTAAAGTGTTCTTGTTAATAATATTTTTAGTTTCCGGCGTGGCAGGACAATTGATTGATAAAAATTCACTTTTAGCAAAAAGATCTTTTATATTATCATGGTAAATTGCTCCATCTTCTAACTCTGCTGAAAGTTTTGATCTATTATGGTAATGAATTTCCATACCAAATGCTTTGGCTCTCTTAGCTACTGCTCGTCCAATTCTGCCCATTCCAAGTATTCCAAGTCTTTTATTTGACATTTGTTTTCCTAATAAAAAATCCCACGACCATTTCCAACTTTGTGTTTCTGCTGCAATTCTTCCTTCATATGCTTTTCTAGATGCGCCCAACAAAAGTAAAATCTGAATGTCAGCTGTTGCATCTGTTAAAACATCTGGAGTGTTTGTGATTGTGATACCTTTTTCTTTAGCTGCTTTTATGTCTATATTGCCAAAGCCTACAGCACCGTTTGCAATAATTTTTATGCTGCTTGAAAGTTTTGAAATGGTATCTGAGTTAATAGGATCAGTAACAGAGCTTAAAATTCCATCAAAATCTTTTGATCCACCTATTATTTCTTTAGCAGTATAAATCTGATCATTGAGATTAAGTTTTGCATCAAATAACTCTTTTAATTTTTCTTCATTTTCTTTTAGGAGTTTTCGAGTTACAAATATCTTTTTTTTCATTTTTAAAAGTCTTTAAGCTTATAAGGCTTTGGACCACCAGTAAACCAATCTAAAAGTTCCACAGTATGTATTATAGGTATTCTTGTGCCTGTAGAAATTTGAGTCATGCATCCAATATTTCCAGTTGAAATAAAGTCTGGTGTAATTTTTTCAATATTATTTACTTTGTTTCTTAACAAAGACTTAGCCATTTTTTGGTGGAGAATATTATATGTGCCGGCTGAACCGCAACATAAATGGCCATCAGGAATATCTAATACTTCATTTCCAGTTTTAGAAATAAGTTCCTTTGGTTGATCATGTATTTTTTGACCGTGCTGCATAGAGCATGCAGAATGATAAGCAATTTTATATTTTTTTTCTTCATTTTTTTTTATATCTAATTTTAAATTTTCATCTAAATATTCAGTGATATCTTTTGTGAGTTCTGAAATTTTTTTTGCTTTTTTTTTCATTTCTTTATCATTTTTAAAAATATGACCATAGTCTTTCAAAGTTGTACCGCAACCCGAGGTATTGCTTATAATAGCGTCTAATCCATTTAATAAATATTCTTCGTGCCAGCTTTCTATATTTTTAACAAAAGACAATTTAGCTTTTTCTTTCTTTCCTAAATGATGATTTAGAGACCCGCAGCAATCAATATCTGGCATTACGACTACTTCCACATTATGTCTATTAAGAAGTCTTATCGTTGCTTCATTTATTTCTGGAGATATTACTCTTTGTACGCACCCGGTTAATAAAGCGACTCTTGAAATTTTTTTTCCATTAAGTGGACTATAAATTTTTTGTGTTTTAATTTTTTTTGATGGGATCTTATCAGGCATTAAATTGAGTGAATTTTTTAAAAATTTTGGCATTAAAAAACTAAGAGGTTTAATAAATTTTGTTAAAATTGCTAAAGTTAAAAAAACTTTTGGTCTTGGTAAAACGAATGATAAAATATTTCTAAAAGTTCTTTCTATAAATGGTCTTTTGTAAGTTTCCTCTACGTAATTTCTACCATGATCGATTAAATGCATATAATTTACACCTGAGGGACAAGTCGTCATACACGAATAACAAGATAGGCAACTATCTATATGTTGTGCTATTTTTTTATTTGCAGGTTTATTATTCTCAAGCATATCTTTAATAAGATAAATTCGTCCTCTTGGGCCTTCTAGCTCATCACCATTAATTCCGTATGTAGGGCAAGTGGCGTTGCACATTCCACAATGAACACATTTTCTTAAAATAGTTTCACTTGTTTTATTTTCTTTATTTTCTAATTGCTTTTCTGTGAACGATGTTTGCATTATATTCCTGAATACATTTTACCTGGGTTAAAAATCCTTTTTGGATCAAAACTTTTTTTAATTTTTTCAGATATCTTATACTTAATGGGATCAATAGTAAAAATGTCCGCCGATGCTTTTAAATCCTCTTCTATCTTAATAATTGTAAAGTAACCTGAATGTTTTTGTGTGATATCTCTAATTTCTTTTAGAATTTTTAAATTCAAGTCTTCAATCTGAAGCCAAATCAAACTTCCTCCCCAATCTAAAAAATAATTTATATCATAAGCTTTTAATTTTTGTATCATGTTTACAGTTTCACTCATTGGAACAACAACCCTTAATAAGTTACCTTTTGAGTTAGAGAATACCTCTAAATTTTTTGTTTTATTCCAAAATATACTAGACTGCTCATGCTCAAGTATTGAGTATTCATCTCTCAAAAGATTTAATTCTTTACATAACCTCGCTACTCTTTGATCAACAGAATTTGTAGGTCCCTCAATTCTTATTCCTATTAAGGCACCCTTGTGAGTGAGATCGTTAAAAATAAAATTTTTTTCAAAATACTCAGGATAAAATACTCCACCAGATGGATCAGTTGAAGACGATAAAGCAGAACCCAAATATTCAATTGTTTTTTTTAAATGAGGATTATTGATTATTAAAGTTTTGCTCATTTCTGGTTTAGGTAAAACTTTTATAGATAATTCAGTCAGTATAGAGAGAGTTCCAAAAGAACCAGACAGTAATTTACACAAATCATACCCTGTTACATTTTTTACAACTGTCCCCCCCGATTTTATTGTTTCTCCTTTTCCATTTAAACCTTGAAAGCCTAACAAATGATCTCTAGCACTACCTACTTTAAATCTTCTTGGTCCTGCAAAATTACACGAAATAACACCTCCTATAGTTCCTAAATTACTCTCCCCTTTAAATAAAAAACCAAAATCAATGGGCTCAAATGCTAGTTGTTGATCATTTTTATCTAATTCATTAATTATAGTTTTTAGTGGAGTTCCTGCTTTGGCTTTTATGTAAAGTTCTTCAGGTTTATATTCAATTATTCCTGAATAGTTAGACAAATTCAAAGTTTTTTCAGATTGAAAATTTCTTCCGATTTTATGCTTAGATTTTAATCCATTAATTTCTAAGGGAATGTTTTTTTTATAACAATTTTTTACAATCTGAGTGATTTCTTCTCTAGAATTAGGTTTAAAAATATTTTGATTAAAATCTTGGAATGTCTGGGAATTTTGTTTTTCCTCCATGGACATGAACCCTTCCTTCCTCAGCACATTTTCTAAGAATTGGATATACTTTACCAGGATTTAACAGAGAATTAGGATCTAGTGCTACCTTGATAGTTAATTGTTGTTGAATATCTTTATCGTTAAAAGCTTCGCACATTAGTTCACGTTTTTCTATGCCAACACCATGTTCGCCAGTTAATGCACCGCCTACTTTAACGCAATACTTCAGTATGTCTGCTCCAAATTCTTCACATTTTTTTAACGATTCTTTATTATTTGCATCAAACATAATTAAAGGATGAAGATTTCCATCACCAGCGTGAAAAGCATTCGCTACAGGAAGATCATATTTTTTAGAAAGTCTTGTAATTTCTTTTAATACTTCTGCAAGTTTGCCTCTTGGTATTGATCCATCCATGCACATATAGTCTGGAGCTAGCACTCCGCATGCAGGGAAAGCGGCTTTTCTTCCAGCCCAAAATTTTAACCTTTCTTCGTTGTTTTTGCTTATTTTTAAACTTGAAGAATTATTTTTTTCAGAAATTTTTTTTACTTTTTCAATATATGCTTCGACTTCATGTTCTGTACCATCGAATTCAACGATCATCATGGCTTCAGCATCTGTCGGATAACCTGCTTTTGAATAATCATTTGTAGCTTTTGTTAATGCCTTGTCCATTATTTCCATTCCTGCTGGTATGCAACCACCTGCAATAATTTCTGCAACACAATTACCGGCATCCTCAATTGTTGGAAACCCAACTAAAGCCGCTTTAACAACCTCTGGGGTTTTTAAAATTTTTACTGTTACCTCGGTGATGACTCCTAACAAACCTTCGGAACCTGTCATTAAACCTAAAAAATCATATCCTTCTGCATCCATGGCTTTGCCGCCAAATCTAGTTATAGTTCCATCCATCAAAACAACTTCTATGCCTAATAAATTATTTGTTGTAGCTCCATACTTTAATGAATGAACCCCCCCAGAATTTTCTGCAACATTACCTCCTATGGAACACGCAATTTGGCTCGATGGATCTGGAGCATAATAAAAACCTTTATCTTGTACAGCTTGAGTTATTGCTAAATTAGTTACACAAGGTTGAGTGACTACACATCTATTTTCAAAGTCTAGTTCTAAAACTTTATTAAATTTTCCCATAGCTAGAAGAATGCAATCCTGCAATGGCAATGATCCTCCTGACAAACCTGTTCCTGCTCCTCTTGGAACAACTTTTATTTTGTTCTCGTTACAATATTTTAAAATTTTACTTACTTCTTTAACTGTCTCAGGTAAAACCACCATTAACGGCACTTGTTTGTAAGCGGCAAGAGCGTCTGTTTCATAAGGCTTAATCTCGTCAATATGTGAAAGAACGTTTTTAGGATCTACTATTTTTTCAACGTCAGAGACAATCTGATCTCTTTTAGATAAAATAGAATTATCAACTTTGGGCATTTGTAAACTACTCATACCAATACTTTATATTTTAAATTGTTTTTGGTCAAAACGCTTAAATGACCTACTTTAGCATTTTTCCAATTTTTTCTAGGGCTTTTTGAATATTATCCTGTGATGCAGCAAAGCTAAATCTAACATAATCTATTGATGTTTTTCCAAATGCTGTTCCAGGAACTATTGCTACTCCTGCTTCATGCATACATTTTTTTGAAAATTCCGACCCGTTCATTCCTGTTCCTTTTACATTTGGAAAAGCATAAAAAGCTCCGCCAGGTAGACTACACGTTACTCCCGGTAAATCATTTAAACCTTTATGAATTAGCTTGCGTCTTTGATCAAACTTTTTCATCATTTCATGAATAGGATCGTCCGGACCATCAAGTGCAGCTATGCCAGCAAATTGTGATGGTGCATTAACACAAGAAAAACTATTTATTGCTAACTTAGTAATATGCGGAATTAATTTTTCTGGCCAAACGCTCCAACCCATTCGCCATCCTGTCATTGAGTAGGCTTTGCTCCATCCATCTAAAACAATTAATCTATCTTGAAGGTTTGGGTAGTTAAAAAACGTAGGCATTTCTTTGCCGTCATAAATTTGTCGACTATAAATTTCATCACTTAAAATTGCTACATGTGGATGTTTTTTTAATTCTTCAGCAAGAAAATCAATTTTAGATTTTTCAACAAAACTTCCAGTTGGATTGTTAGGATTAATTAAAACAAGTAGCCTAGTTTTATCTGTTATTAGAGATAAAATTTTTTCTGGATCAAATTTTAAATCTTTATCTTCAGTTAAATCGTAAGGCACAGGTTTAGCACCAGTATAATTAATCATAGACTCATAAATTGGGAAACCTGGTGTAGGGTGAATTATTTCTGCGCCCGGTTCGCCAATCATTGAAATGGCGAAATACATTGTAGGCTTTCCGCCTGGCATTATCATTACTCTTTCAGGACTAATGTCTTTTTTATAAAGTGATTTAATTTTTCTTGATACAGCCTCTCTACATTCTAAAATTCCATTAGCTAAAACATATCCATGATGACCATCATCAATTGCTTTTTTTGCTGCTTCGACTACGTGCTTAGGGGATTTAAAATCAGGCTGTCCTAAACCTAAGTGGATCATTTCTTTACCTTGAGCTTCGAGTTTTTTAGCTTCAGCTAAAATACTAAATGCAGACTCAGTTCCCAATCTTTCTAAATTTTTTGCTAATTTCATAAATATTTTATTATAAATTTTTTAAGTAACTCCTGCAAATACATCCATTGCATTACCGGTATGCAATTTTTGATTTATTTAATTCTTTGATGGTTTTACATCCTAAAAGTATCATATCTCTTCTAAGTTCATCTCTCATTCGTTTTAAAACTTGTTCAACTCCAGCTTGACCGCCTGCACCTAATCCAAATAAGAAGCCTTTTCCAAAACTGCATGCTGTAGCACCTAAAGATAAAGCTTTTAAAACATGAGTCCCTCTTCTTATTCCACCGTCCAATATTATTTCTAATTTGTCACCAACAGCATCTTTAATTGCTGGCAATTGATCAAAGGGAGATCTTGATCCATCAAGCTGCCTGCCTCCATGATTGGAAAGTAAAATTGCTGAAGCACCGATATCAACAGCTCGTTTAGCATCTTCCACTGACATCAAACCTTTTATTGCAAATGGACCGCCCCATCTTTTGATACAATATTCTGCATCTTTCCAACTCATTGCAGGATCATATTGTTCGTTAATATATTCCATAACATTCGTAGCTATACTGGTTCCTTTTTTTGTAAAAGCCTTAACATTAGCCATCTCAAATTTTTTATGGGTTAAATAATTAAACGTCCACTTTGGCCGTTTCATAAAACCTAAAATACTTTTTATATTTAGTTTAGGTGGAGTTGCAAATCCCCAATAGTGATCTCTTTCTCGATTACCTGCAGTTACTGTATCAACTGTAAGACACATTGATTTAAAACCAGAACTTTTACATCTATCAATTAAGTTATCAGTAAGTCCTTTTAATTTATGAATGTATATTTGAAACATTTTTGGTCCACCTGATATATTTGATATTTCCTCTATTGAAGAATTTGCCATTGTGGACATACTGTAAAAAGTTCCAAATTTTTCCGCTGCTTTAGCGCTAGCTATGTCACCTTCATGGTGAAAGAGTCTTTGCATTGCAACTGGGGACAAAAATAATGGCATATCTATTTTTTGACCAAAAACAGTTGTTGAAAGATCTGGTTCTCCTACGCTAGCTAAAATATTAGGAACCAAATCACATTTTAAAAACGACTCTGTATTTCTTTTTAAAGTTACTTCATCGTCCGAACCCCCATCAATATAATGAAAAATAGGTGCTGGAAGATTCTTTTTTGCTAATTTTCTAAAATCATTAAAACTATAACAATCGTTAAGTTTCATTATAATTAAAAGTTTTTGGAAAAAGTTATTTGCTGGTTATCTGTTCCCGGATTAGTTGCTCCCCAATCATTATTAGAAATGTGGCTGTAACTATAACTTAATTTTGAATTTTCAAAAATATCTAGACCAAATTTAATTTCACTTTTAAACTCTAGAACATCACCAAGATCTTTGCCATCACCTTTTTCATAATAACCTGGAGCAAAACTTGGTAAAATTTTTAGTGGGCCAATTCCATATTGACCTTCAATTCCAGTGTAAAGATAAACTGAACTTTTGCCTGTCATAAATGCTCCAGTTACAGGCTTAAATTTTCCAAGAAAGGTATCTCTAAATAAATTTGGGTTTTTGTGTTCAATGCCAAACAAATTTGTTTGATCATCACCTTCTTTATCGATTAAATCAAATGTTCCAGTATAAAAAGAAATATCTTTATTTCCCTCATCAGCATTAACTAGGCTTACGTTCCATAAAAAAGTAAATGCTAATAATAGAGCTTTAAATTTCATATCAAAAAAATACAACTAAATGGTTAATTTGTACAGATGCCTTTATTAATTTCTTCTTCTTTTAAATAAGAAAAAAATAATAACCCCACCTAAAACTAGAGCTAAATATGGTAAAAACCATAGTATAAAGTTTTGTTTGTTTACTTGGGGCTTAAATACAATCCAATCTCCATATTTATCAGCCATAAATGCATAAATCTCTCTTTCTGTTTTTCCATCTTTAATTAAATCTTTCACTACAAGTTTTATTGTTTGTGCAAAATCAGAATTTGAATCCGCAATTGATTGTCCTTGGCAAACTAAGCATCTTAAATTTTTATGAATAGTATTTTGGTCAACTTTTTTTTCTTCACCATTAGCTAAGCTAAAATTTAATAACAATATAATCATGAGTAATTTAAATTTCATAGTTAATTAATTATTTCTACAATTGAGTCATAATCTTCAGTAGATAATGGTCCCACAAATTTTTTTAAAATCATAAGATCTTTATTTATTAGAATACTCTCAGGAATTCCATAAATACCAAACTTTACTGAGCTTTTCCCCAGTTCATCTTTAGTCAAAAAATCATAAGGATTTCCAAGATCATTTAAAAAAATTTCTGCTTGTTTTTTTTTATCTTTAAAGTTTACACCAAGTAGTTTTAAGTTTTTCTCTTTAGATAGTTGCATCAGTAACGGATGTTCTTTTCTGCAAGGAGCACACCATGCTGCCCAAAAATTGATTAATGTATAATTGTTTTTTTTTAAATCCTCTTCCTTATAAAATTTATTTTCATCAAAATATTCAAGACTTATATTGGAAATTTTTTTTCCAGTTAAAACATTTGTGTTATAATTTGTATCTTTATTTAAGCCCATAAAGAATACTGCAACTATAAAAATAATAATTATAAAAATTGATATTTTAATTATATTTTTCATTTTGGAATAATCTTAAAAATCCACCTAAAGCAATCATAATTACAGAAATCCAAATCCAAATCATAAGTGGTTTCTTTTGAAATTTAATATTGTAATAATCTGATCTATCAATATTACTCATTGTCAAATAATAATCTTTTAAAAAACTAGTTTTAATTGCAGCTTCATAAGTTAATGTTTGAGGATTTTCGTAAATTCTAATTTCAGGTTTTAAAATATTTTTTTTATTAGTTTTATTATTTTTAATCTCCAATGATCCAATCACAGCTTTATAGTTTGAAAACTTTTCTATTTCTAGATTTTGTAATTCTATAGAATAATTGTCAAAATTTTTTGTTTCTCCTAATTTAATATTATAATCTTTTTCTACAGAAAAAATATCATTCAAACCAATAAACATTACTAACAATCCAAATGAAGCATGAGAAATTATTCTAGCAAAATTAGTTTTATTTTTTTTGAAAGATTTAAAGGCATCTATTAAAGATGATATAATTAAAAAAAGTGAAGATATAATAATTAAATTTGATAAAATACTATAACTTTTAAATAATAAAATTATTAAAAAATTAATTAAAATAGATCCCAATAAAATAAGCAGATAATTTTTCAAATTATTAAATTTTTCTTTTATCCATTTTACTTTTGGCCCAATCGCCATTATTAGAAGAAATATAACTACAACTGGTATTATCACCACATTGTAAAAAGGTGGCCCGATTGAAATTTTATTTCCAGTAAGAACATCAGTAAATATAGGATATATTGTGCCCAAGAGAACAGTAATTAAATAAAACATCATAAACCAATTGTTAACTAGAATAAATGTTTCTTTGCTGTTTGGATTTAAATCATAATTTTCTTTTTTATATTTTTTAAACAATAAGAAAATAGAAGAAAAAATCATTAACGTTAAAAATAATAAGATATAAATTCCTCTAGTAGGATCACTAGCAAAGGTATGAACTGAATTTAAAATTCCTGATCTAACAAGAAATGTTCCTGTCACACTTAAAATAAAAGTTAACAAACATAAGGTAATAACCCAAAAATAAAATAAACCTCTTTTTTCAAAAACAATAAGTGAATGTAAAAGAGCCGTCATAGCAAACCAAGGCAATAAAGAAGCATTTTCTACAGGGTCCCAGAACCAAAATCCTCCCCAACCTAGTTCATAATATGCCCAGATAGAGCCAACTAAAATTCCAAGTGTCTGAAAACACCAAGATATTAAAACCCAGTTTTTAATACTATGAGCAAATGTTGTTTGAGAATAATTAGTAATTAAAGAGGCCATCGCTGCTGAAAAATAAATTGATGACCCAACAAATCCTAAGTAAAGTAAAGGTGGGTGAATTGCTAAAGCTGGATCTTGCAAAATAGGATTCAAACCCAATCCTTCTTTAGGGATTGGCGATATGGCGCTAAATGGATTTGAATTGAATAAAATAAAAAATAAAAAACCAAGTATTAAAATATTCTGAATTACTAATGTAAATATCCTGTATTCTTTAGGATGGTTTTTAGTAAAAATTAAAAATAAAAAAGAAAAGATCGTTAAAATAATAACCCATAGTAACAAACTTCCTTCATGGTTTCCCCATGTCCCTGAAATTTTATAAAATAGTGGTTTTAAGCTGTGTGAGTTTTGATAAACGGTAGTTAACGAAAAATCAGAAACAATAAAGCCGGCGATTAAAGTAAAAAAACAAATAATTATTAATGTGCTTTGAAGAGTGCTTATTTGATAAATTGTTTTAGGTATAAATTTACTAGATATTTTTAAACATCTTAAAGCTGAATAAATTATCGTAAGACTTAAAAAGATATTTATAAATAATAATAAATTTCCAAAATTACTTAACATTTTGTTTCATTATATTTTTTAGTTCAGGCGGCATATAATTTTCATCATGTTTGGCTAAAATTCTATCAGCAATAAAAAAAGTTTTGTCCTGCAACTTGCCTTCGGCTACCACCCCTTTTTCTTCAGAGAATAAATTAGGAACTGTACCGCTAAAACTAATTTTTAATTCATTTTGTAAATCTGTTATTATGAATTTAATTTCTTCTTCACTAATAATTACAGAGTCTTTTTTTACCATACCTCCTACTCTTATTTTTTTAGTAAAATCTATATCCTGGCTTGTCTTAATGTCAGTAGGTGACTTAAAATATAAAATATTTTTATTTAAAGATTGTAATATTATAAAAACAGCTATCAAAGATACTAATAACAAAGCTGTTAAGAGTGCTGCTCTTTTTTTAGCTTTTTTTTGAAGCATTAACTGCTTTAGATTGTTTTACTGTGAGACGACAAAACTTGTGAGGCAATCTTTGAATTTTCTACAACTGATTTTCTCTTTTCAGCAGATAACTCATTAATTTCTTTTGCAAATTCTCTTTCATATTTCTTAAGTGTTTTTTGAGTTTTATAAAAAACTATCCCACACGAAATAAATGTAATTGAAAAAGCAGCCCATACAAATAGACCGTAACCGTTCATATATAAAAAATTTTGAATCATAATCTTTTTAAGTTTTTTTTCTTCATTCTAATGATTTCTGTCTTATATTTCATTAGAAAAATTAACGCACAATACAACAACAACACAAAAAACATAAGCAATAATGGCATTAACATTGATGAGTGAATCGTGCTTGTTCCTGTTAATTTAATACTTGCGGGCTGATGGAGGGTATTCCACCAGTCAACTGAAAATTTAATTATTGGTATGTTAATTAAACCTATTATGGCAATTATACTTGATATTTTATTAGCTCTCTCTTCTTTCAAGATAAATTTATGAGAGACTATGTAACCTATATAAAATAAAGCAAGTATAACCATGGATGTTAATCTTGCATCCCATGCCCACCAAGTTCCCCAAGTCGGCTGTCCCCATAATGATCCCGTAACAATTGCTAAACAAGTAAACATTAATCCTATTGGTGCAATACTTTTAGTAATTATTATTAAGTTTTTTGTTTTAAAAATAAAATTAGCTATAGAGAGTAAAGCTATGCAAGTAAAGGAAGCTAAGCCGATCCAAGCTGAAGGTACATGAACATACATAATTCTTACACTATCACCTTGTAAATAGTCAGGTGGAGAAAAAATTAATGCAAATGAAAGTGCAATTAAAAGTAAAATAAAAAATATAGAATTGATGAAACTAATTAATTTTTCAATTAAGTGAAAAATATTGCTGGGACTTAATAAGCTAAACATAGTCTTTTAACTACTATAATATTATTTTTTTGGGAAGTTGTATTATAAGCCCAATTGAGAAAGGAGGGAGTTAAGTAAGGAAAATAAATCTCAATCAGGCTTAAACATAAGAAATATATCTGCTGTCTATGTCTTAGGTTTGGATAAAAAATGTTAAATTTTAGGCAGTAGCAATTAATTTGAAATTTTATGATAACTAGCACCTTTTTTCCCTGAGAATATTTCTTCTATTAAAGGATGTCTGACTGGCTCTTTTGATAGATCTAATAATAAATTTTGTTCTGAAACATATGCCTCGTAAGTTACGTCATTACTCTCAGCTAATAAGTGGTAAAAAGGTTGATCTTTTCTAGGTCTAACTTCTTTAGGTATTGATTGGTACCATTCTTCAGAATTATTAAATTCAAAATCGACATCATAAATAACACCTCTAAAATCAAAATGACGATGTTTAACGACTTCACCTATGGAAAATTTTGCGTTGTAGTTTTTAAGCATATTTAATAGTTAATAATTTTTATCTTAAAATCAATATCTAATTTATTAAAATATTATTATATGCTAGTGTTTGTTTGTGAATAAGTCATTTTTAAAGTTTATTACTGATTTTGGCCCGCTTCTAATTTTTTTTACCATTTACTATAAAAGTGGGAATAATCTTACTGTTGCAATTCCTCCTTTAATTATTGCTACTGTGATAGCTGTGGTTATTATGTTTTTTGTTGAAAGAAAAATTCCTTATGTGCCCTTAATTGGCGGAATTGTCAT
>ENA-OREN01002385-OREN01002385.1-marine-metagenome-genome-assembly--contig:-NODE-2385-length-19258-cov-3.698087_pt1 | contig 19258 bp, 23 predicted proteins | sample MGYA00248624_ERZ508555 | MGnify/ENA primary metagenome ERZ508555 (study PRJEB26222, sample SAMN06267773) | marine metagenome | isolation source: Saanich Inlet, British Columbia, Canada | place...
ACTCTTATCATTACAATTTACAAATGAAATGGAATCAAAGTGGTTTTGTGGCATATTTGCGTTGGAAACATCAAAATTAATATAGAATTGATTCGGGAAACTATTACCAGTCTGCCATCCCATCCATTCTACACCTGAACCATCTATAGTATTTGGTACTAGGTTTCCGGTACTACCACCATTACCATCAAATCCCCAAAAAGTTCCTGCATTTCCAACAGTGAAGGTATTATCTTGATTGTTCAATTCTACACAGGGTGGAAGATTTGGTACACCAACACAACATGCGGCTCTTTTACCGGCACAATTTGTTAATTTTCCTCCACAGTTACCTCTGCTCATTTTGGCATTCATACCCAAAACATTACCACGACCGGTCATATTTAAAATAAATTTGCCTCGAGTATTCATTCGCTTTTTTGTTCTTGTTTTTCTTGCTAATGTGGCTAATGACATCTATACACTACTCGCAGAAATTAAATAATCAAATAATATCTATCCCGAGGCTTAGATTTCAGACATCGAAGTAGTGCCCAGTACAATTTTGTTGCATATAATTTATCTAAAATCTCTCCAGGAGATATCTTACTACCCAAAATATGTTCATGAGTTAAACAATAAACCACCAAACTAGCTAAACTATAGTAAGCTGATTTCCAATTAACAGTAGAGGGAATACCAGTAAGATTCTGCATTTCTGGAGAGAAAAATGCCGTCCTTTTATATGGAGTATTAATTGTTATGGTTTTGTTGGATATGGGTAAAATTCTTGTAGTATTGATAATAAAAAAATGTTTCGAATCTACCACCAGAATATCACTCAACTTTAAAAAGGGTATGCCAACATTAAACATTTCTAAAGATTGTATTTGATTTCCGATATCATATAGTAATGCCAAACAATCGTTATAAGACATGTGTTCTTGTCTCTTTACAAAATCATCTAGCATTTCCATTTTATCTGCTCTCACAGTATATTCCTTCACGTTATTCTCTGTTTCTTTCTTCGTAAGTTTCAATAATGAGAGGGGAAAGTTAACCCAAAACTTCTTGTATTTCCCATCCCAATCTTTAATATGAATCATAAACTCTTTTTTGCTCTTTTTTGTTATTATAACCTGTGCATCTTTATAAATTAATACCATATATCATAATTTGATATTAATTTTAAATCGTTAATTTCGACTCTGAATTATCTAATTTAACATTATCAGTAAAAGAAAGACATTCTCCTGCTAATGAAAAATCACTAGGGCGTAAGATACTCCAATCTGTATTCATGTCCAACAAACCACATTTTGTATAAATATAACCTACTAAAGCACTACACCAGAATCTATCTGTTTTTTGCGGTTTAGCATCCTTTCTAAATAAAGCCCCCACCCAATCTGTCGGAACAATATCATACGGTTTATTATATACGATTTTATGAACTTCTTCAAGCTTTTCTGGAGAGAAGAAAGAATTATCACATTCTATTTTGCGCACAAATATACCTTTTCCTCCATAAGCATCTATGATTTCTTTTAATGGTGTTATTTGAACACCCAATTTAACTTTGCCGTCTTGTGGATCGGGTTTACCTTCCCAACTAGATTCCCATACAAAAGTACCTTTTAAACATGGATGAATAAAAGAAGGGTCTTTCAATACCATTGCAATATGAGAATAATTACTATGTGTACCCCATTTAATAAGTGAAGTAAAACCTCCAAATAAACCTCCACTATGATCATTAAAAAGTAATAAATCGCCCGTTTTCAAATCCATATAATAAAGTAACAGAAAAAAACAGTTTGTAAGTCGTTGTTCAGGACTAAAGTTTTCGTCTTATTCAGGACGTAGCAGTTTTCATATCTTGCTAAGGACCATTTAACATTGACTGGCTTCGATCCAGCTACCTCCGGGTCATGAGTCCGACGCTCTACCAATTGAGCTACAATGTTGGGTGATTTATTTTCATCTGTGTTTTCTCACAGGTTTTTACAGGCCGCATTATGTTTCATTAGTTGGTTAATTGCTGTAAGCGGCCTTTGATAAGATATTAAATGCCTCTAATCAGGCTATAAGAAGCATCTACTCGGCAACTTCGCCTTCCTCAAATTTTTCGCAAGAACTCTTGGCGAGAACTCTCTTGTGCTCTTGTTGTCGAGCGGAAATTGGATCATTACCAGGGGAAACAGGTGCGACTTCGCTTAGGTCAATAGTCAGTTTGCGACCGGAACGATGACGCTTCTGGTTACCTGAGCCCAATACTGCCGCAATTTCAACCTTAGGTTTCTGCTTGCGTTCCGGAGCCTCAGCTGGCTTTGCTGAGCGAGAGAGGGAAATCTGCCAGTACCAAGGTTCGTCGTAGACAATCTTGACCTGTTTGCCCTCGCAAAGTGCCTCCAAAACCTTAGTTGCTGTGAACTTACCAGGAGCGAAATGCACAAAAGCACGCTTGGTTCCACCGCTGGGAATCACATCGACACGATCGATAAAGCCCCAGTTAAGAGCAATGAAGACCTGCTTGATGCGATACCAAGAGATATTGGCGAATACACGAGGGATGCACAAGCTGACGCCTTTTGAAGCATCACCGGACATTTCAGCAATTTCAGCAACAGTGAACTGCTTAGTAACACGAGAAGTAGTAGTAGAAGAGTTTGACATTATGTATGTAGTTTGAATCGGAGTTCAGAAGATGGGAGTTTGAATACCTATACTATTAACCAGAAAAAAGATTTCAATTTTTTTATTAATTATTTTTAAATAATCCATTTCTGACTTCGAACAGAATTCGACTTTATGATTTTTCTTCACTATAATGTAGCGTTGGTAATAATCTTTACGTTCATATAGATATGTCGTCACAAAAAAATTGAATTTATAAATTGGATGGTTATTACTACTATATATAACAACTCTTATGGTAAATGCAAGCACTAAGTACTACAGAACAAACCGACGCACAAAAAAAGTTAGACATTGTTGCCCTCATTGTGATTATGAGACAACAAATACACGAATTCAACTTGTTAATCACATAAACGCAAAACATGTTGAAGAAAAAGATAGACCTTATCAATGTGACCATTGCAATCGTGGATTTGCGCAGAAAGCACATTTGGCTACTCATTTATCCACTATGCATGGCATAGAGCAACCCATGCTCAAAATCAGTTCAATCAGTTATATTATTGAACCAACGGAAAGAGCACCACGATCTACCAAAACAAAAGCCAGACGCAAATACTATATGGACCATGGCGTTATCAATACAACCGACATTAATAATAAGAAACATGAGTATCTCCCAGATGTGTATCTTAAAAAACACGATATACACTATGATGCTAAAAAGGGATTTATCACACTCTCAAAATGCCCTTTGCACGCTAATACTTGTGATTGCGGATGTATTACTTTACCAAAATTTACTATTTGTAAATAAAGTCATTTATCGAGAAAAAATCGATATTTGTGTTCAATAATAATATTTTTTATTCTTTAATAATTTAATGAATGAAAAATTTCTTAAAAAACAAATCATAACCTATATGGGTAATAAAAGAAAATTCGTTACAATTATTAGTAAAATCGTTGATGATGTTAAACAAGAATTAAATGGCAAAGATTTAGTTTTAGCAGATGGCTTTTCTGGTTCAGGAATAATTGCACGATTATTTAAAATTAAAGGTGTTTCTCTCCACGTCAATGATATCGCTGGATATTCTCAGACATTAAATAAGTGTTATCTCTCTACCCCAACGACTAAACAGCAAAAGAGAATTGAAAAATTAATAGCAAAGGCGAATAAGTTTGCTTATAGTGAAGACACAATTAAATATGATAAATGGATTCAGTTGCATTGGGCACCTTCCGGCAACATCACCAAAGATCAAAGAGTATATTATACAGAGAAAAATGGCAAATTAATAGATAGATATCGGTCATTTATAAATTCATTATCAGAGAATGACAAACCATTCATACTTGCACCTCTTTTAGTGGAAGCATCAATACATAATAATACAAATGGACAGTTTTCAGCATTTTATAAAGATGAACAAGGAGTAGGTAAATTTGGTGGAAAAAAAGAGGTCGATATTAAAAGAATAACAACGCCAATAAAATTACCTCTGCCTATTTTCTCTCCGAGTCCTTGCAATGTCAATGTTTCAAGAATGGATACGAATCAATGGATTAAAGATATTCCAGAAGTAGATTTAGTATACTATGACCCACCTTATAACAAACATCCATATTCTATATACTTCTTCATGTTAGATATAATTAATGATTGGAATTTAGACATAGATATTCCCAATTCAAATAGAGGGCAACCGAAAACATGGTTTAAATCGCCTTATAATAGTTTTACGAATGCCAAAAGTGCATTTGAAGATTTAATAAAACATACCAAATCAAAGTTCATTCTACTTTCTTATAACAACGGAGGAATCATACCTTTACCTGAGTTAGAAGCAATTCTGGAGAGATACGGAAAATTAATGAAGATTCCCGTGGAGCACAAAACATATCATAAATTACAAGGAATCGCGAATTATAAACGGAAAAAGGAATATACAGATGTGAAAGAGTTCTTATGGCTACTTGATTGTAGACATAAAAAGAGCACTATTGAGATGCCTTCATAAGCTTTTGATTTTCGTGTTTTTTCCTGAGAAGTTTGGTATCCTGAGGACTACTTAATTGTAATGTTGCATCTACGGCATCTTGGAGTAGTGGTATCTCTGCTAATCCGCTAATAAACGTCTTCTCTGGAAAAGGATTAAAAGCCATTATACATCGAGGTTCAACACCCTCAGTATTTCCTGATGCATCTTCATTTAATCGTTGGATAAAACAGTTACCTAATACTGCTTTAAAACCGAGCAGTTTTTTCTTTGTTAAGTAACTCTCAGCTGGGCTTTCTTTATTAAAAACATAAGTTACTCCCTCTAAAAGATTAATTTCATAAGCAGCTTTTATATTAAGTTTCTTGAGTTCAATGGTATAAACAACTGTGTCTTTTAAAGGAATGAATCCTTCTACAATATCATATTTATTGACTAGCATCTCTGTTTCTGTTTGCATATATTAAAAGTATTCATTTAATTTTTAATATATTTTATTTATTAATACTGAATTAAAATCCGATAACACCTCCGCCACCAATGTCACCGATGCCACCACCAGTACCACCCGATGGCGGTACTGTTGGTGGTGGTAGAGTTGGTGGTGGTAGAGTTGGATCAGGATTCGGATCTATTGGTGGTACGGTTGGTGGTACTGTTGGTGGTGGAAGAGCTGGTGTTGCTGCTGACAACGGCAAAGACAGAGCATCAGAATCAAATGTAAGTAAACCAGCTTCAGTAGTATTATCAGTAGTTGTTATAGTTTTATCTCCGCTTGGAATAATAATATCGCCAATAGGACCGTCAAATCCATTGTTTCCACAATCATATTTTGAAGACAAAATATCGCGAATAAGGTAAGAACCAAAGCCATTATATGTAAGTTGTCGCATTTTTTCTATAACATGTCCATAATATAAAATGTGATAAGATGAATACGCAATTGTATGCTCGAGCATACCAGAACTTCGAAATGTTTGTGTTTCAAAACCGGGAGCGGGCGAACCTGTTCCGTATTGTCCACCACTATCAATAGTTACCGCATTATAACATAGCACTTCACCCGGCCCAGTTTCCATCTGACGTACATATCCTATTTGATTCCATGTGGCATCCGTCCAAGAGGGTAGTTTTTCTTCACTGGGCAGGTGATTGTAAATATTACCATTTATAGCGCCAATTGACCATGGACCGGATTTTTGAACAACTTGTGGAGTAGCTAGTAATCCACTAGCATCACTTACAAATGTTGCATATTTTCCAGCATTATTAAAATTGCTATTTCGCCAATCGGTTGCTACTGATGAATCTTGTGGTTTTGCTGAAGTAGGTCGAATCACTTGCGGAGTGAGAGCGGGACCGGCCGACATTTCAGTAGCAGTAATCATTTGTAATGGATTACCTGCATAATATTTTGGCATTGGTGGAGCACCATTAGAACCAAATGCACCTGGTCCTGCACCAATAGGAACTATTGGTGGGTACGGAGTTCCATCCCAGCCTTGGCCAGCAGGAATTGTGTTGCCGGGAACTTTTGGAACAGCATTTGCAGTCGGATTTTTAAGCATAATTTGCATAATACTTGTTATATTTATAAATAATGCATGTTGATAATCAAGCCATTTAACCGGTCCTGTTGAAACATAAGCTGCATCTGCTGAATAATTTTCTACACGTGTAGAAATAGGTACACCTGTTGCTTGATTACTTTGTACCAGTCGTATATTTAATGTGCTAAGATTAGGCTCAATGTTTAGATTACTAGTAGTCACTCCACTCCCACTCATATCATATTGGTCGGAGGCTCGTTTTGTAGTTTTTGTATAAACTCCGAAAATATTACCTAGAAAATGATTTGTTTTCTCAAAATCCCAGAAATCGACAGCAGGTCCACCACCAGTACCACCAGAACCCGGCACTACTGGATTAGCTGGCTTTTCAGGTGCAAATCCTCCTCTAGTTTCATAGTCCAATCGTCTATTAAATGCACCATAGCTACTAATTTTATCTTGAGGAGGTCCAAATCCAAAATAGTTTGTTGGTAAAAAACCAAATATCTCAGCATGATTCAAACCAGATTGCATAGCTGGAAAAATTTTAGCATTTATAGTATTCAGATTTGATTTAGCCTTTGTTCCAACTCCCGTTACGATTTCACTGTCAATTAAAAATCTTGACCCCGTAGTTAATCTTTGGTTAGTTTCATCAAATGTTAATACTTCGGTTCCTCCTGGAATTTGTGTTACTGAAGCAAGTTTAGCTTCTCTAATATAGTAATCAACTCCGGGTGGATTAATAGTTGTTACTTTTACAGGAGCACCTAACGGTGAATTAGTAACACTTTGATCAACTTTTTTAAGACCTATTAATTCTAATGAAGTCCCTGTTGGTAAACTAGGATTATATTTATATATAGAATAAGAGGGTGAAATAGGTTTATTAAATGTAAATATAACGTAAATTTGATTTGTGGAAAGGATCACTCCCCCAGTAATATCATTTCTAGGTGGACCAACATATCCTCCACCGACGTGAGTTTCTACATCTCCGCCGGGCATCCATTGATTCCAAGGGGTATCATCCGATTTTTGTGCATTATTAAAAACTCCACTCGGACCCGCTGTCATTCTAGGTAACGACATTTGGACACTTGTTAACTCAATAGGATCACAACAACAACTATTCGTTCTACGAGCAATAACACGGCGTGCCCATGTACTAACGTTAATTTGTGGACCTAAACCAGCTTTCATAGGTCCTCCGCCTTGATTCCAATTGACCATTTTTCCAACTCCTTTGGCTCTTCCAACATTTCTTCCATAATATGACATTTATATATTCTTCTAATAAAAAATTTTATAAACAAATACTACTAAACTTAAGGTTTTGGAATTTTACTTACACTGCATTTCCAAAACCAAGGTTTGGCATAAATAATATTAATTGTCTCGCCACTTTGTAATCTGTCTTTGATATCCGAATTTTTTTGATTATTAAACCAATACTTGAAATGAATAAAGGCTCGGATATTATTATTCTTATGAACTAGGTCGATGCGTGATATAGGACCCCAATTATACTTATGAAAGACTTTGTAGATTTCATTTTTAGTTATTGAATTGTCGAAAATACGAGGAATGCAAATGCTTGGGGCTATCATATTAGAAAACTTTTACTTATATATTAAAAGTTTTCTGGACTTCAATTTATTTACATTCTCCTGTAATTATGTATTAATCTATACAAGACTGGTTGGATTTTTAAAAATTTTTAAACAGGGATCGCTGTGAGGAGAATTTGGCCCAATAATAGATCATATTTTATCTTTAAGTCACATTTATATTCTAAATCACTTAAAAAAGAGTCATCATGTAATATATATACATAAATGTCCACTACAGATTGCTCTAAGAATCGGTTTACAACACTTGATGAATCACAAAATAAAAATCCTTTTATGAGTAAAAATAAATCAAATAAATCAAATGAATCAAGGTATACAAAACCGGTATCTACAAGATGGTCAAATTTAAGTCCCGAAGAAGAAGAAGAAAGAACGCAAAGTTCACCCAGAAACACATTTCAACAAAGGAGAAATAATTTTGGACCAGACAAAGACAAGCACGGCAATTATAGAAAATCAACTTTTAGAAGAGAAACAAGACCTAAAACGCCACCACCGCCAACATTTGATTTTAAAGAAGATGATTTTCCTTCTTTAGGTTAATAAGTTTATATCAAGTATAATTTAATTTATTCTTAATATAATGGAACTTTCTACAGATTGGGTTGACGATTTTGAAATTGAAGATAAAGATTATAAACAATTCTATAAAGAGCCAGTCAAAGCAATTCAAGTCTATTATTTATATGTAAATCAACACCAGGAATTATTTCATATTAAGAAACAAAAAATAGATGTTCACAATTCACAATTGGAAAAGAAAGCTTTAATAGAACTAATTAAAAAATATAGAGATTATCAAAATAAAACTTATGTACCATTATCTATTCTAAAATACAATATCACATTAGAACCTCTATATATTCAAGAATTTATATCAAATCCAGAAGACTTTAAATATATTCAAGCAGAATCAAGCATCGAAACTATCGATTGGTTCGATTCCATTGTATTTTTGCAAGAAGTAAATAGCCTGTATATTGTTTTCCGAGAAAAATGGAAAACAAAGGGAAATGGTACGAAAAAAATCTACATCAAATCACAAAAATTGAAACGAACAAAGACCAGGAAGAAAAGGCTTAAAGATACCTCTTCGTAATATACAATCATGTCAAACTTTGTTAACGCTCTTAAGACTTTTACACCAACGCAAGTAGGCGAGAAAGGCCACGCTGAAAAAGCGTGGTCTTTTAATATTGATGAGAAAATTACCCAATTCTTCTTTCAATTGGTTAGATCCGAAGACCATTCTGACTTAGAGCGGCATTTACACGATATTCTTAGTAAATTAAAATCAGACCTTAGTGTCTCACAAGATGCAGGGGCGATGAAACATTTGACTACTATGTATAAACTCATTGGACAAACGCGAGATCTAGTTATGGGTAAGGGAGAACAACAACTAGCTTTTATGCAAATATTCGTTTGGTGGCAGTATTTTCCTGAACTGGGTGCAAATGCATTTATACATTTTGTTAAAAGTTCTGAACACCCTTACGGTTCTTGGAAGGATATTAAATACTGTGCGAAATTTATTAAAGACAAAACTTCAGATACTGAACACCCACTCATTATTCATATTTGTAAACTTCTTTGTGGTCAATTAAATGATGATTGGACCAAATTCCAAAACTATAAGGCAAATCCAGAGGAAGTGAAGCCAATTCTTAGTTTGGCAGCTCGGTGGTGCCCTCGAGAACCAAATTATAAAAAGAAGAAAAATACAAAGTTTGGATTTATTTATCAAACTATCGCATATGAAATGTTTCCAGAATTCTTGTCTTCGACTACTGCTGATAGTCCTGTTTCTTGGCGTAGTGCAAAGAACAAGTGCAAAATTCATCTTAGAAAACGTCTGTCTGCATTAAATAAATATTTGGACACAACGCAAATCAAGCAGTGTGGTGATAATTGGAATAAAATCGATTTTAATACAGTAACTACCCAAACGATGCGTAAGCAAAAACGGTCATTTCAGAATTTGACAAAAAGAGATTTGCAAAAATCAGAAAAGGATGACAGAATTCAGTGTTCTCAAAATTTTAAAAATCATATTGAAGCTGCAAAGACTGACCCTAGTCATCATAAAGTTCATGGTAAGCGCTGCAATACTTATGAATTGGTGAAGGATGCGATGCAACATCCTTATCGTACACCACAGTCAGAAACAGATATTGATACACTAAATCTACAGTGGCAAGATAATTTGAAAAACAATAAGGGATTGGGAAAGCTGCCTATTGTAGCAATGGCCGACACGTCTGGTTCAATGGAATGCGATGAATCAGTTCCTCTTTATAATTCAATTGGCCTTAGTATCCGATGTGCTGAGCTCACACATCCTGCTTTTAAAAATCAGGTGCTTATATTTGATCATGAACCTCAGTGGTGCGACCTTAATGATTGTCCTGATGTTTGGAGTAAAGTGTGGAAACTAAAGCGTGCTAGTTGGGGCACCAGTACTAAAATCTACAAGGCATTCAAAATGGTATTGGATGCTTGTATTAAAAATAAAGTACCACCAGAAGAAGTACAAAGTATGGTTATGGCTATATTTTCAGATATGCAAATCGATTGTGAGCAAATACAACAGAACCCTTGGTCTGACCAGGTTTTGGCTGATGAAATCGAGGCAATGTATGCCAAATACGGATACTCTCCTCCACACTTGCTCTTTTGGAATTTGAGAAAGACTTCAGGTTTTCCTACATTGTCTAGTAAAAATAATTGTACGATGCTATCCGGCTACAACAGTACACTATTAAATGTATTTTGTGATAAGGGTATTAATGCATTGAAAGAATTCACTCCTCGGCGTATGTTGGATGATTTATTGGGCAATCCGCGGTATGCAGTGATGGAGGAGGATATAATCACTTACTTCCAATAATGTCAATATTTTATAAAATTTTAATATTCGATATATTTTCAATTACTTTGAAAACATATCTTTAAAAAGGAAATAAAAATATAATAACACACTAATATAAGATAATCGATAATGTCAAGCGACCAATCTAATAATAATATAACAGAACCGCTAATAAATAATACTCCATCGATGGAGACACTAGATTTTTTTCAGTATGTAATGGATAGTACTATGGATATAGAACATAATATACCCAGTAATTTCATTAGTTCGTTTTTAAATCGTATGGATGGCAGTAGTAATTCTACTAATATGGAAGATATTATGCCGCCAATACAATCAATACGCCCACCCCCTGTTCAATGGACTAATGATATTTGGTCATCTCTGATTTCAGATACATCTAGTAATAGTATTGATAATGATTTGTCAAATAATATAAATTATAACAATGCTGATGTGTATATAAGATTTTTAGAAGATATGTTACAATTACCACCTCTTACAATAACTAATAATAATCTCAGTACCTTGTTGCGTGAAACTTTGAGTGGAGATGAAAATCCTATAAAATATGTTTTATCAGTAGACGGTGAACAAAAAATAGAAACAGTAGAATTTGATCCAGAGATATATCCCAATATAAACGGTTGTCCTATCACTATTAAAGAGTTCAAAAAAGGTGATATGATATCAAAATTACCTTGTAATCATTTATTTAATACCGATGCTATTTTGAAATGGTTAAAAGAGGAAAAAGCAGAATGTCCTATCTGTAGATTTAAAATGGAATCTGTAGAAAAAAAATCAGAAAGAAGTGATTCATCAAATAATATACAAGTTGACAGAGTTATGCGCCCTAGAAATACCAGGTTTTCTTATCCCAACACGCGCGGGATGCATACATTTAGACCTCCAAGAATGCCTAGAAGAAGTCATAATGCCCATTTAAGACGCTTAATGTTATCAAGACATGAACAAGATGAACAAGAGGAACTACAAGCAGCATTATTGGCAAGTTTAGAAGATCAATATATGCCTGAGCATCACAAAACACATGAAGAAGATGATAGTAATGATATGGATACATATAGTATAGATTCTGATACAAGTTTCAATTCCGATGATTTGAACGTAGATTAAATATCATCGAAATCGAGCTCTAAATCGTCTTTCTTCCCAATTTTAACATTCTCGGTAGGGATTCCTGCAGCACCAATAATAGTTTTATTTTTATCATCTTCCCAATTATTTTTAGATGAAATATCATAAGCAACATCATCTTCTTCTTCCACGCCATCAGGTAATATTATGCTATTAACTGCCACTTTTTGACGGAGATCATCTATTTGTCCATCAGAATAAACATAAAGTAAATCTACTTTCTGTTTTTTCTTCGGAGCAACGACTTCCCATAGTCTTCTTCCTACTAATAATACTTTGTTTACTGCTATATTATTATCGCGCTTGTTTCTACCCTTAAATCTTTTTCTAATAATAAGTAATCTCGTAACTTTATCTTCGCATAGTACTTCCGCCATACCATTGCCAAATAATTTCATAACTTTCGCAAGAATTTCGCCTTCTTCTTTCGGTATTCGTAGTCGCGTAGAGATCGGCGCATTTACATTTTTGCGTGCTTGTTTTTTATGTCGGCTTCCACCTGTTTTATTCTTTACCATTATGTTTAATATTAGTCAATAAAAATTTTATATTGTTTCAATTTTTAATAAACTTGGTCATTACATACCTTTTTAATACCAATGGCTTCATTAATGGCGGATAACCAAGCACGACCATCCTCGATATTGATATCACAAATACTTTTTTCTTGGATTTCTTTCGATTGTTCATCAGGTTCGTAATTAAATCTCTCATAAAATGCCTCGTGGTCATCATCATTTTTAAATACCAATTCATATTTTTTATCATCGACAATACCATTGCAATTTTTAATGCGTTGTTGCCACAAAGGGGTATTATATACGAAATAATCCCAATGTAGTCTCAAGATATCCTTATAATCTAGTTTTTGAACACTAAATCGCTCTAATTTGAAAGCGCCAACCAGTGGTGAAATTTTAAATAGTCGTTTATGACATAAAGTTTTATATAATGGTTCAATAATAGTGTCATTAAATTGTATTTGTGTTGTTACTATAGATTTATTTAATTTTTTAAATATTGTTTTCGTTTGAATTTCACTAGCACCCAATGATAGATGACAAATTAAAGCTAATAAAATATGTGCTTTATTTTTATAGTTTATTGCATCTAACGATTTATTTTTCAATGGTAAACCAAGTACTTGCATATAGTATTTCTTAATAGTATTATAACACTGTTGTGTGCTTGTCACTTGTTTTATGTAAAAGGCAATGTTTACTTTTTTGCCATTATGAATAGAACGAATTAATTTCCGTTCCCATTTTGTTAATTCTAACTCTTTGAGCCATTTAGGTATTCGTCCCAGGTAAACGTGCGTTGGCGATTCTGGATTTAACATGCGTAATGCAAATACCGTATATGTAGGTTTAGAGTAATAAAACAAATTTAAAAGGTATACAATATTTTTAAAATCCATTTTTTCTTTGGACAGCTTATTTATTTTTTTCTCATATTTTGGATACTTAATTGCATAAAAGTCATAGTACAGCTTCCAAATATGGTCCCATAATTGCTCATGGAAACCACTGTAATATATTTCTCCGGACCAAAAGATTACCTCGTCAAAAGAACTTTTTTGAATCAAACAAAACATTAAACTGTAAAAGCACTCATCTTTAAAATATAAATATCTTGTTAGTTGTGGAAACATTGTTGTTGTTGCGTTATATTTAGCCATTTAAATATTATTCAATTTTATTTTCTCACAATATATCATAATGACAAATCCATGGTTAATTCACGTCAAACAAGTTAGCAAAAATAACAAGGGTAAAGGTTTGAAAGAAATCTTAAAGATGGCTAAGAAGACATACAAAAAAAGTCCTGGTGTCCATAAGAAAGAACACAAAAAAACACACAGGAAAAGGCGCAGGAAAACGCACAAAAAGCGCAAAACCAAACACCGCAAAAAGCGCCGCAAAACGCGCAGAAAGTCCCGCAAACACAAGCGTCGTTAAATAATATTGATTAATAACCAATAATATTTAATCATCCACACGTCTTGATTTTCTTGACAACATACTCATATACTTCTTATCAGCTTTGATTAATTCATCCACAGTACCCTTATTCTCTCCAATTTGTTTTATAATGTCCTCAAAAACTGATTCCTTATCAACTTGTTCATTGTATAAAAATATATTAAATGATTTGAGTGTGTCTTGGATACTTAACCGTTTCTTAGGATTTGGGTGAATATTTTGTAAACATAATTCTATGAAAAAACTAACAAATTTATTTTTAATTATTTTACCCGAATCATTGCGAATCAAATAATAGAGCAACTTTATATATAGCAATGACAATGCATAATTATCCCAAGTAGTCCAATATTTCAATATTCTATTAATGACAGCATCACTATCTTTTCCGATATATTTACTTAGTTCATAATAACATTCTGCTTCATATTTTTTTTGAAAACTAGGTGAAAATGCTTTTAATACTATATTATGGTTTGTATAAGATTTTGCTAATTCTCTCATACCCTTCTCTCCAATTTCACTATTAACATGCAAAATATAATTAATAAGATGCACTTCTAAAGGCCATAAATAATACATTGGTTCAAAAATATAAAAACTATTGTATAACTCTTTTCTATTTAACTTATCGAAATTAATAGATAGGCCAAAATCTATCATAATGGGCAACGATTTCTCTGCATCATATACGATGTTTTGCGCTTTAATATCAAAATGACATATCTTAATTTTTTCGAGTAATTGCAATGATTTTAATAAATGACTATAACTAGATGTAAATAATAACATTATTAGTGAACTATTGTTATTTTCTGTAATAAAACTATCTAACTCTTTACTATCAATATATCTGATCTTCATTAAAACAAAATCTGAATCAACTCTTTTTTCAAACAATGTGCATTTTTCTTTTTCTTCCATAGTAAATCTATTAACATCCACATTACAACTTGATAACACTGGAGCAAAATGATTTTGCAAAGGGTTTTCAACCCACATTTTTAATTTCGTCGTCAAGATTTTTCCAATATTTATTTCATTTTGCGCACTATAATCTCTCTCTACTATTTTTGATAAAAAATTTTTATTATTAGTATCTTTTCCTTTACAATCTACTTCGGGATAAAATACACAACCATATCCACCTTGAGCCAAGAAACCACCACCATCCATTTTAAATTATACATATATAAAATTAATCTTTATTTGAACTTTTTTGCTGTATAAAATATCGATTTTTATATGTTTTTTTCAATTTGCTTTCAGCAGCAGGTTCTTTCCAATCATTATCTAGCATTTTCTGCAATGCATCATCTAACTTTTCTGAATATGTGGCATCCGATATAAAGTTATTATAAGCGTGAGCAGGCTTCATCTCTTGTGGAAAGGCAACTGTTGAAATATGTCTGTCCATATCTGCCAAGAATCCTTTGTTCAATGTCACATATTTTCGTCGCTGTTTGCTTTTTTTCTTTTCTGTTGATTTATTTTTAAAGTAATATCTAGCACTTTTATACATTTTACTGTTTATATCACCTGTATAACCCGCATTTGTTAATCGTTGCTTTTCTCTATCAATACTAGCTTTGTTATCTTTGATAAATTCATCCCACTCATCCCTGAATTGGGAGGCATCGTCGTATTTATGGGTTGTCGCAAATGTATTAATAAGATTCACTATTGGTGAATCAAATTTATATCTAAAAATATTACTGGTAGTAAGGGCTGACATTTGTAGTGATATAAGTTATTAACTTAATATTAATAGAATTCAATTTTATCTTTTACTACTATATGTATCAAATTAGCAGTGAAGCATATTTAGATAGATTTAATGAGTGTTATAAAAATATTGTTGTTATTTCCCCAAAACCCACTGACGCATCCTTGAATTTGATTACTAAACCCATAACTCGTGAAAAATTATCACCTTTTCAAGAAATATCTCCTTGTTGTCCATTGGATAGATGTATTTATGCATTTGTATATCCCAATAATAGATGTGAATTACTATGTGTCAATGATATCGCTATTTTGTTTGGCTTTTTAACGACCAATGGTTACACTATTAATACCGAACTCACAAAGGTAATGCAAGAGTCAGATGTTAAACTGAAAAATTTAATATGTTTTATATCATAATAAAAATTGAATAATAGTATTTATTATTATTATTCAATAAACAATGCCTTATCCCGACGAACTCAAAGAGAAATACATAAAACAACTAAACCCTAGAGAAACATGTGCACTTAAAATTGCTCAAGAACATTTAGGTTCTTCATTTAATCTTGGAAAAAGCATTGGCTTTCAGAATTGGATAAAAAAAAATTCCCAGTAGTATATAAGTAGATGGCTCCACAAACTAGAAAAGGAAAAAGAACAACGCGTAAAATCAGAAAACGTATGCAAAATGTAGATGCAAGCGCCCCTGCTATTGAAGCATCGAAACAAGTCTTAAACAAACAACAAGAAGTTGCAAGTAAGGCTCTTGATGAAGCAGTAAGAAAAACCGCTGAGGGGATCAGAAGTGGCTCAAAAGCATTAGCTAGAGTTTCCCAAGATCCGGAAGTTCAAAAAGAATTTGCAATAACTGTTGAAAAAGTAGGAGACGCCTTGGCTGCAGTCGCGGAAAATTCAGGTGAAATTACAGCTGACATGGTGGAAAAATTTGGACCAGCCTTTAAACAATATGTGTTTGCTGCGAGTGATATGATACAAGACACCGTTTTTGATGTTGCTATGGGAGCTGTGGGAGCAATACCTGTTGTAGGTGATATAGCATCAACCGCAGGACAAGTCTTGGATTCTGGAAACGAGAATGGCTGGCGTTCTTTTTGGGCAACTTATAAAGCTGTTCCACACGCGGTTGATATTGCTGGACAAGCAGTAACAAATGCTTCAGCTAATGCACAAACTGTAAGAGAAACTAATGCACAATTACAGAAGATGACAAATGCATTTAATAATGTTGCTAAAGCTGTTGAAATGGAAGCAGTTGCTGGAGCCAAAGGTAAAAAGAAAACTAAAAAACTACAACCACCAGCTGCCGCTACACCAGCTGCCGCTACACCAGCTGTCGCACCTGCTACTGGAGGTGGTAAAACTCGCAAAAAACGCAAAAAAAAACGTCGAAAACACCGAAAAAAACGCACTAAAAAAAAGGCACGCAAATATTAATCCTCTTTATCCTGACTTTTCCACAATTTCCATGAACTAAATGACATTGAACTTGTGGGTGTATCTGCTATTTTTTTTTCTGCACCAAAGTTTGCTTCTTCAATCTTTCCACGATTTAAATATTTATTTGCTTCATCACAAACCACATCATTGCGAGTTATTTCTGTTTTATTTGCTCCTGTTTTATTCGTACTTTGATTATATGATTTAAAGTTTGCAAATACATCATTGTCCTCCTCTTCTTCCTCCTCTTCTTCCTCTTCTTCCTCGTTTCTTTTATTTTCTTCTATTTTTTGTTTAATATCAAAAATCTTTTCCTTTAATAAACTAAATCTATCAATGTAAATATTTCGACATGAAAATATAGTTACATATTTCCTTGCTACTGTTTCTAGATATTTGTAATCAATTGAATTATCTGTCCAGTATTCGAACCCTTCCTCCTCCTTACAATAACGCATATATACCAATCCTTTTGGTGTATTTGAAAGCACGATACACTTTTTAAAATCTCTGTCCCCATTATCTTCCGCATCCACCAAAGGATATTGATATTCATATGGGATAGGTTCTTCTTCTTCTTTTGCAAGCTTTTTAACATATGGTTCATATACAAATTTTGCGACTATCCAGCAAGGAACGCAAGCCAATGCTGGTAAAAGACCCAACATCATAAAAAATATTTGACCGTAATTTAAATCCACTGATTCCATTATATTATACTCTACATTCACATTTTTAAATAGTTATTATTTGAGCATTAAGATTTATCGCCTTTGTTCATGACGCCTATCTTTATTTGTTGTTCGATGTTTTTTTTTATAAATTCTGGCATATTGTCTCTTTTTATTTATAAATTTAGCTTTCCGCATTACTGGTTTTTTATACTTCGGTGTCTCGGAAGTCGTCAGCACAATAGGCACGGGGTTGTTTAGTGAAAACATTATTGATTAGGTATTATATTTTATTATATTCACTGTTCAATTTTTATAACCATTTCTCTCCTTAAAGCCATCAAATCCGCCATTTCAGAAGGCAGATGTGGTACTTCTAAACGAATATATGTTTTATTCGCATTATTTGGATGCAGACAAACAAGATACATTCCGACAACACTTTCACCATAATTCTTCTCCAATATATATTTATAAGTGTTCAATTGGAGAGAATAGTGCCAGAAATTCGTATCTGGGAGATGACCAATACACGGAGTTATGGAAGATTGATAACTATTATCTTTTTTAATATTCTTGCAACGCTTCCAATCATAAATCAATAGTGACCCGTCAGGATTTCGGAATATCATATCGATAGAGCCCGCTATCTTAAGATCCCTGTCCCATATTGTCCATTCCGTGCGGTAAGCCTCCAAATCCAACCCAATATCATTTTCAAACGCCATAAAATACTGCCATTCCAAACAATCCTCATCTATTTCAACATCAAGATCATTGTAGTAACATTCAATATCATAGTGCATTTTGGTGCCTGCTTCTGAAGCATCTTTACCATTTTTGGACCAACCAGCTTTAATTTCTTCTTTGGTCTGACCAAAATACTTACTATTGGACCAATTTCTAGAAGCCATCATTTTTGTAATAATCGCATCGGCGTCAAATTTCCCAAAGTGAGAATGATTCCAAGTTGTCACAGACATAAAATCAGAATCACCATCGATGGTATAAATATGCGGACCCTCATCGAAATGAATGTGGGAATCGCGCTCGTGCGGAAATTTCTTTGCTAGATATGTTGGAGGCTCCATTTTTCTTTAATAATGTTATTATAACTTTATTAAAGTTTTATTAAATTATATTCAATTTTTTATTAGATTCCTGCGGCATCAAGTCTTGCTTCCATAGCAGCCAATTTGTAGGTAAGTTCTTGAATAGCTTTTGTTAATACAGGAACAAGTTGTCCGTAACTTAATTCTAGTTTTTCTGGATTTGATTCATAAACCATATTTAATACGTTATTATCTTCTCCCAAAATAGTTCGCACTTCCTGCGCAATAAAACCAACTCTTGTTGTGCCTTGATTTGGATTATCATCTGTTTCTCCTCGCATATCCCAAGTAAATTGTCTTGGTTGCAGATTATTAATCAAATCCAGACCGTAAGGTATATCAATTATATCTTTCTTGTCTCTTTTATCTGAAAACGATATAATGGAATTTATTGCGCAAAAAAGATGCGTGACGTTCGCATCCCCCAATACAACTTGATTACTACTACCATCGACGGGTGTT
>ENA-OREN01002386-OREN01002386.1-marine-metagenome-genome-assembly--contig:-NODE-2386-length-19255-cov-14.392585_pt1 | contig 19255 bp, 4 predicted proteins | sample MGYA00248624_ERZ508555 | MGnify/ENA primary metagenome ERZ508555 (study PRJEB26222, sample SAMN06267773) | marine metagenome | isolation source: Saanich Inlet, British Columbia, Canada | place...
TGTGTGTTCTTCAATGACAGAGACGTTGGTCTTGGAGGCTTCACACTAGGCAAGCACATGAGAGGCAGTGGAGATGCTACTGGTAGAATGATTGATTTAGCCTCTGATGGTAGTCACAATAGCAACTCTGCTATGACAGCCAAGTCTTGGACTGGCAACAGATGGAGAGGAGTGGCCGCACCAAACATAGCAGTCAACTGCACACTGAGCAGAACCACCACCACCCTCACTGTTACCTTAGCGGCACCATTCAGTAGTGTTGGTGGGCTTGCACATCACGATGTGCTAGGTTACCTAGGCTTCCCAGTTACTGACGGTATACTACAAGTGACTGATTCTCAAGGTGGTAATCAAGGAATGACGTTCTCGTATACTAGAAGAACGCAGGAGAACAAATCAGGCACTCACAAGTTCTTTGGTATTCAAGGTAGTGAAACTTTAGGTGAATCTTCTGATAATTATCTCATAACTCCAGTTCTTAATTGGACCACATTAGTAACTGATGAGTTGATTGCAGCAGTCACCACTGCCGCTATAAACGCAGAAAGGAAGGGAATCAACAACCCTGAGGGAATATCCTTCGATTGCACAAAGATGTATACTACTGATGGTAAGACGTTTGGTGATTGGGGTGTTTCCTCTGATGCAATCAAGATAAGGGCATATGACCCAACCAAGAACATCAGACCACTCTCGGACTTCTTCAGGGCATCAATACACCGTGATTTTGGTATTCAGGCATCTCACATTGAGTTTGGTGAAGTAGAGAAGACTGAGTTGGCATCAACAGGTTGGGCTTTCGGTACATCAAGAGCAACCACTGATGCTCTCATAGAGGGAAATCAATCCTTCGCTTGTGGTTACATACCCAACACAGTAATGCAAATATCCACCAAGAGCAGAGGACCGAACAGTAACACAGCAACACCTGTTCTAGTGGACTCCCTCAACAACTTAGTGGATACCTCTGATTGGAGAAGGAATCTCAAGGGTGAGAGTTTCACGAGACACAGCGGTGACCACATCCTCCCGATGATAAACAACCCGAATGCTGTGTACGACCCAACCGGTGGTAGCAGCGCTGTAGACTGGGCTGTTGCTGTTTCCAATGAAACTCGCAATTGCGATGTTAATTCTGGTAGTAATAGTGTTGATTTGGTTAGCGGTACAACTACTAACATATCAATCGGAATGACAGTGAGTGGCACTGGCATACCAACAGACACGAAGGTTAGTGGCATCACCGACTCTGATACTTTCACTATGACTGCTGATGCTACCCAATCAAATGACCCTATTTCTCTTACTTTCTCCACACCTAACGACCATCTTACTCTTCAGCATGAGATGTGGAACTTCCTGATACCAGCAGGACAGGAGGGTGTTAGTAGTAGAATACCATCCTTCGGTGAGTCCAAGACCATCTTCATGAACGACAAGAAGTCTGTCGCCGTAGAAAGTGTGAATGGTGGTACAAGTACAACTAAACTCGCTTGGTCTAATCCCTCTGAGGACTGGCCAGCAACTGAAGTAGCAGACGTATTGGCTTTCTCACACTGGGCAGAGTTGGATATAACCAAGGATTTCGATGGACTGCGCTCCTTAGGTAGTGTGTTCTCAGAACCATTCGTATTCTTCAGAGGTGGAAAGAGCAGTGCTGACCACAGCGTTCCTCTCTTCTTCGGTGGTGGATTCAGTGGCGTGACACTCGACATCAATGATGGAACAAAGAACGACTACTCCTCGTTCTACACACACCCGTATGCGAATGGTCCTACAGGAACTACAGGCATACAGAACGCCAATGAGATATCTACCAGTTTTGCTTTGCTCGATGGTAACGCTATGTTTGCATTCTTCCCCGGTGCTGCTTTATGTAATCAACATAGGGGAAGCATCCTCCCACCCATGTTCAACAAGGATAACATCTTGTCACCAGACTTAACCAAGACTGGCACCACAATCAACAGTGGCCATCCTTACAGTACACCATACACCAATAACTCAGGCACGAACATTACAGTTCAGAAACCAAGCCCTTTGATTCTGAGGTTCGCACACCCTACTGCAAGGTATGAAGACCATAGAGATGGCACTGATAGCAAAACCACATACCTCATCTTCGGGCCGGGTCAGGCATTCCCATTCACACAAGAAGTAGCAGATGGTGGTAGCGCCTACAACACCGAGCAACCGCACCCCGGAAGAGTCATTGTCAATGGTAATGGGTGGAGCAAAGTACCACTAGCAACAGCCACACAGAGATTTCCTAACCATATAGAAAGCGAGGGTATACTTGCAGACGGCACGTTTGGTACTGGGTATTTCATGCCTGAAGCGTCTGCATATCAATTAGCAAGAGGAAGATTCCATTGGAGAGCAACATACAACTGGGAGCCACCACAGGGTAAACCTAATGCTGCTATACTCAAACAAACACCATCTTCTGGAAGAATGTATGGTAACCACTTCAACTACAGAACAGCAACCTCAGGTATAGACAATGACCTACTCAAAGCACATCCAATGAGACACTGCCCGGTTATTGGCCACGGCGTGGCTATGGCCGCTGATATGGTGTATCACATGGACGGTGGGTATCATCCCGGTGGTCATTGGATGGACAACCAAATCACATTCAACCCTCCACACCCAAAAAGTGACACTATCTTACAACGATGGGGTAGCGGTTCAGCGGATACAGTATTGCATCCAAGTGCATACAGAGTAGCAGGTCCAATAACCACTAAGGTGCTTGCATACGCTGCGAGTGAAGGAGACTTAGTTGCTGCTGATGTTGATATGGAATACATCATAGTAGACGCAACTAGATGTCAGAACGGTGAGGAACTCTCTGCTGTACTAGGTTCAGCAATCAACTCTTTCCCCGGTGCTGGTGCCTTAAAAGCAATGGGAGGTACACACAATCCCTCTATGAGTAATGCAATGAGACAGGACAGATATGGTTGGATTGATTCTACATTCAGTGCAATTGAACAAACTGGAGATATTACTAACGAGTCTCCTAATGCTAATCACATTACAGTCACCATGACCAGCAGTACACAAGACTCACTTGAGCAGATACCAGCCTGTGGTTGGCTCAGAACAGCAGCGTCAGGCTTTGCACCATACTATGCAAGAGAAGTACACAATGACGGCGCTTGGAAAGTTAAGTTCTACTTAGCACCTAATAGAATAACTGGACATATGAAGTTTGAGGGCAAGGTTACTTGGAATAACAACGCCAAGTTTGCTACACCCAGCGATGATAAAATATGGGTTTGGTCCAAGGCCGGAGTACACAGATTCAACAATGACAATTCACCAGAACGTGACCATATGTGTCAAACTCACTTCTCAGGTCTAGTGGATGCAATAGACAGAACAAGACCAATAGGCGCAGTTGGGTGGGCTGGTGAGAGATACTCCTACCTCAACAGTCTGAAAGTAGGCACAGAAGGGTATGCTGCTGGGTTAGGAGCATGGCATCCAATGTTAGGATTCTCACCATACGGTAGTGCATCATCAGCAATGACAGCATTAGGTCATCTACCAGTTGTCGCTCCTATGCCTCACAGTCCTGAGGCGTTACCACCAATAGATGGAATGGGTGCTAACGTAGCAAACCTAATGACATACATAAACGACCCATACAATAGTTCTACTGGGTTCAGAGTAAATAACGACAGTCAAGCCGCCTACAACATAGGACACCAAGTGTTCGTTGCTCCATATACAATTCACACAAAACCTCCAATCTACATAGACACAACACTACCAGACTTCATGACACACCCGCAGGGTGTCTTCGGTAGAGCGTTCCTAGTGGTTAGTTACGAGTGTGAGAGCGCACTGGTAGCCAAGTACGACAGAGACGATATCACAGGTCTAGGTGACTGGTTGCAAGTCAAGGGTGCTGCTGCTAACAGTGTGTCAAACCCTATTCACTACGCAGGCACAACAGAATGGGATGAAAGGTTCCACGGTCAAGACAGATTCATCGCACCAGCAAACGCAGGGCCTAATGTAGAAGCGATGGTACACACCACTCCTAGAGTACCATCATTCTCAGATTATACAGTAGACCATGTATTAGATGGTGCCCCGTTTAACGCTGAGTACTTCTTCCATGCTTCTGCTGCTGGTAATGCAACACTAGAAAATGCAATACCCAGCCTCCATAAGACTGGTGACCTGATATTCGACCTAGACCACTCGGTAGGTTCCTTCTTCCTTGAGGAGACAGGGGTTGAGAGGAACGTAGCAGACGACTTCTACGAAGGAGAGGACTTTACACAACTCTACGATGATGGTGTTGGTACACCTTCTCATGATGACTTCTGGGTAGGTGATGTCAATGCATTTGACCTATACAAGCGTGCACCAGCAAAGAACTTCTCAGTAGAACACGTAGTGTGGAAGAGGATGGATGGCGGTAATCTCTCACTACCCGCAATCAACGCACGCGGTTTAGGTGCTGTTCCATTCGTCAACCGGGTCAGTGGAGGCACAGCATACACAATGGGTGAGAAGATATACGGAAACGTGAGATTCTCCTTTGAGACTACCAACGGCGCAATGCTACCAGTGTTACAAGCACAGGAGTTGAGTCACCCACAATTAGCATCTAAGTTCCCTAAAGAAATAAGTAATGTATTAGACATACCAAACGAAGAACTACAGTTCGAGGAGATGGTAGTCATTGATGACTCAGGACAACAACACATCTTGGAAGGCGGTAGTCCTCTTGGCACAATCATTAGAGGTTTCAGAAAAGTCAACGATAGAGAAACAAAGGGTATGGCACCATCTCTCGCTAACAGTGGAGTAGCGCCTAATCTCAAGATACAGTTACCTGACCCTAACACGATACCGGGTAACATAGTAATAAGGTCTGGATTCGATAGAGTGCAGGCTTATCAGAACGAAACAATGGGTTCTGGTGGTATGATACACCCAGACCTAAACGAGAACTACATCGGTAGTTTGTTTGATAATTCTGTATCTAGCCCACGAACAGGACCTACATACGAAGACCATAACTGGGAGCATATTGATACTCTCACCAAGGAAAGCACCAACTCAGGATGGAAGGAAAGCACCAACAGTGCACCGTTACAGACCAGTTACGAACAGCACGACAGAACCTTGTACTTCCACGTAACTAAGATGGGACACAGCGGCACCGAGAGATACCCCACAGAATACACTCATTCAGGTGGTGTGGTCAATCAGAGTCTAACAGTCAGTGGTTTTAGTGGCACTACTCTCACAGTATCAGGCACAGTGGACGCTTCGATATACGATGCAGGGTTTGGAACCAAAGAGGTAAGTGACAACAGACGCTTCCTGAGACTCGCCACAACAACAGACTCAGTGGTAGTTTCTTACACAGCAATCAGTGGAGTCACGTTCACAGGCGTGATAGGAGATGTGGATTTCACCGCCTTCCTAGAGGCAAACCCACCAGCGTCAACGACAATCAACATCACCCCCTCATATTACATACCGGCTGGTAGCAACCGATTCTTCGCATCCAGAAGGCTACGTGACCACGCAGAGGTAAGTGGTAACTCACCTGATATGGCGAAGACAGAATACGCTACGGGGACATACGGTACAATTGATACAAACACTCTCGCTCACAACATATACAACAAGCAGGTATTGACACCAATGCCGTTACCACGCATGGGTCATCACTTCGTCACGCCAACCATGCCTATGCTACCGGGTCATTGGGCGCACCCAGTATACCAAGGTCTATTCAGGAAACACTTAGCAGAAAGAGCATCACTGCGAGGCTTTGCTGACAAGAACATACTGGCTGATAGTGTGACTGGCACTAGCGTGATGGGTGACTTGGCATCAACCGTGACGGACCAGTTCAACGTGCATGACCCTGAGTTAGCATTCAGTGGTGTAAACGCAGCCCCCAGTGGTCCCAGCGACATTCATGGGGGCGCGTTTACGCTTATGTTCGAGACGAGTATCAAATATGATGGTTACGGTATTCTCGCATCTACAGGAGCAGCAGGTACAGTCAACCAACAAGGTGGTCATAGCATATTGCTAGAATCCGCCGCTAACTACACTTTGGGTAAACACTTCCCAGACCCCGCTGAGGTGGGTGCATACCAGATTGTGATACAACCAAACACATTCTCAACACAACTAGTGGGATACCATAGTGATGTGTTGGCTTCAACTCTATCATTAACAAGCCAACAGGTAAACACCGTAATAGGCAAAAAGGTATCACATAGCACGCTAGGTACGGTATCACTCACATTAGCACAGGCTACTCAAGCGGATGTAAGGGGTTGTGAGATTTTCATAAATGAAGCAATGTTGGACATAAATCCAGACCACGGAAGCCAATTCACTAACATACCACCACTCCTTTTGTACAACCCATTCGGTGTAGAAGGCACGGAGTCACCCGTTTTCACACGTAGAGCACTACCATACACACCGGGTCAATTCAGAAATGCTACGCCGGGATACACAGTAAGCACACCTTGGTGGTCTTTCCTTCACAAGGTCGCCCCAGACGACGACTCATCCGATAATTTCAAACATATAGCCCATCATCGCCCAGATAATTACTACCATATCAAGAGAAGTACCTTTGGAAGTATAGGAGTACAATTAACAATTGCAGGATACCCTTCAATATATCCAAACATATATTCACATGTATTACAAAATACATCATTAAACCCAAAATGTATTGTTAAAAGTATCCAAAGTGCAGCAGGTGGATATAGAACAATCACTGTAGATGATGCAAGTAGGTTTCCTGAGACACCACAATATGGAGAAGTACTAGAATATACTGATTCTAATGGTATTAGACGCACTTTAGATTACACAAGACGCGCAGGACTGCAATTAAATGCGATAAACAAACCAGATAAACTACAGTCAAGTACCCTTTCTGGGCCATTTTGGGACAGTATCACCACTGATTTAGCAGCAGGACTTGATGTTACGATTAGATTATCACAACCATATGACATATACAGTTCCAAGAATGTATTAACAGATAATAATAGCAGTATATTTGCAAAAGTAATTTCACAATTAGAGAAAGGTACTAGAGATACTACTAATTTACATATACCAGATGCATATCTATGTATGTGGAATAGTAATTTAGGTAGACCATATACATTCTACTCGGATAGTTCACGTACTTACAATAATCCAACTAGTGATAGAGCGGTTGATAAGAAACCATACAACAGCCTTCCTGAGCATTTCGAGAGTATTCATTATCATGACTCAGTATATGCAATGAGTTTAGGACCATTGGACCTAAGAATAAAAACCGCTAACCCCGATACTAAAACTGGTGCTTCCGCCACAGGAGAGGTTGTAGAGGGATTAACTGATTATCTAGCACAGGGTGGTGATAGCCTAGATAGTCAGAAGATAATGTATAGCAAGTTCTGGCCTTGTGGTAGCCGTGGTGGGCCTTTAGTCAGTCGTTTAGACCTGTACACCGAAGCCAGCGTATCATGGACTATACCCCGTAAATACGCAGCAAATGACTTCTATTACTGGGAAGACGATGTCAGCCTAATAGATGGTAGTTACAACATGAACCTCTCTGGCATCAAGTACACTGCAATGAATAGCAGTCACGCTGATAACAGATATTCCTATGGTTGGAGAGTATCAGTTAGACAAGCGTATAACAAACCCACATACGGTATACTACCGGGTAGAGGGAAACTAGAGGATGACAACTCTACAGAGACCGGATACACCACTGATTACGTGGCAGGACCATTGGTGCAGATGGAGTCTACTACATGGTCTTACATTGGTGGTGATGCCTCGCAGTCTAGTGCTTCTATGTCCACAACATATGTTGGTGTCATGGAGAGGCAGACTAACTTCGCGGGTATGCTTGCTGCTGACAGACCTGAGTTCCAAGTGCGTTACAGTGATGGGAGAAGGATGACAAGACCGTTCGGAGCACCATTGAGAACATTAGCGTCCAACACAAATCAGATTGCAGACTGGTGGGGTGACTCAAGATTTGGTAAAGCAAAATATAGCGTCACAGAGGCCGCTCAGTACTATCTGGTGGATTGGTGGGGTAACGAGCGTGGAGAGGACGTAAGGCGTGCTCCAGTGCGTGGATTCGGCATCAGACCAGCATGGGACTGTGGTGATGTATACGAGTATGACAGAACCAACGGAAGAACTCCCCACGCTAGGATATTCAATAACGGTAAGCCCATCTTCGATGTTCTTGGTGTCATAAACTCCTCAGGGGCAAGCACCGGCGACCCACCGAGATTATGTGGTTCTCAATCACTGAGTGGTAGTATCACTGTCCTAGTTGATGTATTCGCACCCACACACTCAATGCGTGTGGGAGACATGGGTAACGGTAGAGGGGTCAGATACCCAAGCCAATTCAACGAGGACATACTCACAGAACTTTCAGAACCAATACATTCCACTGGTATAGTGTTAAGCCACAACACAGCAGAACCACCAGCCGTAACGGGCTTGTTACGCCCCCGTAACGATGTACTGCAAGCCGATGAGATTCCTAGGGGAATCAGTGCTAGATTGGAGATTGCAGAGGATGGCCTCCTCAAACCAGACGCGGTAGTTAGTGACCGAGTGGAGAGTGTGGTAGGTTCTAGCCCGCATAAGGACGCAATCAGCAGAAGCACACCGAGGATAGGGGTAGACGCTGAGAACATGGAGGGACTTGAGAAGGACCACATAGTAATCAATACGGAGGCACACAGCCTACACACTGATAGAGGGGTAGGGCAGAGGACTGTGCTTCATGGTGCTTTAGTAGCCAATTCTCAATCCATTGGTGACTTGGACCTGACATCTACTAACTTCAATAGTAACATGAACAACATACTCAGATTCAGCCACACTAACAACGTCAACCCTCTTGGTGGTAGTTATGTGTTAGAGACCAAGAGTTACGGTGCTTTCTTTGATGATACAGGTTGGGGGCTGGATGGTGTGTCTGGTGCAGCATTCACAACAAATCCATATCAAAATACCGATTTCAATAGAAATACCATGATGAACAATCAAAACGACCAGAGCATACAGTGGTTGTTACGCCCCGTCCGTGTTCTAGACAAACAACATGTAGAGATGTTCAGACCACTATCTGCTGTGGGTGGTAGCACAGCACAACCGGGTTCAAACTTCTTCAGAGCAACTGCTGGTGGAAAGTATGGTTTGTTCACATACAATGTAGCAACACCAAGAGTTGCGACTGATAACTTCCCAAGGTCAACAGCATCTGATACCAACGGACCATACGTGCCTGTGTTTTACATGTCCGAATCCAGTTCTGTCACTCCTACATCCCAAGGTCCTAAGATTCTAGGAACAGAAACCACAGGAGTAAACGGATTTGACAAGACTAGCATCACTAGCCCAGTGACGAGAATGGTGATGAGTGAGAATACCCTTCAACACTACAGAGCAGATGCTGCTAGAAGGAGACAGATGGAAGAATCAAATGAGTTAGTTAGGAGAATGGACTTCAGCATAAAACCTAGATTCAGCCAGTCTCTACACCCTAAGGGACACAAGGGTGATGTGACTTTCAACGTCAGTAACCACAGTGGTGATGCTTCATGACCAATCTAAAGGCAAGTGGTGGTAAGTTCAATAACACCGTCAATGAAATCATGCAGCATATCAGAAAACCTGTGTTTGTGGACAATGCTGTACACCATGCACTTCTCTCATCACAGTCTGATAACAAACACAAGGTGACTATAGAGAATAGAAACAATGCTACCTACAATGTGTTCAGCGAGAAGAGGTACGAGTTGGTTGAAGGGGAAGCGGCTGTACAACTCACTCATGTGAGTGTACCGGGCCATTCAAGCAAAGCAGCACCATTCTACGAAAGTAGTGTTATTTCTTCATCTTCCACTTTACCTACTCTGATGTATAGCGGGGAGAACACTAGTGAGAGGCTTACTCTTTCAACAGCGGAAACTTCCACTGAGGGAGTTAAAATCAACATGAAGAATATGAAGGGGAGAAGTCTGAAGGATATAGGTTTCAGAGGTAGTACTGTACATCTTGGAGACCCTATTGATGTTGGCTTAAGAACTAGCGACTTGGCTATGAGGTTAGGTTCAGATGTAACATCTACTCTTACATCAGTGCAGATAGGCTCATTGAGACACTCTGCGAATACTAACGAAGGTAGGAGAAAACACACCAACAAGTTCCTTGCAGAGGACTTCTTCGGTATTCCCCTCATATCAGCACTCAAGTTCACATCACGTCATGATGGAAATATCATCTACTTCGATAGATTTGCTAATCTGATGTACACACCATTCAGATTCTCATCATCAAATAGATTCCTAGATGCTACCATCAGACAAGGCAACGAGGAAACCAACCCATCATCTCACAACGAAAATAGAATCTCAATCAAAGGGGTCCCCTTAGCACTTAATGAGAATGCTTCTGTGGTGGTTGATGATGCAGAGAGACAACAAGGTAAGTTCGATACAGACATACAAGAGACAACAACCCCTATCTTTGATGCTACAGTTAAGACCAATGCAGCAGCCAAGAGGGTTGCAAGACAGATTCTGAAAGCCAACTCCCTACAACAAGGCTCTCTGAGAAGTAGTGGACACCCCGACTCTTGGGACTTAAGACCCGGTAAGGTAGTATCCTATCAAGGAGAGAAGAGACTCATCACTGAATCTAGACACACATTATCTTCCAGACTAACAGACATGAACTTCGTCTCCATACAAAAAGGAATTGAAGGTGTGTTACAGGGAATCAGTAAGGGGATGGTTTCAGCATCAGCGGGTGATAATCCAGACATCATAAGTCAGAAGACTGAAAAGAATCTCTCTCTGTTTTCTTCATTAGAAATTAGAGTAATTCCCATTATAACAGTCAGAGTTGTCGAAAGCCTCAATTCTAAGTTTGCAATCGGTAAGGCTGCTGGGAGGGCTACGATAGGCAAGGCTAACACACAAAAGGTGATTGGAATGTCCAAGTTTAGCGAAGTCAGTATGAGAGGTGGTGAGTAATGCCTGCGAGTGATTACATCAAGAGAGTTATGTTGGATACTATAGCATCTAACATCAACGAAATGATAATTGGTTTTGATGGAACACCAGCCACGCCCTCTGATGGTGCTGCTGGTAGACCAGCGGTCACAATTACACCCACTGTGACTGTGATAGATGACTCGACTTTGATGGTCGAAGGGACCTTAGGAACCGAACACTCTTTCTCTGAACCACTAAAGGAGGTCTTCATACAGTCAAGGGGCACCAGTGATTTCGTTCCAGTCTCAAGACATGTAATAAGCCCCATAACAAAGACAAGTGGTAACGAGATGAAGATTCAACTATTGATAGAGGTGAGATAATGGCGACAACAGGCAATCCACTTTCAGGACACACTTCTGCTAATTACAACTCTGCTCATTCAGCGGGTTCAGGGGCAGCGGTAGATGGTCTTAGAGATGGTGACCAGATACTATCAGCGTCATTCACTAACATCCTAGAGGGCATACATGGTAATGGTATACTCATGCTAGAGGGTGGTGCAGTAAGTGGCACTAATAGAAACAACCCCGACTTCCTTCCGGGCGCTGTTACCAAAGGGGTATCTAGTCATCAGGTAAAGATTCAAGGAGGCTATGTTGTATTAGACAGTTCCATGTATGCCTTTGCAGATGGATACGATACCGATGGAACTCCAGATGACATATCCATAAATCTCACAGGAAACAGCATTCACAAGACAGGCACAACAAGTGCATTAACCGAAGGCAAGGAATGTCTGTTTACTATCTTCGTGAACGCCAATGACTCTAGTAGCACCCAACATATTAGATTCCAACAAAGCAGTCTAGTGGATACAGGCACAGGAGTTTATCCCTCTTCTCCTAATTCATTCCTCATAGACGATGGAACCAGCACATCAGTCAAGGAGACAGTGATTTTAGCCACAGTTAGAGCGATATTCAATGGTTCAGCGTCTGGTGATAATACTGGCACCAATGGTTTGGCACTCACAATAACAGAAATAAATGACAAGAGAGTATTCCTCAAACCGTCACCAATGTTCATCACCCCTCTAACCAAAGGTGTCCCGAAGAACAAGGATACAGCGAACTCAGTCAACAGTCACAGCGACCTAGATGCATTCCAAAGCGAGGCTGGTGACTTTGCCTCTTCACCATTCGGTGCTGTATGGATGTCCCATTCCACAGACAAGGTCACCGCAGGAGGCACTAGATTAGGTGATGTGGGCGACGATGTGTTGTTCTTCGCATCGCATGAATCAGATGGTTCTCCTAAGACCCTGAGACTAGCACCTGATAGAATAAACACAGGGACACCTACTGGTGTCAACCACTTTACCCATGATGGTCCCAATATCTTCATCGTTGCGCCGGGTGGTGCTGGATGTTCCTTGAACCCAGACAACACTAGCAATGAGTTTGCGCCCGGCTCTATTGTCTATATCAGGAATACAAACGCAACAAGTGGTCACCCAATCAACTTCGATACCATTGGGGCAAGTGCTATGGATTACCAGATTACAGGTGGTCAAAGCGCAATCATCATCCGTAACAACAGTAGTAGTAACCCAAAGTGGTCTGTACTCATCAACGCTTCATCCAGTGGGACAGGAGCAGTGTCTGCCGTGAATGGTGCAAGTGAAAATGAACTTGTCACTATTGGGTCCACTACAACTGAACTAGATGCGGAAGCCCTACTGAAGTTCGATGGCGCTACTCTTGAAGTAGGGGCTTCTGGTAATGGTGCTGATTTACTACTACACTCTGCTACTGCTGCTCATGTCGGTCTAAAATGGGACCACGATGACCAGACTGACGGCTCTCTGACTCTAGGGGCTGACGACCATGGTATAGATTTCAAGGCATACGGAGAGACTGCTGGCCAGTTCATTCACTGGGATGCTTCCGCTGATACACTCTTTGTCACGTCTACATTGGATATAGACGGTGCAGTAAACGTGGGTGTGGATGGGACTGGTTACGATGTGAAGTTCTTCGGTGATACTGCTGGGGCATACGTGATGTGGGACCAGAGTCAGGACGACCTCATCCTTGGTGGTGCTGCTAGACTCGGCATAGGAGACACAGCGCCCGGTACACAGTTACAGATATCCGCAGACGGTCCTACAATCACACTCAAGAACAGCGTTGCTGAGAATGGAGAGGGTGGTGCTGAGAGCAACATCCTGTTCGAGGACCACGCAGATGCTTCCTTAGCAAGTATACAGGGTAGTCACCACGGAACTGCTGATGATACCAAGGGTAAACTCATCATGAGCACACACAATGGTACATCACTCACCACTGCTGTGACGATAGACTCAGCACAGAAGACCACTCTCGCTGGTGAGGTGGTGATTGGTGGTGACCTCACAGTCAACGGGACCACTACCACAATCAACAGCACCACCATGACCACAGACAACATAATCCTCACTCTAGGAGGAGACACCCCTCCCGGCAGCAATGACTCCAAGGACAAGGGCATAGAGTTCAGGTATTATGACTCTCAAGCCAGAATAGGGTTCTTCGGATATGACGAGGATGCCGCTAACTTCACCTTCCTCACAGCGGCCACCAATACTAGTAACGTGTTCAGTGGTACAAAGGGCACAATCAATGCCAACCTCTCAGGTAATTTATCTGGGGGCACAATCAATGCCACTACCATAACTGGTACTGCTGATTTGATTATCAATACCAATGACTTCGTGGTGGATACAGATACCACCAACCCCGCTAAGGTAGGAATCAATCAAGCAACACCGATAGCATCACTACAGATAGCCACGACTGGTTTGGAGAGTCAAACTATTGACTCTGGTAGCACCTCCAGCAACGCTGTCGTCACTCTATGCACTAGAACTCAATTCAGGTCATTGAAGGTGTTTGTATCAAGCAAGGCCGATGATGACACAGCATTTGAGGCTACTGAGATTCTAGTAACACATAACGGCGCTTCGGGTGGCACTGTGGCATCCACAACATACGGTACAGTCACAATAGGTGGAGGAGCAGGAGGCTCCCCTGCCGCAATAGCAGCATATGCTGTTGCTTTAAGTGGTGATAATTTACAACTCACAATCAATTACAATCAAGTAAACGGGTCAGACAAAGATTTTACTACAAACATCCACTGGATAGGACTGGCGATATAGGGGGGTGAATGAATGGCAGAGAAAGATTTTCGTGTAAGGAAAGGATTAGTGGTTGATGGGACCGCAGCGGCAACCAGCGTTGCTGTCACCACAGGGAACGTGGTACTGACTGCTGGAACACTCGGTCTCACTGATGGTATTCTACTAAGCACAGTGAGTGGTACCCCTAATGTATCAGTAATATCCTCACAACCCACTAATGGTAACATCAAGATTGCACCTAACGGTGCTGGTGACATCGTATTCGACACAGACAACCTCGATGTCAGTGCTGACTCAATGAAAATCAGCATCAAGAACAATGTTGCAGCAGGACTTGACATAACAGAGGCAGGTAATTCCTATCTCAAGTTCATCACAACTAATAGCAGCGAGCAGATTGTTTTTGGTAAGAACTCAACTTTCGCAAGTACAACAATAGCGAACTTAGGTACTGTGAGTGCGGCTACGTCAATCACCTCTACTGCATTTGTAGGAGCATTAGACGGTGAAGTGGGTGGAACCACACCTGCTGCTGGTTCTTTTACCTCTCTTGATGTGGGTGATGGAGTCATCACCAATGTAGGTGACATAGACGCGGACAGCATAAGCATCGCAGATGCAGCAAGTGGTCTGAATATAGATTTTAGTGGCGCAAACACTACCACAGCAAAAATGACGTTAGGTGACAATCTAGCAGATGCACTCAACATCACCGAGGCTTCTAACTCATACATGAAGTTCATCACAACTAATAGCAGCGAGCAGATTGTTTTCGGTCAGAACAGCACGTTTGCTAGCACGACCATAGCCAGCCTAGGCACTGTATCTGCTGCAACCTCAATCACTTCTACTGCATTTGTAGGACCAATAGACGGTGTAGTAGGTGGAAACACGCCTGCCGCAGGTTCGTTTACCACCCTCGGTGCATCCAGCACCAGCGCTCTAGTAGGCGCAGTCACGATAGGCGATTCGAGCACTCACGGAAGCATCACTAGTGCTGCTGGGAAGTACATCACCATAGCACCGGGAGATGCCACTGGCACTGATACGAATGGAGGTCGCACTATTATTCAGGGCGGAGCAGGGACAGGTGAAGGTGATGGAGGGTACGTCACATTCGAGTTAGCACCACCCGGAGCGATTTCCGGTGCTGGTTCTAACCCCCATGTGACTGCCCTTACATTGAATGCACTAGTGAATGGCGCTAACCCCACTGCTGCATTCACTGGCGTGACTACAGCGCCTACATTCGCCACATCCAATACGACTACCGGCATAACAGTCAGTGGTTCGACTATATCTACCGATGGCTCTCAAACCAACATACATCTCACACTCGACCCACAAGGGACTGGGGAGATAGACGCTCAAGCGGCTCTCGACATGAACGACCTCAACATCAAACATGTCGATACGATGTACGTGCTCAACGTAGATGCAAATCAAGTAGGTGCGGGAACTACTGATGTGATAAACATCGGTAGAACCGATAACGTCACAATCGGTGGAACTGCGCTGGCTGACAACAACATCGCATTGCAGGTCAATGGTGGTGCTAACGCAGCCTTGCACTCCAACACAGGGGCAGGAAGTGCTGGCGCTGATGCTGACTACACCGAGGTTCGACTTCACATAGGGGTCACTGAGTCAGAGATGACTGACCTTACCCATCCTAAGGAATTAGTTGCCCTCGTCTTACAGAACAGCAACTCAGGCACTAACAACTCTACAGGCTCTAAGGGTATAATCTTCGATGTGCCTACTGGTAGTCCCGGTACTAATTCTGACGGGTCTACTTGGGGTATTGGAACCACTCAAGGTGACATAAGGAGGTTCGTCATAGGGTTCGCAGGTACTAAACAGGGTTGGGATAACTCGACCAAGGGAACACAGGACTCTCCTCTGCATGACGGCAGAGACGCAGACGCGCAACCCCTCTACGTCATGGATGAGGGCGGTAATCACTACGTGCAAATCGGCACGCATATCGGTGGTGCTGCTACCGCTGGTACGTTCAATTTCATAGAGGGCAATTCCCATGCCACCGCACCCAAGACCAAGATTCAGATAACCGGCGAGGGTGCAATCAGATTCTACGAGACTGGTGACTCAGAAGACGCCTACATAGCGATTCAAGCACCAGCAAACCTGACTGGAACAACCACCAACTACACGCTCACTCTACCAGTGGATGATGGGGCGAGTGGAGAAGTCCTTCAGACCAATGGTAGTGGTGTTCTCAGTTGGGCTGCTGCGGCCTCTGGTGGTATAGCCCTCACTGACTTGTCTGTCGGGGCAGAGGCAACCGCTGCTGGTGATGGAGGGATATCATATGCCAGCGGTACTGGTGTATTCACTTACACCCCTCCCCTGATTGGTGTCACAGCGATAAATAATGCTACTGCTAATGAACTAGTCACAGTTGCGTCCAGCACCACACAACTCGATGCAGAGGCTAATTTGACCTTTGATGGTAGTATCCTCCAAGTCGGTAGCGGAACTGATGCTGACAACCAATTACGCCTGCTAACGATGCTGAATGGTGATGCTGCTTTGAAAGTATCACACGTCACTGATGCTACTGATACTATAGCGTTCACCACAGAATCAATAGAAGCCACTCTGACTTCTTCTAGTAGTGGTAACAGTGGTGCTCATCAGCAATTCATAGGACTCAAATCGGATGTCAATATAGCCGCTAACCATGCAAGTGGTACTAAGACAGCCACTGGTCTATTGGTAGACGTTGATGGGGTTACTGCTGGGACAACCACTGGTTACGGTCTGGATGTTAGTGTAGACAGTTTCGATGACAACTACGCTGCTGTGTTCAGAAGCGGTAGTGTGGGAATAGGAGCACTACCTGATACAAGCACTCTACTAGAAATAACAACACCAGATGCCGCTGGAGAGACACTCTTCCTCACTTCAACCCAAACTCCCGGTGCTAGTAGCAATACTAGCGGACCAGTGCTACGTCTCAATGCCAAGAGGGATGGCTCTGAGGCTGGAAAAAATAATGACGATTTAGGCTTTATCGAATGGTATGGTCAGGATTCTGCTGGTAACAACCAAGCGTTTGGTATGATAAAGACAAGAGTGACTTCTATCGCTACGGGTAGCGAAACCGGCTCTTTACAGTTTAATGTCGCTACTAGCACATCTGGTGCTCTTGAGAAGGTAATGAGCATAAATGGAGGTATAGCAGCAGCGACATCCACAGTGATAATACATGGTCATCTTCAAGTCGATGGAACATCAACCACAATCAACAGCACAGAATTGCTTGTCGATGACCTGAATATCACGGTAGCGAGCGGTGCTCTTGATTCTTCTGCCGCTAATGGTGCTGGACTCTATGTTGATGGTGCCGCCGCTTCCATCACTTACACTCACACCGGTACAAAATGGAATATGAACAAACCATTGGACGTGACAGGGGCAGTCACAGCGAGCACCTCCTTCATCATTGGTAGTGCTGACCTCAATGAAACTGACCTAGAGAAACTAGATGGTATCATCGATGGTACAGTCGCTGCAAACAAGGCCGTTGTTGTAGATGGCAGCAAGGACATTGGTGACTTCAGAAACCTCACGGCAGTCGCTGTCATAACTGATACGGTAAAGACTGATTACTCTCATATCGTATCCACCCAAGTGGCTTCTGGAACGATAGCCGTAGCAGGAACAGCCACTATTGCTACCATAGACAGTACCGTTTACCGTGGCGCTGAGGTTGTCACCACGGTTTACAACACCACAGACAACACCACTGACCTGTTCAAGACTGTGGTAATGTGGGATGGTCATGATACCTCACTCGATAACGTAGGTGCTGCGTGTCATTACACCAACTACGCAGTCCTCTCCTCTGGTGATGTAGCCAGCGGAGACATAAGCGCAGTGAAGAGCAGCGCAAACATTCTAGTCAAGTTCACTGCTACCGGAGGTAGCAACGCGGGCAACGATACGTACATTATTCGTAGCCAACAAACACTCTTAGTTATATGATGGATAGTGAAATCATGGTGAGGAAATGTCAGAGAAGGATTTCAGGGTAAAGAGGGGATTGCAAGTCGAAGGTACTGGTGATTCCAGTATTACTGGTAATCTCGGAATAGGCACTACGAGTCCCGCTTCACAACTAGACATTCGTGGAGCCGCAGGTTCTCCGGGTCATTTGACTCTCGCCACAAATGAATTGACGGTTGTAGATGGTGATATACTTGGTAGGGTAGACTTCCGTGCTCCTGCTGAAACTGGTGCAGACGCTCTCCTCGTTAGTGCATCCATTTGGGCGGAAGCCGATGGTACTTTTGATGCGGCTAACAACCCCACAGAATTGGTTTTCGCTACTGGGGCTTCGGAAACCGCTACCGAGAAAATGAGGATTACTTCTGATGGAATAGTGATTGCTACCACTTTTTCAGGGGCATTGTCTGGTAATGCTACATCCGCTACATCCGCTACAACAGCAACATCTGCTACTTCTGCTGGTTCTGCTACAACAGCAACCACAGCAACTCATGTAGCAGGGGGATTACTAGGTTCTATACCGTATCAAAGTGCATTAGACACTACTGCTTTACTAGCAGGTAACACTACTACAACAAAGAAGTTCATTACACAAACAGGGAATGGTTCAATTTCAGCAGCACCTGCATGGGGAGCGTTAGCGTCAGGTGACATACCCAACAACGCAGCAGATACAAGTGGTAATGCTGCTTCTGCTACATCCGCAACAACAGCAACTCATGTAGAGGGTGGTACACTTGGTTCCATTGTATATCAATCGGCATCTGATACATCTGTTCTCTTAGCGGGCCATACTACTGCATCAAAGGCATTCCTATCCCAAACAGGCACAGGTTCTGGCTCTGCCGTACCTGCATGGGGAGCGTTAGTATCGGGTGACATACCCAACAATGCAGCAGATACAAGTGGTAATGCTGCTTCTGCTACATCCGCTACATCCGCTACATCCGCTACAACAGCAACTCATGTAGCGGGAGGACTACTAGGTACTATACCG